>Ga0315319_10000098_pt1 | contig 22358 bp, 19 predicted proteins | sample M1500m3416metaG_FD_203463 | JGI IMG/M metagenome (GOLD analysis project Ga0315319, IMG submission 203463) | Ammonia-oxidizing marine archaeal communities from Monterey Bay, California, United States - M1 500m 3416 | ecosystem: Environmental > Aquatic > Marine > Intertidal zone | place: USA... | reverse complement strand
CGGGTGGAGAGTCTTGACCCGGCCACCCAGCATCTCCGGAGCCTTGGTGATCTCGGCCACCTCGACCACCGGGATCCCCTCGCCGGCCAGCAACAACACCGTCCCACCGCTGGACACCAAATCCCAACCCAGATCCACCAGGCCACGGGCCAGGCCGACGATGCCCGCCTTGTCGTAGACCGACAGCAGGGCACGGCGGGGCGTCGGAATCGTGACGGGACTCACGGGGTGGCTCCTTCGGAGTGGAATTCGAGTGGGATCTCGCCGCTCAGAACGGCACGGAGAGTGTCGACGTACAGGCGGCGTTCGACCACCTTGATGCGTTCGTGCAACGAGGCCTCGTCGTCGTCGGGACGAACGGCCACCTCCTCCTGGGCGAGGATCGGACCGGCGTCGACCTCGAGGGTGGCCAGGTGCACCGTGCAGCCCGTGGTGTCGACTCCGGCGGCCAGAGCGTCACGCACGCCGTGCCATCCGGGGAAGGCGGGCAGCAGGGTCGGGTGGGTGTTGAGCACCCGTCCGGCGAACCGGTCGTGGAAGGACTGGCCCAGGATGGTGCCGAAGCCGGCCATGGCCACCAGCGTCATGCCGCGCTCGATCAGCCTGTCGGCCAGCATGGCTGAGTAACCGTCGCGGTCGAAGTCGTTTCCGAACGACCGGCGACGCACCACCACCACCTCGATGTCGTGGCCGGCGGCCCGGGCCACCGCGGTGCACGGGCGGTCCGAGACCACCAGGGCGACGGGTAGTCCGGCATCGACCATGGCATCCAGGATCGAGCCGGTACCCGAGACCAGCACCGCCAACGACATGGCGGCGACCGTACCAGCGGCCCGTCGGACGGATTCCGGTCAGTCCGACTCGGCGACCGGTTCAGCGACCCATTTCAGAAACGATGTCGGCCATGTGCTCGCCGGCCTCGGTCGGGTTCAGGCCCACCCGGACCCCGGCGTCGCGCAGGGCATCCATCTTGGCGGCCGCCGTGCCCCGCCCACCGGAGACGATGGCCCCGGCGTGGCCCATCTTCTTGCCCGCGGGCGCCGTCACGCCGGCCACGTAGGCCGACACCGGCTTGGTCATGTGCTCGGCGATGAACTTGGCGGCCTCCTCCTCGGCAGACCCTCCGATCTCACCGATCATCATCACGGCCTTCGTCTCGGGATCGGCCTCGAAGGCCCGGAGGCAGTCGATGAACGACGTGCCCGGAACGGGATCGCCACCGATGCCCACGCACGTGGTGCAGCCGATGCCCTTCTCCTTGAGCTCGTACAGCGCCTGATAGGTGAGCGTGCCCGACCGGCTCACGATGCCCACCGGTCCGCCGGGCAGGGCGATGTGGCCGGCGGTGATGCCGATGTTGGCCTGTCCGGGCGAGATGATCCCCGGGCAGTTCGGACCCAGCATCTGGACGCCGGGGTGGTCGCGCTTCAACCGGTTGTAGAACTCGGCCTCGTCGTGGGTCGGCACGCCCTCGGTGATGGCCACGATGAACTCCACGCCGCCCTCGGCGGCCTCCAGCACGGCATCGCGCACGCCGGGGGCCGGAATGAATATGCACGAGGCCGTCGCCCCGGTCTCGGCGACCGCCTCGGCTACCGCCGCGTACACGGGGATGCCGTCCACGTCGGTGCCGGCCTTGCGGGGATTGGTGCCGGCCACCACCTGGGTGCCGTAGTCGCGGTTCAGCAAGCCGTAGTAACGGCCCTGGCTGCCGGTTAGGCCCTGGTAGACGACCTTCGTGTCGGCGTCGACGAAGATGCTCATCGGACGCTCCCCTCATCGCTGCCCGCTGACTGCCCGCCCGCGGACGGCCCGCCCGCCAACTCCACGGCCCGACGGGCCGCCTCCAGCATGGTCGGAGCCATCTGCAGGCTGTCGGACAGGTGCGGTTCGAGTATGGCCCGGCCCTCATCGGCGTTGGTGCCGTCGAGGCGGATGACGATCGGAGCGTCGATGTCGACCCGCTCGAGGGCGCCCACGATGCCGTTGGCCACCTCCTCGCCCCGGGTGATGCCACCGAAGATGTTGATGAAGATGGACCGCACCGCCGGGTCGTTGTTGATGACCTCCAGTGCCCCGGCCATGACGTCCGCATTGGCGCCGCCACCGATGTCCAGGAAGTTTGCCGGGCTGCCCCCGACCTGGTTGACCACGTCGACCGTGGACATGGCCAGGCCGGCACCGTTGGCGATCACGCCCACCGAACCGTCCAGCCCGACGTACTGGAGACCCCGGGCGTGGGCCGCCGTCTCGCGCTCATCACGGGTCTGGGTCTCCTCATAGGCCGCGTAGTCCTCGTGACGGAACGTGGAGTTGCCGTCCAGCGTGACCTTGGCGTCCAGCACGTGAACCCGACCCTCCGGGGTGAGGATCAACGGGTTGATCTCGACCAGGTCGGCGTCACCTTCGACGTAGGCCGTATACAGCTGCTGGAGGATGGCCACCGTGCCCTCCACGGCAGCGTCGGGCAGCGCGGCGGCGGCCACCCAGTCGCGGGCCGTGGCCTCGTCGAGCCCGTCCACGGGGTCGATCCACATCTTGGCGATGGCGTCGGGGTTCTCCTCGGCCACCGTCTCGATCTCCACGCCGCCCTCGGCCGACAACATGCCCAGGTGCTTCTTGGCCGACCGGTCCAGGGTGAACGAGGCGTAGTACTCCTCGGCGATATCGGACGCCTTCTCGATCCACACCCGGCCCACCACGTGACCGCTGATGTCCAGCCCCAGGATCGCCGTGGCGTGGGTACGCACGTCGTCGATGGTGGCAGCGAACTTGACGCCGCCGGCCTTACCCCGTCCACCGGTGTGGACCTGGGCCTTGACCATGACCGGGGTGCCGAGGCGTTCGGCGGCGGCCACCGCCTCGTCGGTGGTGAAGGCGATCTCGCCGTCGGAGATCGGCATGCCGTAGCGGGCGAAGAACTGCTTGCCCTGGTACTCAAACAGATCCACCCGATCGCCTCCCGACGATTTCGGCCGGCGTGCGTCCACCGGCATCGACCGGTCGATCCTAGGCTCGGACCCTGATCGGCCTCTCTCCGGAGAGGTGTGACGTCCATCCCATTTCGGGTGCCCGCCAGTAGCCGGCAGACCGTCCCCCCAGAAACCGCCCACCCAGAGAGAGCCGGGAGCAGCACCCATGACCGTGGCCCGTGGACTCAGGCTCAACGTGAAGCGGGCACTGGCCGTGACCGCCGTGGGTCTGGCCGGCGCCGTGGGCGCCCTGGTGCTGGTGCTCCAACTGGCCGGATCGTCCGACACCATCGACGTGCAGTTGGGCGACCCCGACTTTCGGGGGATCAACGCCGCCCACCTGGCCGACGAGATCGCCGAGAACGGGCCCGTCCCCTTCCCTGATCTGGTGGGTCATGACCTGCCGATCTGGGTCAACCACCTCGGGGCCGATCCGGCGACCACATGGGTGACCGTGTCGGCCCGGGTCCCCGGCAGCTATCGGTGCCTGGTCCAGTGGGACGGCGACGGTGGCCCGTCCGGCGGCGGCGCCTTCGTTGACGGCTGTGACCCGACGACCACCTGGCCGCCAGACGGGGAGGGGCTGACCACCCTGGCGTGGACGGTCATCGCCGGGGAACTCCGCATCGACGTGGCCCGATCCGGCGACAGGACCGGTGGCACGCCCACCGACGACGACGGTACGGGGCCGTGACCGACCGCCTGTACCTGCGCGACGCCGACCTGCGGTCCTTCGGGGCCGCGGTGGTGGCCGTCGACGACGACCGGGTCGAGCTGGACCGCACCGCCTTCTACGCCACCAGCGGTGGCCAGCCCCATGACACCGGCCATCTGGTGTGGGCCACCGGGGCGGCCACCGTGACCGACGTGCGCACCGTCGACGGACGCCTCCTGCACACAGTGGCCGGACCGGTTCCCGCGGTCGGCACTCCGGTGACCGGCGAGGTGGACGACGACCGACGACGCCGGATGATGCGTACCCACACCGCCATGCACGTGCTCTGCGGGGTGATGTGGAAGCACTGGAAGCGGGTGGTGACCGGCGGCAGCATGGACGCCCTCTCGGGCCGCATGGACTTCGAGGTGGACCAACTCCCCGAGGGCTTCGGCGCCGAGGTCGAGGCGCTGTGCAACGCCGAAATCGCCGCCGACCGTCCCATCGAGGTGTCGTTCATCGACCGGGGCGATGCCGTACTGGACCGCGAGCTCATCCGCACCAAGGTGAACCTGGTGCCCGACTCGGTGACCGAGATCCGGGTGGTGGACATCGTCGGGCTGGACAAGCAGGCCGACGGCGGGACCCACGTGTCGTCCACCGGTCAGGTGGGCCGCCTCGAGGTGGTCAAGACCGAATCCAAGGGCAGGGGCTTCAAGCGGATCCGGTTCGTCCTGCACGACGACTGACCGAGCCGTACCCGGCTGGCCCGCCGAGGGGTCAGCCCAGGACGACCGAAGTGAGGTCCCGGGCCACCACGACCTCGCCCTCGTAGCCACCGCTGCGGACGTCGTCGACGAACAGAGCCTCGTCGTCCTCCGACATCGGGGCGGGGATGAGGTGGGTGAGCACCAGGGTCGGCACGGCGAGGCCCCGGGCCTGACGACCGATCTCGACGGTGTCAGCGTGGTAGTCGAGGATGAACCGCCGGTGCTCGGGCAACGGCCGGATCTCGGAGAATCGCATGGCCTCGTAGATCAGCACGTCGGCTCCGGCGGCCAGGTCGGCCATCTCGTCGCACACCAGCGTGTCGCCCGAGACCACCACCACGCCGTCCGGGGTCTCGAACCGGTAGCCCACGGCCGGATGCACCGGTTCGTGACGGACCTGACCGGCAACCACCCGGACGTCACCGGACCGCCACACCTCGGTGGGCGCCGGTGGGTAGTCGAAGGGCACGGCATCGACCTGGGGGCCCTGTCGGCGGCCGGTGTGGGCCTGACGCACCTCGAGGTCCTCGGACCACCGGCCGGTCAGGCCGTCCACGAATCGGATGCACGGGCCGATCGGTGCCACCACCGGCAGCGGTGGCAGGTCCTGATCGCGGTCCATGACCCACCGGGTCAGCAACACGTCGTCCAACCCGACGAGGTGGTCGGAGTGGTGGTGGGTCAGCAGGACGGCGTCGAGACCGCCCGGGCTGGTGCCGACCCCCAGCAGTCGCATCACCGTGCCCCGGCCAGCGTCGACCTGGATACGGACGGGGTCGACGCCCGCGGACTCGTAAGCCACCAGCACACCCGGTCCCGCCCGGTCGGGCGTGGGGATCGGTGTCCCCGTCCCGGTCACCGTCACCGTCGTGGTCATCGCATCTCCCACACCCGCTCGACGAGCAGCTCGACCCACTCTCCATCGCTGCCTCGCTCTCAGCCTGCCAGAGCACGACACGGGTTGTGCGATGCTCGCCGCATGGAAACCACCTCAGGACGACTCGCCGGCAAGGCGTCCTTCATCACCGGCGCGGCAGCAGGCATCGGCCGCGAGACGGCCCTGCTGTTCGCCGCAGAGGGAGCGGGCGTGGCAGTGGTCGACCGCGACGTCGACGGCGCGGCCGATGTGGTGGCCGAAATCACGGCGGCAGGCGGCAACGCCATCGGGCTGACCGCCGACGTGGCCGTCGAGGCCTCGGTGGCTGCGGCGATCGGTGACGCCGAGGAGGCCTTCGGGCGCCTGGACGTGGTGTTCAACAACGCCGGGATCATGCTGGCCGACGACGGTGACGCCCAGTCCACCGAGGAGGCCGTCTGGGACCTGACCATGGACGTCAACCTGAAGGGCGTGTGGTTCGGGTGCCGCCACGGCATCCCGGCACTGCGACGGGCCGGCGGTGGGTCAATCATCAACACGGCCAGCTTCGTGGCCCTGGTGGGTGCGGCCACGCCGCAGTTGGCCTACACGGCGTCAAAGGGCGGTGTCCTGGCCATGACCCGGGAGCTGGCGGTGATCCACGCCCGGGAGAACATCCGGGTCAACGCCCTGTGCCCGGGCCCGTTGCGCACCGAGTTGCTGATGTCGTATCTCGACACCGAGGAGAAGCGCCAGCGCCGTCTGGTGCACGTGCCCATGGGGCGATTCGGCGAGGCGTCAGAGATCGCGGCGGCCGCCCTGTTCCTGGCGTCGGACGAGTCGTCGTACGTGACCGGCACCGACTTCTCGGTCGACGGTGGCCTGACTGCCGCCTACGTGACCCCCGAATAGGCGGTGCGGCCGTAGAAGGTCTGCAGGGCCGAGTCCGAGAGGGCCACGCCGGGCCGGTCGTTGAAGGCGAAGACCACCAGAAGGCGGGTAACCGCGCCCACCGTCGGTGTCACCCGGTGCATGGCGTTTCGCCCCCGGAACAGGACCAGGTCGCCGGGGCCGAAGACGAGCGTCTCGGCGGGGTGGTCGCCGTCGAGCACCGCCCCCACTGTGTCGTAGGCCATCTCACCCGCATCGGCGTTTCGCACGCCGGCCACGTACTCGAAGGCGCCCCCGCCCTCGGGGGCCTGGAGCAGCATGGTCACGGCGAACGACGAGTTGTCGAAGTGCCAACCCAGTTCGCGTCCTTCCGAGGCGAAGTGGACGTTGATCGACGACAGGTCGTCGGCGTACGGGTGGACGGCGTCGATACCCAGTAAGGCGCACAGGAAGTCCCGGAAGGCCGGGTCGTCGTAGACGGTCCGTAGAGGGGAGTCGGCCGGCACCTGGTCGTCGGCGATGAGCCCCTTAGACGACGCCACCTGCCGGTTGAACGGATGGTCGGGGGCCAGCCCGTGGTCGGGCGGAGTCAGATACACGTTGTGGGTCGACGCGGCGTAGAACGCCTCGCTCTCCCGGGGCGCCGAGTCGGCCACCACCCGGGCCACGGCCTCCTCGGTGAAGAAGCCACTGAGGACCAGCGCACCGTCGACGTCCAACGCGGCACGGCACCGCTCGCGGTGGTCGGGGTCATCCAGAGGATGCCTCAAACCATCGATGGGTGACCCGCCGATCGCAGGGTACGACGGCCTCATGCCAGCTCCACGCCGACGGCCCGGAGTGCCTCGGCCGGAGCGTCCGACGCCAACAACGCCTCGGCCTCGGCCAGGTCGGGCGACAGGTAACGGTCGGGACCGGGGCCGGCCACCCGGGCGCGCAGCAGGTCGATGACCGTGCCGGTGGCCGCGCCGGGTCGCAGCGGGGCTCGGAGGTCCACGGCCCGGGCCGCCGCGACGTACTCCACAGCCAGGATGCGCCGCACGTTGTCGACCAGGCGACGGAGTTTTCGAACCGCCCCCCAGGCCATCGACACGTGGTCCTCCTGCATCCCCGACGTGGGCAGCGAATCCACCGAGGCCGGCACAGCCAGGCGCTTGTTCTCCGACGCCATGGCGGCCGCCGTGTAGTGGCCGATCATCAGGCCACTGTCCACACCCGCCTCGTCGGCCAGGAACGGGGGCAGGCCGTGGCTCCGGGTGCGATCCAACAGGCGATCCATGCGACGTTCGGCGATGGCCCCCACCTCGGCCAGGGCGATGGCCAGGAAATCCGCCGCGAATCCCAACGGCGCCCCGTGGAAGTTCCCGCACGACTCCACCCGGCCGTCGGCCGTCACCACCGGATTGTCAATGGCCGAGGCCAGCTCGTGGACGGCCACCCGCCGGGCGTGGTCCAGCGTGTCGCGTACCGCCCCGTGGACGGCCGGCGTACAGCGGATGGAGTAGGCGTCCTGGACCCGGGGATCGTCGGTCCGGTGGCTGGCCACGATGGGCGACCCGGCGAGCATGGTCCGCAGGTTGGCCGCGCTCACCGCCTGGCCGGGCTGGGGTCGCAGGGCCTGCAGGTCCTCGGCGAACGGCCGGTCGGTGGCCAACAGGCCCTCGACGGTCAGGGCGGTGGTCATGTCGGCCTGGGCCAGCAGCCGACCGGCGTCATCGATGGCCAGGCAGAGCATCCCCAGTGTGGCGTCGGTGCCGTTGGTGACGGCCAGCCCCTCCTTGGCGGCCAACGTGATCGGCTCGAGGCCGGCGTCGGCCAGCGCGTCGGCGGACGAGCGACGGCGTCCACCGTGGTGGACCTCTCCCTCGCCCATGAGCGCGAGGGCACCGTGGGCCAACGGGGCTAGGTCGCCACTCGCGCCCAGAGACCCGTACTCGGGAACCACCGGGGAGATCCCGGCGTTGAGCAGGTCGACCATGGCCTCGGCCACCACGGGACGGGCACCGCTGGCACCGAGGGCCAGGGTGCGGGCCCGGAGCAGGACCATGGCCCGGACCGCCTCGTCCTCGACCGGGTCACCCATGCCCGCGGCGTGCGATCGGACCAGTGCCGCCTGGAGGGCCTGGCGACGATCCGGCGGGATGGAGACGGTGGCCAGAGCTCCGAAGCCCGTGGAGATCCCGTAGACGGGATCGCCCTCAGCCAGGCGCTCGACGACGGCGCGAGTCGCGGCCATGCGATCGATGGCCTCCGGCGTGAGCTCGACGTGGGCGCCGTGACGGGCCACGGCCACCACCTCGTCAATGGTCAGGCCCGGTCCGTCGAGGTGGACCGTGGTCGTCTGATCAGTCATCGCGGGTCCTCCCCGGTGTAGTACCGGTCCCCCGGGTCACCCCGGGGGCCGTCTCCCAGCCCGTGAACGAGATTTCGAGCCGCTCGGGCGACAGCGGTCTCGATCTGGAGCAACTCGTCACCGACCAGTCGACCGGACGGGCCGATGACCGACAGCGCTGCCGTCAGACCCGCTTCGGGCCACAGCCCGATCGACACGGCGGTGACGTCGGGTTCCACGGCCCCGGTCCGGGTGTGGACCACCCCCGGATCGGCCAGCGCCTCGCCCACCGCGGAGCCTCGGACCGGGACGTCCTGACCCACCCATCCCACGTGTCGGATCATCCGGGCGCTCTCGGCGGCGGCCACGTAGGTGGCGACCATGCCGTCACCCACGGCAAGGTAGGCCGACTCACCGGTCTCGATGGCCAGCTGATCCAGATGGGGCTGGGCCGCGGCCACCAGGCGATCGAGCGGCCCGTCACCGTTCAGCGAGGCGGCGATGCGGAGGATCCTCGGTCCGGCGGAGAAGTCGCCGTCGCCGTCGCGTACCAGGTAGCCGCGGGCCTCCAGCGCCCGCAGGTGACGCAGCGCGGTGGTCGGTGTGAGCCCGGTGGCCCGGGCCACGGTGGCCAGGTTGCACGACCGCTCGGCCAGCACGGTCTCCAGGGCATCCAGTACCCGACCCACCGAACGGGGAACGGCGTCGGCCCCGTCGGTTGGCCAGGTCGCTATCTCGTCGAGCAGTGTCGTGGCCTTCATCGCCTTACTTGTCATTGGCTGACATTCCCTTCCATGAGTTGACAATCTAGGTGCAACACGAGCAGACTGCAAGCGGTGCGATGATCCGACCTGCGCCCCGACCCTCGGACCCGCTCCCCCGGAGGACCCGATGACCACCCATGACGAGACCCCGGTCAGGGACATCGCCGCCCCGCGGGGCACCGACCTGACATGTCGCGGTTGGCCCCAGGAAGCCGCCTTCCGGATGCTCCAGAACAACCTGGACCCCGAGGTGGCTGAGAACCCCGACGACCTCGTCGTCTACGGCGGGACTGGTCGGGCCGCCCGCTCCTGGGGTGCCTACCGGGCCATTCTGAACACCCTCACCACCCTCGCCGGCGACGAGACCTTGCTGATCCAGTCCGGCAAGCCGGTGGGTGTGTTTCGCACGCACGAATGGGCCCCCCGAGTGCTCATCGCCAACTCCAACCTCGTCCCCGACTGGGCCAACTGGTCCGAGTTCCGCCGCCTCGAGGCCGAGGGCCTCATGATGTACGGCCAGATGACCGCCGGGTCCTGGATCTACATCGGCACCCAGGGAATCCTCCAGGGCACCTACGAGTGCTTCGCCGAGATCGCCCGCAAGAAGTTCGGCGGCACCCTCGCCGGCACCCTCACCGTCACCGCCGGTGCCGGCGGCATGGGCGGCGCCCAGCCCCTCGCCGTCACCATGAACGACGGCGTGGTGCTGGTGGTCGACGTCGACATCCACATGCTGCAGCGACGGATCGACCACCGGTACCTCGACGAGGTCGCCGACGACTACGCCGACGCACTCCGACGCTGCGCCGTCGCCAAGGCCGACCGCCGGCCCCTCTCGGTCGGCCTCGTCGGCAACGCCGCCGACGTGCTCCCCCGCCTGCTCGCCGACGGCGTCGACGCCGACATCGTCACCGACCAGACGTCGGCCCACGACCCGCTCGACTACCGGCCCACCGACCTCACCGACGCCGCAGCCGCCGAGATGCGTCGCACCGACCCGGACGAGTTCACCCGCCGGTCCCGGCACTCGATGGCCCGCCACGTCGAGGCCATGGTCGGCTTCCTCGACGCCGGCGCCGAGGTGTTCGACTACGGCAACAGCCTCCGGGCCGAGGCCGAACTGGGCGGCTTCGACCGGGCCTTCGCCTACCCGGGGTTCCTCCCCGCCTACGTCCGGCCGCTGTTCTGCGAGGGAAAGGGGCCCTTCCGCTGGGTGGCGCTCTCGGGCGACCCTGCCGACATCGCCGCCACCGACCGGGCCGTCCTCGAGGAGTTCCCCGACGACGAGGGCCTCGCCCGCTGGATCCGCCTGGCCGCCGAGCGGGTCGCCTTCCAGGGCCTGCCAGCCCGCATCTGCTGGCTGGGCTACGGCGAACGCCACCGCCTCGGCCTGCGCTTCAACGACATGGTCCGCAGCGGCGAACTCAAGGCCCCCGTCGTCATCGGCCGCGACCACCTCGACTCCGGCTCGGTCGCCTCCCCCTACCGCGAGACCGAGGACATGCTCGACGGCTCCGACGCCGTCGCCGACTGGCCGCTGCTCAACGCCATGCTCAACACCTCGTCCGGGGCCACGTGGGTCAGCATCCACCACGGCGGCGGGGTCGGCATCGGCCGGTCCATCCACGCCGGGCAGGTCAGCGTCGCCGACGGCACCGACCTGGCCGCCGCCAAGCTCGAACGGGTGCTCACCAACGATCCCGGAAGCGGCGTCATCCGCCACGTCGACGCCGGCTACGACGCAGCGATCACCGTCGCCGACGAGCGGGGCGTGCGGATCCCGATGCGCGAGGGAGACTGAACGCATGGCCGTGCGCGAGATCCTCCAGATCGGACACCCGGTCCTGCGCCAGGCCGCCCGAGAGGTCACGCCCGACGAATTGGCCTCGCCGGAGGTCCAGCAGCTCGTCGACGACCTCGTCGACACCATGCACGATGCCGACGGCGGGGGGATCGCCGCCAACCAGGTCGGCGAGGCGCTGCGCATCTGCGTCCTCGAGGTCGACGACAACCCCCGCTACCCGTACAAGCCGCCGATCCCGCTGACCATCGCCGTCAACCCGGTGGTCGAACCCGTCGGCGGCGCCACGTTTGCCAACAACGAGGGCTGCCTGTCGGTGCCGCTGCGGGGCGAGGTGGAACGCCACGTCGAGGTGCGGGTCCGCTACCTCGACCGCGACGGGGGCGGGCACGACTTCGTCGCCCGCGGGCTCGAGGCCGGCACCTGGCAGCACGAGTGCGACCACCTCGACGGCGTGCTGTTCGTCGACCGGGTCACCGACCCCGCAACCCTCGCCACCTGGGACGAGTTCACCGCCCACCACCGCGAGGCCTTTGTCGAGCGCATCACCGCCTTCGTCGCCGAGGTCGGCGCCCGATGACCTGGTGGTGCGAGCTGGCCTGGCTGGGCGGCGACACCGCCACCGCCGGCGTCGTCCTCGAGGTCGCCGACGGCCAGATCTCCTCGGTTGCCACGGCCGTCGAGGCGCCACCCTCCGGGTCTACCCGCCTCGACGGCCTCACCCTCCCGGGCCTCGCCAACGCCCACAGCCACGCCTTCCACCGGGCCCTGCGCGGCCGCACCCAGGCCGGCAGCGGCTCGTTCTGGACCTGGCGCGACCAGATGTACGGCGTCGCCCAGCGGCTCGACCCCGACGCCTACTTCCGCCTCGCCCGGGCCACCTACGCCGAGATGGCCCTCGCCGGCATCACCGCTGTCGGCGAGTTCCACTACGTGCACCACCAGCCCGACGGCACCCCCTACGTCGACGCCAACGCCATGGGCGAGGCGCTCCTCGCCGCCGCCGCCGAGGCCGGCATCCGGATCACCCTGCTCGACACCTGCTACCTCCACGGCGGACTCGACGCCGATGGCCACCAGCCGCTCGGCGACCACCAGCGCCGCTTCGCCGACGGCAGCGCCGACGCCTGGGCCGCTCGTGCCGCCGCCCGCCGGGCCGGCGACCACGCCGTGCTTGGCGCCGCCATCCACTCGGTGCGTGCCGTCGACCCGGTGTCGATGGCCGTGGTCGGGGAGTGGGCCGTCGGCCAAGACGCCCCCGTCCACGTGCACCTCTCCGAACAGCCCGCCGAGAACGATGCCTGCCTCGCCCACCACGGCCGCACCCCGACCGAGCTGCTCCACGACGCCGGCCTACTGGGGGAACGGCTCACCGCCGTGCACGCCACCCACCTCACCGACGCCGACCTGGGCCTGCTCGCCACGACCCGCTCCGGCGTCTGCCTTTGCCCGACCACCGAACGCGACCTTGCCGACGGCATCGGCCCGGCCGGCGACCTCGCCGCCGCCGGCGTGCCGCTCAGCCTCGGCAGCGACTCCCACGCCGTCGTCGACCCGTTCGAAGAAGCCCGGGCCGTCGAACTCGACGAGCGCCTCACCACCATGGTGCGCGGTACCCACCCGGCGGCGGTACTCCTGACCGCTGCCACCGCCACGGGCTACGCCGCCCTCGGCCGGAACGGCGGAGGCCTGCTCGCAGCAGGTGCCCCTGCCGACCTCACCACCGTCGGCCTCGACTCGGTCCGCCTCGCCGGCACCGACTCCGACACCGCCCTCGCCTCGGTCGTGTTCGCCGCCACCGCCGCCGACGTCACCCACGTCGTCGTCGCCGGCAACGTCGTCGTGAGCGACGGCGTCCACACCTCGGTCGAGGTGGCCGCCGAACTCGACGCCTCGATCCGGGCGGTGACCGAAGGCGCCACCGCATGAGCCTCGTCATCGACGACATCGGCCTGCTGGTCACCAACGACCCGGCCCTCGGCGAAGGTCCGCTTGGCCTCGTACGCGGCGCATCGGTCGTCATCTCCGACGGGGTCGTCGAATCGGTCGGCCCCGCCGGGCAGGCCGCCGACGAGCACATCAACGCCGCCGGTGCCTGCGTGCTGCCCGGCTTCGTCGACTCGCACACCCACCTCGTGTTCGCAGGCGACCGGGCCGAGGAGTTCACCACCCGCATGGCCGGCCGTCCCTACGACGGCGGTGGCATCCGCGTCACCACTGCCGCCACCCGGACCGCCACCGACGACGACCTGCGAGGCCTCACCTCTGGCCGCCTCGCCGAGGCCCGAGCCGCCGGCTCAACCACCGTCGAGATCAAGTCCGGCTACGGCCTCGACGTCGGCGAGGAGGCCCGGCACCTGCGCATCGCCGCCGAGTTCACCGACGAGACCACCTTCCTCGGCGCCCACGTCGTTCCCCACGAGTACGAAGGCCGCTCCGACGACTACGTCGACCTCGTGTGCGGACCAATGCTCGACGCCTGCGCTCCCCACGCACGCTGGATCGACGCCTTCTGCGAGACCGGCGCCTTCGACGCCGACCAGTGCCGGGCCGTCCTCGAGGCCGGTCGGGCCGCCGGCCTCGGCCTGCGCCTCCACGGCAACCAACTCGGCCCCGGCCCCGGCGTGCAACTCGCCGTGGATCTGGGCTGCGCCTCGGTCGACCACTGCACCCACCTCAACGACGCCGACGTCGAGGCCCTGGCCGGCAGCGACACCGTCGCCACCTTCCTCCCCGCCACAGACTTCTCGACCCGCCAGCCCTACCCCGACGGCCGCCGGGTCGTCGACGCCGGCGCCACCGTTGCCCTTGCCACCAACTGCAACCCCGGCTCCAGTTACACGACCTCGATGGCGTTCTGCATCGCCCTCGCCGTGCGCGACCTCCACCTCACCATCGACGAGGCCGTCCAGGCCGCCACCCTCGGCGGCGCCCGGGCCCTGCGCCGCGACGACGTCGGCATCCTCGCCCCCGGCTCGGCCGGGCACGCCGTCGTGCTCGACGCCCCCAGCCACCACCATCTCGCCTACCGCCCCGGAGTCCCGCTGGTGCGGCTCACCGTGGGACCGCTGGCCGACGGCCCCCTCGCCGGACCCGCCTGACCGGGGCCCCTCAGCCCGACTGGACCGTCGGCAGGTCCAGCAGGAGGGCCTGGAGCAGCAGAGCCTCGTTGGGATTGCGAACCAGGTCACCGGTGGCCTCGGTGATCCGATCGGTGGCCGACAGGAACGCCTCGGCCGGGGCTGGACCATCCGGGACCGAGCGCGTCAGAAAGACCCGACTGAGCGTGGCCAGGCCGAAGCGAAGCTCATCGTCGCGATGTCGTCGTACCTCCCGCTTCTGTCGGTCGGCCAGCTCACGACGACCCGACCCCCGGGTACCGAACGCCTCCTCGCGTTCGGTCAGCATCTCCAGCTCAGTGCGGTGGCGGGCCTCCAGCGGCGTCTGGGCAGCGTCGATGAGGTCCCGGAGCTCGGCGACCAGCACGACCACCGCGGCGCCCGAGCCGTCCAGGCGGTCGGGCACCGAATGCCAGGCGTCCCGGCGGACCAGGAAGGCCGGATCGCTGGCCAACAGCCGGGCCCGGGCCACGCTGCCCGCCGCGGCCTCGGCCAGCTCGGTGGCCCGCTCGGCCGGGATCCCGTCGGCCACCAGCGCCTCGGCCACCACCGGGGCAGGCACCGGAGGAAGGTCGACCCGGACGCACCGGGAGGCGATGGTGACGTGTTCCTCGGGTACCTCCTCGGCCAGCAGGACGAACACCACCGAATCGGGCGGCTCCTCGATCGTCTTGAGCAGGCTGGCCGCCGCCGACGGCTCGGCGGTGTCGAACCGGTCGACAAGAACGACCTTGCGATCCGTCTCGATGGGTGACCGCCAACCCTCCACGGTGATCCGTTCCGCGTCGGCCACCAGAAGGGACCGCCCCTCGGGCTCCACCAGGATCAGGTCGGGGTGGCGACCGGCGGCGGCCAAGCCCCGATGTCGACCCGCCGCCGCGTCCTCCCCCCGGCCGGCGATGAGCGAACCGGCAAAGGCCCGGGCCGCCTCGGTACGTCCGGCCCCCGGTGGTCCTACCAGCAGGTAGGCGTGTACCGGGTTGGCAGCGGCCCGACGCAGCAGCGCCACGGCCGACTCCTGCCCGACCACCGTGGCCCACAGGGCACCGTCGTCCAGCGGCGTCCCGTCGTCCACGGAGGTGGCGCCGCCCAGGGCAATGGCCGCGCTCATGGTCCCGATCGGGGACCCAGCCGGGCATCCACTGCATCGGCCACCCGGACCGCCACCTCGGCAACGGTTCCCCCACCGTCGACGACCACCCACCGGTCCGGGTCAGCGGCCGCCATGGCCCGGTAGGCGGCGACCACCCTGGCCTGCAGGTCGTCGCCGGCCCGCTCGATCCGGTCCAACTCGCCGTCACGATCATCGCCTAGCCGACCGCCGGCCACCGGGGTATCGACCTCGATGAGGACCACCAGGTCGGGGGCCAGCCCACCGGTGGCGAACTCGTTCACCTCGGCCACCGGACCGGCACCCAGGCCCCGGCCCCGGCCCTGGTAGGCGATGGACGATGCCACGTAGCGGTCCGACACCACGTCCCGTCCGGAGGCCAGGGCCGGCGCGACGACCACGTCCACGTGCTGGGCCCGGGCGGCCGCCATGAGCAGCGCCTCGGCCCGATCCACCGGGGCGTCACCGGCCGGGTCGAGCACTAGGTCGCGGATGCGCTCGCCCAGCGGCGTCCCCCCGGGCTCCCGGGTGAACAGCGCCCCGAGGCGTTCAGCCAACAGGCCAGCCTGGGTGCTCTTGCCCGTACCGTCGGCGCCCTCCACGGCGATGAAACGACCGCTCATCTGGCGTGGTTTCCACTGCGGATGCCCGCCTTCAGGGAACTGGCGGCCACCGCACCCGACGCCAGGATGATCAGCGACGCCAACCACAGGGTCAGGCGCACCCCCGGCACGTCGATGCCCATCCCGAACAACTCCACATGGCGGTCCCACAGGACGCTGGACAGGCGGTCCAGGAGGTCCTCCATGAGCGGACCGACCACCAGGGCCAGCAGCACGCAGCCCCGTACCAGCAGGTAGAAGGTGGCGAAGATCCGGCCCCGCAGTTCATCGTCCACGTTCTCGTGCAGCAGGGTGAACCCCAGGACGTAAACCGCCCCGGCACAGATCCCGATGCCGAACACCATGGCCGTCGAGGCGTGCACCTGGCTGATCGACGCCGCCAGGGCCAGGAAGATCCCCGCCCCGACGAGGGCCATGGTGAAGACGCGGGCCTTGTCGAGGCGACGCTGCAGCAGCGACACGAGGCCCACCCCGGCGGCCACTCCCAGGCCCAACGCGGTGATGAGCACGCCCAGGCCAGACTTCCCGGCACCCAGGACCTCGTCGGCATAGATGGCGCCCAGTGGCACCAGCATCCCGCCGCCCATCAGGCCGGTGGCCAGCCCCATGTTCACCGTTCGTACCACCGGGTTCACGAAGGAGAAGCGCCAACCCTCCCGCAGCTCGGCGATCGGGTGGGCCAGGGCGGCCCGGCGGCCCTTCGCCTCCTCCTTCTCGGCCCGGGGCCGCTTGGGAAGGTCCAGCGTCAGGATCAACCAGCCGGTGACCAGGAACGACAGGGCGTTGGCGTAGAAGGCAAGGCCCATGTCGTCGAGCCGCACGTTGTCGGCCCACGAGGAATCGAAGAGGGCCGTGGACAGCCGCCCGAACAGGGCCATGAGGCCCGCTCCGACAGGGAAGGTGCCGTAGGCGGCGACCAGCGACAGGGAGTTGGCGGTGGCCAGCTGATCGACCGGGACCACGTGCGGGACCGATGCCTCCTTGGCCGGCCCCCACAGCATGGTGAACGCCTCGAGCAGTAACGATGCCAGGAACAGTCCGACCAGGGTGTCCACGAACGGAAGGGCCAGCATCACCATGGCCCGACCCACGTCGCAGGTCACCATGGTGCGCTTACGGTCCCACCGGTCGACCAACACGCCGGCCACCGGACCGAAGAAGAAGCCGGGCACGATGCGGGCCCCCAGCACCAGGCTGAGCGCCGCACCCTCGTTACCCGAACCCAGCCGGATGGCCAGGATCGAGATGGCCAGCAGCCCCAGCCAGTCGCCGGTGGCCGACACGACCTGGGCCATCCACAGGCGGAAGAAGGCCGGGGTACCGAACAGGCGGGTCCGCAACGGTGGGCGTCCCTCCAGCGGCAGGAACGGGGTGAACTCGTCTCCGGGGCGGGGGTCGCCCGGGTCCCGTCCCGTCGCTCCGATCACTCGTCCACTCTACGGGAGCGGACCCGGCCGTCCGGGGGCGGGCCCACTGCCCACCTCCCCGCCCTCAACGCTTCTTCTTGGCCGGACCCTTCATGCGACGCTCGGCCAGCAGTTCGGCGGCCCGCTCGTCGGTGAGCTCCTCGACGGCGTCACCCCGCTTCAACGAGGCGTTGACCTCACCGTCGGTCACGTACGGGCCCCAGTTGCCGTCCTTGAGCACCATGGTCTTCCCGCTCTCGGGATCGGTGCCCAGCTCGCGCAGCGGGGGCTTCGGGGCATTGCGGCCCCGCCGCTTGGGCTGGGCCAGCAGGGCCAGGCACTCGTCCAGCGTGATGGTGAGGATCTGCTCCTCGGTCTCGACGTTGCGACTTTCCGACCCCTTCTTGAGGTACGGGCCATACGGACCGTTGTGCACGGTGATCTCCACCCCATCAGCCGGATCGACGCCGACGGTCCGGGGCAGGCCCAGCAGCTCGATCGCCTCGTCGAGGGTGATGCGGTCCAGGGTCATGGTCTGGAACAACGAGGCCGTCTTCGGCCTCGGCTGATCGTTGACGACCGCCTGACGGTCCAACTCGTCGAGCAGCGACTCGACGTCCTCGAACCCGTCGACGGCGTCGGCCAGCTTCTCCAGGTTCTCCAGTCGGGTCGCTCCGCCATCGTCGGCGCCCCGGATCTCGGCGCCGTAGCCCGACGATTCGATCGCCGCCTCGACCACGGCCCGCGGCCCCCGGGACCGGACGGCGGACAACTGCTCCCCGAGGGCTAGGAAGGTCTCGATGCCGGCAGCGGCCCTGGCCGAGACACGGAGGGTCTCGGGATCTCGCAGGACGTCCATCACCGGGCGACCAGCCTCGGTGGCCGCGACCACCTTCTTGATGGCCGCCGCACTCACGCCACGCCCGGGCACGTTCAGCACCTTCCTGGCGGCAGCCAGGTCGAGGCGACCGGCAGCGAGGCGCAGGTAGCCCAGCACCACGTGTAGTTCCTTCCGGTTTCCAGGCAGGGCCATGAGCCGACCGGCGGGAGACGACGGGGCGGGACGCTCGGGCGGGCGACCCAACGACACGTAGGGACCGAACCGCCCGGACCGGGCCACCACAACGAGCCCGGAGTCGGGATCGGTGCCCAGCTCCCGATCGGCCGGGGCGTGAAGGAACTCGAGTGCCCGGGCCACCGTCAACTCGTCGGGCGGCACGTCGTCGGGAATGGACGCCGTCTCGTCGCCCACCTGGACGTAGGGCCCGAACTTCCCGAACCGGGCCACCACCGGCTCGCCATCGGAGGTGGCGCCCAGCTCGACGGTGCTGACCCCCCGGGGGTCGATGTCGCCGAGGCGGGTGGTCACCTTGGCGTGGAGTCCGATGTCGTCGTCGGACCCGAAGTAGAAGGCACGCAACCACGGCACGCTCTCGGCCTCGCCGTTGGCGATGTCGTCGAGGTCCTCCTCCATGGCCGCGGTGAAGTCGTAGTCAACCAGGCGGGGGAAGTGCCGCTCCAACAGGTTGGTCACGGCGAAGGCACTCAACGTGGGCACCAACGCCGTGCCCTTCTTGAACACGTACTTCCGCTGAATGGTCTCCATGATCGAGGCGTAGGTGGAAGGTCGGCCCACGCCGTGCTCCTCCATGCCCTTGACGAGCGAGGCCTCGGTGTAGCGGGCGGGCGGCTGGGTGGTGTGGCCTTCGGCGGTGGCCGACACCACGTCGACCGCCTCGCCGACGGCCACCGCGGGCAGCACCAGCTCGGCCGCGTCGGCGTCCTGATCGTCGTCACCCCCGGCGTCGGCACGCCGGCGGGGGGACTCGTCGCGGGTCTCCTCATAGGCCCGGCGGAAGCCCTGGTGGCTGATGACGGTGCCGCTGGCCGCCAGCGTGGCCCGGGACCCGACCCCGTCGGCACCCGTGCCCGAGGCCAGGTCGGCCCCCATGCGGAGGCGGACCGTCTCGCCGGTGGCGTCGGTCATCTGGGAGGCCACGGTGCGGCGCCACACCATCTCGTAGACGTCGGCCTCGGACTTCGGTAGGTCACCGCGCACCGTGTCGGGGTGGCGGAACCGATCACCGGCCGGGCGGATGGCCTCATGCGCCTCCTGGGCGTTGCGGACTTTGTTTGCATAGGTACGGGGCGCCTTCGGCACGTAGGCGCCACCAAACAGTTGGGTGGCCGCCGCCCGGGCGGCCCGCACTGCGGTGTCCGACAGCGTGGTGCTGTCGGTCCGCATGTAGGTGATGTAACCCTTCTGGTAGAGCCCCTGCGCGGCGTGCATGGCCCGCGACGCCGAGAGCTTGAGGCGGCGACCGGCCTCCTGCTGGAAGGTCGACGTGGTGAACGGCGCTGATGGCCGACGGCGGTACGGCTTGGGCTCGACGGACTCCACGGTCGCCGGACGCCCATCCAGGTCGTCTCGGACCGCCCTCGCCGTGGTCTCGTCCAGCACCAGGACGTCGGCCCGCGACGGCTGCCCGTCGTCACCGAAATCCCGTCCGAGGGCCACCCGACGACCATCCACCTCCAGGAGCCGTGCCGTGAAGCCGGCACCCGCCCCCTGCTCGGCACGGGTGGCCATGGCACACGTTAGGTCCCAGTAGTCGCCCGAAGTGAAGGCCATCCGCTCCCGCTCGCGCTCCACGATCATGCGGGTGGCCACGCTCTGCACCCGACCGGCCGACAGGCCGGCGCCGATCATGCGCCACAGCACCGGCGAGAGCTCATAGCCGTAGAGGCGGTCCAGGATCCGACGGGTCTCCTGGGCGTCGACCAGGCGACGGTCCAGTTCGCGGGTGTTGTCCAGCGCCGCGGTGATGGCTCCCCTGGTGATCTCGTGGAACACCATCCGGTGGACCGGGACCTTGGGGTTCAGGACCTCCAGCAGGTGCCAGGCAATGGCCTCGCCCTCGCGATCCTCATCGGTGGCCAGGTACAGGACGTCGGCGTTCTTCAGCAGTCGCTTCAGATGGGCCATCTGCTGCTTCTTGTCCGCATTCACGACGTACAACGGCTTGAAGTCGTTGTCGACGTCGACACCCGTCTTGGCCCACGGCTCACCCTTGTAGGCGGCCGGCACGTCCGAGGCCCGCATGGGCAGGTCGCGGACGTGGCCGATGGACGACTCCACGACGAAGCCGTCACCCAGGTAGCCGGCGATGGTCTTGGCCTTGGCTGGGGACTCGACGATGACCAGTGCGTCACCCACGGGATTCCGCCGTTTCGTCCGCCGACCCGGCCGAGTCGGCCGATCGGGCACCAAACAGGATGGCCACGCCCACCACGGCGGCGAGCGCCGAGGCCACGAGGATGCCCATCTTGGACTCGTCCTGCATCACGGGATCGTCGAAGGCCAGGCCGGTCACGAACAACGACACGGTGAAGCCGATGCCGGCAATGGCCGACACGCCCAGGATGTGTCGCACGGTGGCCCCTGATGGGAGGGCCGAGATGCCGAGGCGTACCGCTCCGATGGTGAACAGTCCGACGCCCAGTACCTTGCCGACCACCAGGCCCAGGGTCACCCCGAGGGTCACCCCGGAGGCCAACGCGTCACCCAGCGAGTCCCTGCTGATCTCGATGCCGGCATTGGCCAGGGCGAAGATGGGGATGATCACGAATCCGGTGACGGGGTGGAGGCGGTGCTCGAGGCGGGCCGCCACCGAGACCGACTCGTTCATCAGGAACTTGGCCGCCCGGAGGCCGTCAGCATCTAGTGCCCCCACGTCGATGGGCGCCACCTCGCCGGACCTAATGAGGGCACCCGCCGGGGCCAGCAAGCCCATGACCACGCCGGCGATGGTGGGATGCACCCCGGAGCGGAACATGGCGTACCAGAGCACCGAACCGAGCAGGATGTACAGCGGCGTGTACCAGACCCGGAACCGGGTCAGGACCACCACGGCCAACGTGGTGGCCGCGGCCAGCACTAGCCACTCCCCGGCCAGATCGCTGGTGTAGAAGACGGCGATCACGATGATCGCCCCGATGTCGTCGACGATGGCCAACGACAGCAGGAAGACCTTCAGGGAGGTCGAGACCCGGTCGCCCAGCAGCGACAGCACCCCGACGGCAAAGGCGATGTCGGTGGCCATGGGGATCCCCCAGCCGGCCGAGGCGTCACCCGACGGGTTGAAGGCGAAGAAGATGAGTGCCGGCACGACCATGCCACCCAGCGCAGCGGCCGCCGGCAACAGGGCGGCCCGTCGGTCGCGGAGGTGGCCGTCGTTCATCTCCCGCTTGATCTCGAGGCCCACCACGAAGAAGAAGACGGCCATCAGGGCGTCGTTCACCAACTGGACCAGGGTGAGCGGGTGGCCGTCATGCTCCAGACGCAGGTCACCGATACCCAGGTGGACCTCGGTGTGCCACAGATCGTGGTAGCCGCCTGACCACGGGGAGTTGGCCCATACGAGGGCCACCACGGTGGCCGCCATGAGCAGGATGCCACCAGCTGCCTCGATACCCAGGAACTGCATGACGGGTCGCCCGATGGTGCGCGCCAACGGCCGGTTGCTGGACAGCCACGTGCCTGTCGATGCAGGTCCAAGACTAGCCATCGTCGCTTCCACCACTCCCTCGGGGATCGTCCTCAGCGGCGCTACGACGGCCGCCATCCGATGTTCCGATGGGCAAAGGTAACCGTCGCTCCGTGACATCCCTATGGATGCCCGCCACCGGGACCAGTCAGCCGGGCCGAATGGTGAGACGGACCGTCGTCCCGTCCGGACCGCTCTCCACCGCAGCCCCGTCGGCCAGACGCTGCATCAGGGCCACTCCGAGGCCCGACTCGTGACGCAGGCGCTCCGGCGTCTCCACATCGGGCAGGTCGGCCACGGCGTCGGGATCAAAGCCCGGACCGCGGTCGGCCACCTCGACCACCACGTGATCGAACTCCACCCGACAGCGGATCAGGATCCGGTCGGGCACACCGACCGAACCCTGGGCCTCGATGGCGTTGGTGACCGCCTCGGACACCACCAGCCGAAGGTCGGCCACCCGCCCGGGATCAAGGCAGGAAACCGCCCCCGCGCTCGATCCGGCGGCCGC
>Ga0315319_10000091_pt1 | contig 22918 bp, 23 predicted proteins | sample M1500m3416metaG_FD_203463 | JGI IMG/M metagenome (GOLD analysis project Ga0315319, IMG submission 203463) | Ammonia-oxidizing marine archaeal communities from Monterey Bay, California, United States - M1 500m 3416 | ecosystem: Environmental > Aquatic > Marine > Intertidal zone | place: USA... | reverse complement strand
AGGTCTGCTCGACCTGGGCGACCTGGTTGGCCGTCGGCCACTCCAGGAAGTACGCCACGTTGAGCTCGGACAGCGCCTTGGCCGGAGCCTCGGTCGCCGCCGGAGCAGCCGTGGTCGCCGGTGCAGCAGCCTCGTCGTCGCTGCCGCACGCCCCCGCCACCAGGGTCAGGGCCGCCAGAACGGCGACCAGACGAATGAGATTCTTCAAGGTGATTCCCCTCGTTATGGAGCACGGCCATTCGACCGCGCTTCCCCTCCAGATAGTCGTGTGACTTCTATCACTTCGATGCCAAACGAATCAACCTCAGACCATGACGATTCGGAGACGGTTTCGCCCCTGTAGGGCGGACCAGAGGAGCGCCAGACCGGACAACAGGCCGGCCGGTCAGGTCGATCAGGCCTCGACCAGGTGGCAGGCCACGCCGTGTCCGGGCGCCACCTCGCGCCAGATGGGTACCTCGCTCCGGCACCGGTTGACGGCCTCGGGACACCGGGTGGAGAACACGCACCCGGGGGGCGGCGCCGACGGGCTGGGGATGTCGCCCTCCAGCACGATCTTCTCCCGGGTCGCCTCGGCCGCCGGATCGGGTACGGGCGCCGAGGACTGCAATGCCCGGGTGTAGGGGTGCAACGGGTTCTCGTAGAGGGCGTCGACGTCGGCCAGCTCCATGATCCGGCCCAGGTACATCACAGCCACCCGGTCGGCGATGTGTCGCACCATGCCCAGGTCGTGGGAGATGAACAGGTAGGTCAGGCCGAGAAGGTCCTGGAGCTCCTCCATCAGGTTCACCACCTGGGCCTGGATGGAGACGTCGAGTGCGGCGATCGGCTCGTCGCACACGATGAGGTCGGGGTTCAGGGCGATGGCCCGTGCGATGCCGATGCGTTGGCGCTGCCCACCCGAGAACTCGTGGGGATACCGGTTGGCGTGCTCGGGGTTCAGCCCGACCAGACCGAGAAGCTCCTCGACCCGTTCATTGCGATCCCGCGACGACATCGAGAGGTGCTCGACGAGAGGCTCGCCGATGATGGAGCTGACGGTCATGCGCGGGTTGAGACAGGCGTGCGGGTCCTGGAAGACCATCTGCATCCGGGGCCGCACCTTTCGCAGTGCGCCGGACGACAGGTCGGCCAGGTCCTGGCCGTCGAAGGTGACGGTCCCCTCGGTCGGCTGCTCGAGGCGCAGGAGGGTGCGGCCGATGGTCGACTTCCCGGACCCCGATTCGCCAACCAGGCCGAGGGTCTTCCCGCGCTCGATGTCGAACGACACGCCGTCGACGGCCCGCACGGCCCCCACCTTGCGACGAAGGGCGCCCTTGGTCACCGGGAAGTGCTTCTTCAGGCCTCGGACCGAGACCAGTACCTCAGGCTCCATGGCCGACCCCTTCCGTGCCGACAGGTGGCGGCGCCTCGTCCAACCAGCAGGCGACCTTCCGGGTCGCCGATACGGCCATCAACGTCGGGTTCTCCTGACGGCAGCGGTCGAAGGCGTGCGGGCACCGGGGAGCGAACGAACAGCTGGTGGGAGCCGCCCGGAGGTTGGGCGGCTGGCCCTGGATGTTGACCAACTTCTGGCCGCGGATGGTGGCTGACGGCAACGAGGCCAGCAGGCCCTGGGAGTACGGGTGTCGGGGTTTGGCGTAGAACTCGTCAACCGGTGCGTCCTCCACGATCTGGCCTCCGTACATGACGAGCACCCGGTCGACCAGGCCGGCAACCACGCCGAGGTCGTGGGTAATCCAGATCACCGCCATGCCCAACTTGGCCCGGAGGTCCCTGACAAGCTCGAGGATCTGGGCCTGGATGGTGACGTCGAGGGCCGTCGTGGGCTCGTCGGCGACCAGGATCCGAGGGTTGCAGGCTAGGGCGATGGCGATCATCACCCGCTGGCGCATCCCGCCTGACAACTCGTGGGGGTAGCTGCGGAGATGCTCGGCAGGTGACGGGATGCCGACCAGTTGGAGCAACTCGAGCGCCCGGGCCCGCACCTCGGCCCGGCTGGCTGACTGGTGGACGGTGAGGGACTCCATGATCTGGCCGCCCACGGTGACCACCGGGTTCAGCGAGGTCATGGGGTCCTGGAAGATGAACCCGACCTTGCCGCCGCGGACCCGCCGGAGGTCGTCGGAGTCCATCGTCAAGAGATCGGCGTCCTCGAACATGGCCTCGCCGGCCGTGATCTCGCCGGGCGGCGTGGGGATGAGTCGCAGCAACGACATCATCGTGACGCTCTTGCCCGAGCCGCTCTCCCCGACCACGCCGAGGACCTCTCCGTCGGCCAGGTCGAAGGACACGCCGTTGACGGCGTGCACGGTCCCGTCCTGGGTGTTGAACCGGGTCGTCAGGTCAGTGACCCGTAGGACAGGCGCAGCGGTGTTCACGGTTGTCGGTTCACCCTTCGAGCCGATCCCAGACGTCGTGTTCGGCCATGTCGATGATTGTGTACGCCATCCCGAGCGCACCGTCGCGCAGGGCCTGCATGCCGCCTGGGGTGATCGTGTGGTCGGCGAACTCCGGCTGGTGGTTGACGGCGTCGCCACAGTCGATGCCCAGCATGGGATGGATCGACGGCACCACCTGGCTGACGTTGCCCATGTCCGACGATCCCGATCCCCCACCCTGCTCGGCATGGGTGGGCATGGGCCGGCCAATGGCCTCCGAGTTGGCGGCGTAGAGGCCGGTCATGACGTCGTTGTTTCGCATGCTGTCGTAGGGGTGGTCCGTCTCGGTCCACGACAGGGTGCAGCCGGTGGCCGTGGCCGCACCTTCAAAGCACGCCTTCACCTTGGGGATCAGCTCGGCGAGCCTCTCGACCGATCCCGACCGGACCAGCCACAGCGACCGGGTGCGGGCGGGGACCACGTTCACTGCGTCCCCCCCGTGGGTGACCATGCAGTGGACCCGATCGTCATCGACCATGGCCTGGCGGAGCGTGGACACGTTGACATAGGCCTGCACGAAGGCATCCAGCGCGTTGATCCCCTCCTCAGGGGCGAAGGCGGCGTGAGACTCCTTGCCGAAGAACTCGACCTCAAAGTGCTGGCAGGCCTGGAAAAACGGGTCCAGCTCGTCGTAGGGGCCGGGGTGGACCATCATCGACGCCGCGGCGTCCTCGAAGGCCCCGGCGTTGATCAGGTCGACCTTGCCACCTCCGCCCTCCTCGGCCGGAGTGCCCAGCACGGTCACCCGGATGCCCAACTCCTCGGCCAGCCCGGCCATGGCCACGCCGGCACCGGCAGCCGCCGTGGCGATGATGTTGTGCCCGCATGCGTGGCCGACCTCAGGAAGGGCGTCGTACTCACAGCAGATGACCACCCGGGGACCCGAGATGCCGGCCGTCGCCTCGAACGCTGTGTCCAGGCCATGGCTCGGGTAGGTCACGTCGAACCCGTTGCGGCCGAGGAAGGCACTGATCCGTTCCGAGGCCTCGAACTCCTCGAATCCCAGCTCGGGGTTCTCGTACATCCAACGGGAGAGGTCCCGGAGCTCGTCCTCAACCTGTCCGAAGGCCTCCTGCGCCGTCGCCTTGTTCGGTGTCGTGTTCGTCGCTGTGTCCGTCATCGGGCGGAACGTATCAGCCGACCGATGAGGCGGACCCACGCGGACTCGGGTGGCCGCCGAGCGCTGGAGACACCCGACCTGTCCTCGCCACCGTTCGGCATGGATCAGAATGAACGAGATGGTGACCGCCGGCCCCCTCCTCCCCCTGGTTGCCGTCGCCCTCCCGGTCGCCACCGGCCTGGTCGCCATGGTCCTGGGTGGTCGCCGTCGACGGACGGCGATGGTCCTCGTGGCCGCTGCCGGGCCGGCCCTGACGCTGGTGCTTCTGGCCATCCACCTCCAGCGCCACGGGGTGGCCGACGCCGGGGCCGCCACCACCGCCCTGCCGTGGGTGCCCAGCCTGCACCTCGACATCGGCTTCCTGGTCGACGGCCTGGCCACCTTCTTCGCACTGCTGGTGGCCGGAGTGGGCGTGGTGGTGGTGCTCTACTCGAGGGCCTACTTCGGTCCGGATGACGCCGCTCTGGCCCGGTTCCTCCCCAGCCTCGGGTTCTTCACCACCGCCATGCTGGGCATCGTCCTGGCTGACCATCTCCTGCTGACCGTCCTGTTCTGGGAGATGACGTCGATCAGCTCGTTCCTGCTGATCGGCTGGGAACGCGACGACCCCGAGGCGGGCCGGCGGGCCATGCAGGCCTTCGCCACCACGGGCCTGGGGGGCCTGGCCCTGTTGGGCGGCATCCTGCTGTTCGGCGGCGCTACCGACGTGTGGCAGTGGAGCCAGTTGGCCGACGGATCCACAACGGTGGACCCCGATGGCACCGTGGTGGCCGCCTTCGTCCTGATGTTCGTCGGTGCGGCGGCCAAGAGCGCCCAGTGGCCGCTCCACGACTGGCTCCCCGGTGCCATGCGGGCACCGACGCCGGTGTCGGCCTACCTGCACTCGGCCACCATGGTGAAGGCCGGGGTGTTCCTGGTGGCCCGCATGCTCCCGGTGTTCGGTGGCCTGGCCATCTGGGTACCGCTGGTGTCGGCGGTGGGGGCGACCACGATGCTGCTGGGCGCGGTCCTGGCACTGCGCCAACACGACCTGAAGCGGATCTTCGCCTACACCACGGTCAGCCACCTGGGCCTGTTGATGGCCGTCTACAGCCTGGGGGGCACCACCGACGGCCACGGCGACCCGGCCATCGGCTGGGACCTCACTCAGGTGGCCAGCCACGCCCTCTACAAGGCGCCGCTCTTCCTGGCGGCCGGCGCCCTCGGCGTGCTCGTCGGAGCGAAGCGACTCCCCGACCTGTTCGGCCTGTGGTCGCGGAGCCGGGGCGGGACGCGGGCGTCGGTGCTGGTTCTGCTGGTGGCCGGATACGCACTGGCCGGTGGGCCGGGAACGCTGGCCTTCACGGCCAAGGAACTCTTCTTCGAGGCCGTCGACCAGGCCGCTGCCGGCCGGCCGGCCGTGCTGCTGATCGGCCTGGCGGGCGTCGCCGCCGCGACCTGCAACGTGGCCATCTTCGTCCGGCTGACGACCACCGTGCTGGGCCTCCGTGCCGGCATCGCCCCGGACGCGACGGTGCCGTCCCCCGCCGCCGCACCACATACCGCCGACCGGTGGTCCGTGCTGCTCTGGGCGCCAGCCGGCGCAATGGTCGGCCTCCAGGTCCTCGGCGGCCTCGTGCCGATGGTGTGGAGTGCCGTGTTCCGTCCCCTGGAGGCCTACCGTCACGCCGACGGGCTGCCCGCCCCGTGGGCGCCGTTCCTGCACCCGGGCCTGCCGCTGTTCCTGTCGCTGACCGCGCTGGCCGCCGGCACGGCCCTCGGGCTCTCTTCGTGGGCCCGAAGCGAGGTGACCGACCCCCACGGCCGGCTCTGGCCGGCCATCTATCGGGGAATCATGAGGGGTGGCTACCGGGCGTTCCACACCGTCCAGACTGGCCACGTCCGCCTCTACCTGACGGTCGTGTTCGGGGCGCTCCTGGTCGGCATCGGCTGGGCGGCATGGGCCGACCCGGACATGGTTCGTCTCCCCGAGGGCATCTCGCCGTTGGAGTCGACCACCGGCCTCCTGCTGGGTGCCGTGGTGTGCTCCACGGCCATCGCCCTGCCGCTGGTCGTGGAGCGGGTAGTCCGCGTCCTGATACTGGGAGCCAGCGGTTTTGCCGTCGTGGGCCTCTACCTGCTGTACCAGGCCCCCGACCTGGCCCTAACCCAGCTCATGTTCGAGATCATCTCGGTGATCCTCTTCCTGCTCGTCCTGCGCCTGCTCCCTCGACCCGACCGGCGACCCCGCATCCGGGTCCTGCCCCGCCTGGCCCTGGCCAGCGTGGTGGGCCTGACCATCGGCTGGATGACCCTCCTGGCCGGTCACGCCGCCGAACAGCGGGTCGAGGAACCGACCCTCGGGACCTTCTTCGAGGCCCACAGCCTGGGGGGCTCGCAGATCACCGACGGCCGGGGCGGTCAGGGCCGCAACATCGTGAACGTGATCCTGGTCGACTTCCGGGGCTTCGACACCCTGGGGGAGATCACCGTGCTGGCCACCGCAGCCCTCGGCGTGTGGTCGATGCTGCCCGGACGGCGTCGACACCACGACCGGCTGACGGTGGACCCCGACACCTCGGCCGGCCTCCGGTCCGGGAACGATCCCGGAGGCCGGGTCGTGAAGCCGTTCCGACGCCGCGCCAGCTGGCCGGTGGACGGACCGCCGGGTGGCATGTCGTCGGTGGTCCTACGGACGGCGATCCGCCTCATCCTCCCCCTCACCTTCCTGTACGCCGTCTACGCGGCGCTCAAGGGTCACAACGGTCCGGGCGGAGGCTTCATCGCCGGGCTGGTGGCCGCCGTCGGGCTCTGTACCTACCGGATGTCGTACGGCGACCGGGCCTTCCACCGACTGCTCGCGGTGCACCCCCGCTGGCTGGTCTTCGTGGGCCTGGGCCTGGCCGGGAGCGTGGCCACCCTGCCGCTGGCCTTCGGACGACCGCTGCTGCGATCGGCGGCCACCACCGTGCACGTCGGAGGCGCCGACGTGCACCTGGTCTCGTCCACGGCCTTCGACCTGGGGGTGCTGCTGGTGGTGGTCGGGGTCGCCATCGGGATGATCAACCGGTTGGACGAGGAGGTGGAGCGGTGACCACCGTGCTGGCCGCCTGCGTGGCCGTCTTCGTGACGGTCAGCGTCTACCTGATGCTGTCCCGTGAACTGAAGTCGGTGGCCATGGGGGTGTTCGCCCTCGGCCACGGGGCCAACCTGGCCATCCTCGCCATGAGCGGTTCGCCCGTACTCCCCGGCGGAGGGCTGCGGAACCCGCCCATCCTGGGGGCCGAGCACCTGGTCGACGCCCTCCCCCAGGCGCTGATCCTGACGGCCATCGTCATCAACTTCGCCGTGATGGGATTCCTGCTTAGCCTCCTGATCGTCACGGCGCGCCGTACCGGCACCCTGAACGTGGACGAGCTGGCCGGCGAGGACCGGTTGACCCCCGGGACGGGGGGCGACCGACGATGACCAACGACCTGCTGGGCCTGTTAGTGGCGATCCCCCTGGGTAGCGCCGTGGCCTCGGTGGCCATGGTCGGCCGACCGATCCACCAGCGGGTCCTGGGCATGACCAGCATGCTGGTCATGCTGGGCCTGGCCCTGACGTGGCTGGTGCGCATCCGCGACGGCCAGGTCATGGTCTCCCAGATGGGCGGGTGGCGGGCGCCGTTCGGCATCACCCTGGTCTTCGACAGCCTGTCCGGCCTGCTGTTGTGCGCCGGGCTCGTGGTGGCCATCGGCTGCACGGTCCACGGGTGGTCGATGGTGGACCCGCTGACCGAACGGCGGTACTTCCACCCCCTGGTCCAGCTGCTGATGATGGGCGTCAACCAGAGTTTCCTGACCGGCGACCTGTTCAACCTGTTCGTGTCCTTCGAGATCGTGCTGATGGCCTCGTACGGCCTGCTCTCCATCGGCCACACCCGCCAGCAGATGGCACAGGCCTACAAGTACCTGCTGCTGAACCTCGTCGGGTCGACCGTGTTCGTCATCACGGCCGGGCTGGTCTACGGGATGACGGGCACGCTGAACATCGCCGACCTGGCCCGGATGGTGGCCGAGCGGTCCGAGGCCGGGGTCCCGCTACCCACCGGCTTCGCCGGGCTGTCGGTCCTGCTGCTCGTGGTGTTCGGCCTCAAGGGGGCGTTCTTCCCCCTCTGGTTCTGGCTGCCCGACACGTACCACACCAGCCCCGTCCCGATCGCCGCGCTGTTCAGCGGGCTGCTGACCAAGGTCGGGGTCTACGCCGTGCTGCGGACCTTCCCGCTGGTCTTCGCGGTGGGCGATGCCCGCGAAGTCGTGCTGCCGCTGCTGGCCGTGTCAGCCGGATTCACCATGTTCCTCGGCGTGCTGGGGGCGGTCTCCCAGCACCGGGTACGCCGGATCCTGGCCATCCACGTGATCAGCCAGGTGGGCTACATGGTGTTCGGCATCTCGCTGATGACGGCGGCCGGACTGGCCGGCGCCCTGTACTACATGATCCAGCACATGATGGTGAAGAGCTCGCTGTTCCTGTGTTGCGGCGTGATGGAGTACCACGCCGGCTCCGACGACCTGGACGAGATCGGCGGGCTGGCCCGGCGCCACCGCTGGCTGGCCACCGCCTTTCTGGTGGCCGCCCTGAGCCTGGTGGGACTACCGCCCCTGAGTGGGTTCTTCGGCAAGTTGGTCATCATCCGGGAGGGCTGGACGACCCACTGGTGGCTCTCGGCCCTCGGCCTGGCCACTGGAGCCCTCACCCTGCTGTCCATGCTGAAGATCTGGACACTGGCCTTCTGGCGACCCGAGTCGGCGCTCCCGGCCGCCGGGCGACAGACCATCGGGCGCACGGGACGCCTGCGGGGAGCCCACGCTGGCATCGCCATCCTGGTGGCCACCGCCCTGTTCGTGGGCCTGGCCGCCGAGCCGATCTACGACATCGCCTTCCACGCCGGGCAGCAGTTGGTCGATCCGACGGCCTACGTCGAGGCCGTCGACCCGCTGCGTCTGGACGTAGCGGCCGGAACCGGGGGCGACAGATGATCCTGCGTCTGGGGGCCGACGTGCTGGTGGCCGTGCTGTTCTCGACGTGGTCCGGCCAGTCCGGCTGGCCGGGTCTCGTGGCGGGACTTGCCGTGGGCTTCCTGATCGTGTCGGCCTCCGACCTGGCCGTCGGCCGTCCCAACCACGGACGGCGCCTCCTGCGGATGCTGTGGTTCGGGTGCTACTTCGTGGCCATCCTGGTCCGGGCCAACCTGCAGATCGCCCGGGAGATCCTGACCCCCGGCTTCGGCCAGACGCCGCGCATCGTGCGTTACCCGGTCCACGACCTGGACGACCTGCAGGTGACCGTGCTGGCCAACTGCATCACCCTGACCCCGGGAACCCTCGTGGTGGACGTCTCCGACGACGGACGCTGGCTGTACGTGCACTGCATGTACGCCGAGGACCGGGCCAAGGCCATCGACGGCCTCCGGGAGCTCGACGAGCGCCTGCGGCGCGAGGTGTTCTCGTGATGGACATCGTCGTCCAGGTCGGGATGGTGTCCCTGGTGGCCGGCATCGGCATGGCCCTGGCCCGCATACTGCGCGGACCCGAGGTGGCCGACCGGGTCCTGGCGGCAGACGTCCTGTCCCTCCACGTGGTCGGCGTGGTCATCCTGCTGGCCGTCGACCAGCGGCAGGCCCTCTCGCTGGACGCCGCCCTGCTGGTGGCCATCGTTGGGTTCGCCTCCACCCTGGCCTTCGCCCAGTTCATCGGTGGGTCAGGATGGGACGTTGAGCCCCCCGACGACCGGGCGGGGGCGTAGGTGGACGCCGTTCGCACCGTGGCCGCCGTGGTCCTCCTCGGATCTGGCCTGTCGTTCATGCTCATCGGGGCATGGGGCGTAGTCCGGCTGCCCGACGCCTACCACCGGCTGCACGCCTCGTCGAAGTGTTCGACCCTGGGGCTGTTCGGACTGCTGCTGGGCGCCATGGTGCACATCGGGACCGCCGACGCCCTGGCCAAGGGATCGCTGACCCTCCTGTTCGCCGTGGTGGCCACTCCGGTGGGCTCCCACATCCTGGCCAAGGCGGCCCACGCCTCCGGCCTGCGCCAGTGGAGCCACACGCTGTCCGACGAACTAGCCGACGACGAGCGGGACGGGCCCCCCGAGGCCTGATGAGCCGACGCCGATCAGAGGATCAGGCGGTAGACGTTGGTGGACCGCTCCTCGAAGCCGAGGCGCTGGTAGAGCCGGTTGGCGGCCTCCCGGGACGGGCGCGACGTCAGGTCGACGGTGGAGGCGCCCTCTCTGCGGGCCCGTTCGATGGCCGCCCGGTTCAGGGCCTCGCCCACGCCGCGACCCCGGGACGCCTCGTCGACCACCACGTCCTCGATCCAGGCCCGCAGGCCGGTCGGAATCCGGAACAGGACCAGCGTCATGCTCCCCAGGACGGCTCGCTCCCCGTCCACGCCCGGGTCGATGGCCACCAGCAGGATCGAGGCGTCGGACGAGACGATGGCGTCGAGCGCCCCGGCATCGGGCGGTGGGTTGGAGCGGGACAACTGTGGGATGAGCCGGGCCATGGCGGCCACCAGGGCGTCATCCACCTCGGTGGCCTCACGGACCTCCACCCGGGCCACTGCCCCGTCCGACGCTGCAGCCGCCTCCTCACCCATGGGCGCCGAGCCTAGGACCCCGGTCGAGCCCGCCGAAGACGGGTAGGTCGAGGTGGCGTCGGCGCGGGCCGAACCGCGTCTGGCTAGCCTCCGCCCCGATGACCGTCGACCCCGCTCCGCACCTGATCTGGAATGTCGACGAGGCGCCGCTGGAACTGCGGTCCCCGGTCCTGTTGGCTGCCTTCGAGGGCTGGAACGACGCGGGCGAGGCCAGTTCGACGGCCGCCCGCTACATCCGGGATCACTACGAGGCCGTCCACGTGGCCACCATCGACGCCGAGGACTTCTTCGACTTCACGGTGGCCCGCCCCCACGTCTGCCTCGACGAGGACGACGTGCGCCAGATCGTGTGGCCGTCGACGTCGATCCACATGGCCCGGGTGCCCGACGCCGACCACGACCTGGTGTGCGTCATCGGCCACGAACCGCAGTTGCGGTGGCGCACCTTCGTGGACCACATCGCCCACACCGCCGAGGTGTTCGACGCGGCAATGGTCTGCACGCTGGGCGCCCTGCTGACCGACGTGCCCCACACCCGCCCCACCCAGGTGTACGGCGGATCCGACGATGCCTCGTTGGCCGAGCGCCTCGACCTGTCGCCATCTACCTACGAGGGCCCGACGGGCATCGTCGGCGTGCTGGCCTCGGGCCTGCGCGACCGCGGCGTCATGACGGCGTCGTTCTGGGCCAGCGTGCCGTCCTACGTCTCCAACGCCCCGTCGCCCAAGGCCGCCCTGGCCCTGGTGGAGCGGCTCTGCCGGGTGTTCGAGGTGGACGTGCCCCGCACCGACCTGGAGATCCTGGCCGCCGACTACGAGCGGCAGGTCACCGAACTGGTGGCCGAGGACGAGGACACGACGGAGTACGTGAAGCAGTTGGAAGCCGACTTCGACGAGGAGACGGCCGAGGACCCGGATCGTCTGGTCGCCGAGGTCGAGGACTTCCTCCGCAACCAGCCCGGAGGCTGACCCCCGCCGCGGTCGCCCGCCGTGCAGAGGCGTCGGGCCGCTCAACCGATGCCCAGGTCCTCCTCGAGGGTGACGTCGCCTTCCCAGAAGGGGTCACGAGGGCGGTCGTAGCGAACCTCCAACGGTTCGCCCCGGATGGCCGCGAAGGCCTCGGCCACCCACTCGTCGGGCAGGGCATGGCCCTCGGGGAGCGACCCCTCGGCGAAGAAGCCCACGTCGAGGCATTCCAGTGGGTGGGCGGCCAACTGGCCACCCGTCATCCGACAGTGGAAGACCAGCGAGTAGAGCGGGATGCCGGTGATGCCGAGGCGGAGCCCGTCGAGGATGGCGATGGGGCGCACCACGTCGCACTCGATGCCCGTCTCCTCGAGGACTTCCTTGACCACCACCTCGGCCGGTGAATAGCCGACGTCGGCCCACCCGGTCGGGTACAGCCACACGCCCGAACCGGACCGCTGCACCAGCAGCATCTCGCCGGTGTCGTTGCCGACCACCGCGCCCACCGTCACCTTGGGGGTGACGTAACCCCTGACGCCCCGACCAATGGTGTCGTACCACTCGGCGGCCAGGTCGTCGGGATTCACGGTGCGCCCCGACAGGGCATCGGCCCGGGCACGGATCTCGGCGGCCACGTGGAGGATCTCCTCGTAGCGCTCCCGTTCGTACAACGACTCGGTGAAGCCCATGCCGGTACGGGCCGAGCCCGACAGCGCCTCGGCCCACCGCAGCAGGTCTGACTGGCCCGGGGGCCCGGGAACACCGGAATCAGCGGTCACGGGTGCACCGTAGGCGCCCCCCGTGGCCGGATCAGCGGACGTGCCACCTCAGAAGTCGACGGCCACCCATCGCAGCACCGACAGTTCGACCTCGGCGAGGTGCTCGGGATCGGTGATCTTGGCCCCGGACGCATCCCGCACGTAGAAGGCATCGATCACGTCGGACCCGAGGGTCTGGACCCGGGCCCGCACGATATCGAGATCCAGCTCGGTGAACGCCTGGGTGATCCGGTACAGCACGCCCACCCCGTCGGGGCAGGTCACCTCCAACACGGTGGCCGTGGCCGACGAGGTGTTGTCGACGGTCACCGTGGGTCGGACGGGACGCGCGGTGAGCCGGATGGGCCGATAGGTCCGGGACCGGTCGCCGAGGCGGGCCGCCACAGCCAGCCGACCTGCCAACGCCCTGTCGATCTGATCGGCGATGCGCGTCCAGTCGGGCTCGCCGCCCAGGACCGAGCCGACGCGGAACACCGACAACGCCCGGCCGTGCTCGGAATGGGCCGAGGCGCCCAGCACGTCGGCGCCGTTGAGGGCCAGCACCCCGGCCACCTTGGCGAACGTGCCCGGCCGGTCGGCGGCCACCACGGTCAGCACCCGTCCATCGCCGCGCACCAGGAACGTCCCGTCGTCGAGCAGGGCCTGCTGGTCGGCATCGGGGAAAGATCCACCGACCACGTCGCCGACGTCGCCACCACCCAGCACGTGAGAGGTTCGCTCCACCAGTTCACGGACCAGGCCGGCCTTCCAGTTGCTCCACGCCGACGGCCCGGTGGCGATCGAATCGGCCTCGGTCAGCGCTCCGAGAAGACCCAGCAGCACGGTGCCGCCCACCTCGTCGGCTACCTGGCGGATGGTGCCGTCGTCGTCGAGGTCGCGGCGGGTGGCCACGTCGGGCAGTAGCAGATGGTGCTCGACCATGGCCACCAGTAGATCCACGTCGTCACCCTCGTAGCCCATGCGGGTGGCGATAGTGGCCAGCAGGTCGACCCCGACCTCGGTGTGGTCTCCGGGATACCCCTTGCCGATGTCGTGGAACAGCGCCCCGATCAGCAACAGGTCGGGCCGGTCCACCCGTTCGACCAGAAAGGACGCCTCCGCCGCAGCCTCCATGAGGTGCCGGTCGACGGTGAACCGGTGGTAGGCGTTGCGCTGGGGCCGGGACCGGCAGGGCTCCCACTCGGGCACCAGGAGCACGAACAGGCCGACCTGGTCCAGGTCCTCGATGACCGGAATGGCCGCCGGGCCGGCGGCCAGCAACTCGACGAACAGGTCCCGGGCCTCGGCGGGCCACGGCACGGGCAACGGCACGGCGTTGTCGGCCAGACGCTCCAGGGACCCCCGCTGGAGGTAGGCCTCGTGGCGGGCCGCGGTGACCGCACAACGCAGCACGAGCAACGGGTCGTCGAGATCGGCGTCGTCGGTCAACTCGAGACGTCCGTCGTCCAGTACCAGGCCGGGCGCCACCTCCAGACGCCGGATGCCAGTCAGCACCCTCATCGGGCCACGGCGGCGCGAGGCCCGCAGTGTCCGGCGGGCCGCACCCTCGCCGGTCCAGGCAATGGCCCGTCCGGCGGCCGATACTTCGGCCATCAGCACGTCTGCATCGGCCAGCCCGAGTGCGTCGGCCACGTCGTCCTGGAGTTCCAGCAGGAGCTTGTCGGACCGCTTCCCGGTGAGCCGGTGGAGCTCGACCCGGACGGCCAGCAGGGTCTCGAAGGCGGCAGCCAGGCCGGCCGACTCGGCCTCGCGCAGGATGGGCACCGTGGCCTGCTCCACCCAGAACAGGCTGTGGACGTCACGTAGGCCCCCCCGGGCCTCCTTGAGGTCGGGTTCCAGCAGGAACGCCACCTCGCCGAACCGGGCGTGCCGTTCGGCCACCGCACCCTGGAGTTGGTCGAGGTTGCGGCGCGACCGGCCCTGCCACTGGGCCAACGCACGGTCGGCCAGCTCGTCGGCCAGATCAGCCTGGCCGGCCACCAGGCGGGTGGCCAACAGGCTGGTGGCCGTCTCGAGGTTCTCGGCTCCAACCTCCAGCAGCTGGGCCACCGTGCCCACCTGATGGCCCAACTTCAGGCCGGCGTCCCACAGCGGATACCAGATCCGCTCGGCGATACCGGCCATGTCGATGCCGGGGGCGTGCACCAGCGCCACGTCGAGGTCACTGCCCGGGCACTGCTCGCCACGGCCGTAGCCACCGACGGCCACCAGGGCCACCCCGGCGGGCACTTCGGCCGACGCGAAGACGGCCGCCAGGTAACCGTCGAGCCGACTGGTCAGCGCCTCACAGAACGCAGGCCCCCGGAGGGACCGGTCGTCCAGCAGGTCCGACGTATCGAAGGCGGGCACGTCCCTGACCGTAGCGACGGACGGGAAGTGACTGTGGAGTGCCCTGATCGACCCCGAGGGCCGGTCAGGCCACCACCGAGCCCTTGGGGCCCTCGTTGTAGGCCGACTCGGCGTGGATCCGCTGATCGAGGTCGGCCAGTTCGATCTCCCCGTCGACCCGTAGGCCGCCCACCGCGTCCAGCACCTTGGCGATCACCCAGGTCATGGCGAACGAGAACACGACCACCGAACCGATGGCCACCGCCTGGTCCAGGAACAGCTCGATGCCGCCACCGAAGAACAGGCCGTCGTCGAAGTCGCCTCCGGGGATGGCGTTGGCGTCGGCGAACAGGCCGAGCAGCAGCACGCCGAGGATGCCGCCCACGCCGTGGCTCCCGACCACGTCGAGGCTGTCATCGAAGCCGAACCGGGTCTTGAGGGTCAGCGCTAGGTAGCAGATGCTGCCCGCCGCCAGGCCGAACACGATGCCGGACAGGCCGCCCACGTAGCCGGCGGCCGGGGTGATGGCCACCAGGGCGGCGACCACGCCCGAGGTGGCGCCCAGCGAGGTGGGATGGGCGCCACGGACCTTCTCGGTGGCCAGCCCCTCGGTGGCCAGTTGGGCCGGGTCGGCCACGAACCCCACGGTCGCGGCCGCCCGGTCGCCCGCGACGGCCACCCGCGACCGGTCCATGAGGTCGGGCACGTGGGCCAGCACCCTCACGGGCCGACCTCCGATGTGGTGACCATCGTCCGGCCCCCGGGGCGCATCATCGGTCCTCGCCGAGGTGGCGTCGCCGATGCACGTAGGCCTTGGCGGCCCCCCAGGCCACGCCGGGGCCCGCCAGGTCGGGGTGGACGTCGGCGAACGAGGCCGGCGTCAGGTCGTAGAGATCATCGGGAAACATCCTCTCGGCGTCGGGGTCGCGGTCCACCGGCGCCACCCCGGCAGCGGCCAGCAGGTCGGTCGGATAGCGGGCCGCGTCACGCAGGACGGCCAGGGGGCCGGTCCACTGCTCGTCCACGTCGGCGGACAGCAGCGTGCGCAGCCGCTCCCCCACCTCGTCGGCCGCGTGGCGGCCCGCCTCGGTGAGCCGGTCCTGCGGGACCTCGGCTCCCTCCGGCGACCGGGCCTGTACGCAGCGGGCCATCCAGTCGGGCAGGGCGGCCACCACCCCGTCGACCAGCGCGGTGGCCAACTCGGCCAGCTGGTCCTCGGGCGACCTGCCGTCGTCCGGGTCAGGCTCCATTGGGGACAGGATCGGAAGGTACCGCTGCGTTGAGGTTGCCGGACCGCAGCCCCTCCAGGTCGAGGGTGACGTAGCGGTAACCGGAGCCCGTCACGGCGGCCACCACGGCGTCGCTCTGATCGACCACGTCGGACAGTCGGTCGGTGGGCACCTCGATGCGGGCCGTGTCGTCGTAGTGGCGCACACGCAGGTCGTCGAACCCGAGCCGACGCAGGGCGGCCTCGGCGCGCTCCACTCCGGACAGCACGTCCACGGTCACCTCCGTCCCGTAGGGCACTCGGGACGCCAGACAGGCGGCGGCCGGCTTGTCGGCGGTTCGTAGACCGAGGTGGCGGGACCGGGCCCGGACGTCGTCCTTGGTGAACCCGGCCTCCACCAGCGGGAAGCGTGCGCCCCGATCGGCGGCCACCCGTTGGCCGGGCCGGTGGTCGCCCAGGTCGTCGACGTTCACGCCCAGCACCACGGTGGCCGACTCGGCCTCGGCAATGGGAACCAGCACGTCCATCAGGGCGTCCTTGCAGTGGGCGCAGCGGTCGACGGCGTTGGTCCGATAGGCGGCGTGGGCCATCTCGTCGGTCTCGACGGCCGACCAGCGCAGGCCCCACTCTGCGGCCAGAGACTCTGCGTCGTCCCGTTCATCACCAGCCAATGACGGCGACACGGCCGTCACCACGTGGACGCGGTCGGGGCCCAGCACGGTGTGGGCCACATGGGCGAGCAGCGCCGAGTCGGCACCGCCGGAGAAGGCCACCACCACCCGGTCCAGGTCGCGTAACACACGTTCCAGTTCGCCGGCCACCGGCGTCCCGAGTTCCGTCGTCCCGAGTTCCGTCGGGGCGGGCACCGAGCCCACGGTCAAGTGCAACCCACCCGGGTCAGCACGACGTCGAGCTCGTCGACCATCCCGGTGTAGAAGGTGCCGAACTCCCCGTAGCGGGCCGATGCCCGGTCGTAGCGCATCGTGTAGACGACATCCTTGAGGTCGTCGGGATGCTGGCCGAACAGGGTCACCCCCCACTCGAAGTCGTCGATGCCCGTCGAACCGGTGACCACCTGGAGGATGCGTCCGGCGAACGTCCGACCCGAGGTGCCGTGCTCCATCATCAGCTCGTGGCGGTCGTCGTAGGCCAACTCGAACCAGTTGGCGCCCACGTCGCGGCTCTTGGACATCGGGTAGAAGCACCACGCCGGCTTGCCCTCGGGCGGCAGCACCGGGTGGAGACGGGCCCGCTTCATCTCGTCGGGGACGCCCTGGGCGTACTCCGAGACCTCGGTGAGGCTCAGGTAGCTGTCAACCAGTTGGAGGCCGGCGGCCACCAGGGCGGTCTGCAGGGCGCGGAGGCGCCACAGGTCGGTACCGAGCGCCATGAACGCCACGTCGGCCTTGTGGCCGAGGATGGCCACCGGGACGACCTGGTCACCGGCCGCGGTGGCCACCTCGACGGCGGCCTGGACAGCCGACGCGTCGGAATCACCGCAGACCTTCAGGAACAGGTGGAGGACGGCCAGGCCGTCGGACGGGGAGACGGGTTCGCTCATCGTCGCCGAGTCTAGGGAGGGGTCCCGCGGGCCCCGTCAGCCGCCGAGGTACCCGTCAATCGCCGGTGTAGAGGTTCAGTCGGCCACCGCGGGCGAACCCGGCCAACTGCAGGTTGGCCGTCCGTGCCGTCTCGACGGCCAGGGCCGACGGCCCGCTGACCGCCACCAAGCAGGCGAACCCGGCGGCCCACGCCTTCTGGGCCATCTCGAACGAGGCCCGACCGCTGACCCACAGGCCGAGTTCGCCGGCTGGCAGGCGACCGTCCATGTGGAGGCGGCCCACCACCTTGTCCACCGCGTTGTGGCGGCCGATGTCCTCACGCAGCACCAGCGGCTGGCCGGTGCGATCGAAGGCCACCGCGGCGTGCACGGAACCGGTGGTCGAGAAGAGGGCCTGCCCGTCGATGCGGTCGGTCATGGCGGCCAGCACGTCGACGTCGAACGGCTCGACGTCCAGTGGGCGGAGGCGTTCGCACAGCTCGTCGATGGCCACCGTGCCGCAGATGCCGCACGACGACGAGGCGGGGCCCAGACGCGGGGTGGGAACCAGGGCCTGGCCGCCGGTGTCGACGGTGACGTCGTTGTACTCGGCCTCAGCAGCCGAACCCTGCCCGCAGTAGCGGACGCTGCGGACGGGAGCATCGCCCAGGACTCCCTCGGTGATGCAGAAGCCGACGGCCAGCTCGAAGTCGTCGCCCGGAGTTCGCATGGTGGTGGCCACCAGGTCACCGTCGAGGCGGATCGACATGGGTTCCTCGACGATCAACTCGTCAGGGACACGACGGTTACCGTCGGCGTCGATTCGGCGGGTCAGCACCCGGGCGGTCCGGCCCCGGCTCATCGCCGGGCCCCAGTGAGGTGACTCATGCCCACCAGTGAACAGGCTCCGCCCCGAAAACGCGGAACGGACGCCCCGGAGGGCGCCCGTCTCGCGTACTCGGAATCGAGGATCCCGTCCGGGAAGCCCCGGTCAGGAAGTCCCGTTCCTAGAAATCCCGTTCCTAGAAATCCATGTCCGGCATGCCGCCACCCGCACCCTCGGCCGGGGCGTCGGCGACGACGGCCTCGGTGGTGAGGAACAGGGCGGCAATGGAGGCGGCGTTCTGGAGGGCCGAGCGGGTCACCTTGGCGGCATCGATGATGCCGGCGGCGACCAGGTCCTCATACTCGCCGGTGGCGGCGTTGAAACCGACCGGACCCTCGAGGTTGCGGACCTTGTCGACGATGACGCCACCCTCGAGGCCGGCGTTCACGGCGATCTGGTTCAGCGGACCCTCGAGCGCCTTGGCCACGATGCGCGTACCGGTGGCCTCGTCGGCGGTCAGGCCCTCGGCCGCACCCTCAGCGGCCGCCTGGGCACGCAGCAGCGTCACGCCACCGCCGGCCACGACGCCCTCCTCGATGGCCGCCTTGGTGGTGCTCACGGCGTCCTCGATGCGGTGCTTCTTCTCCTTGAGCTCGACCTCGGTGGCCGCGCCGACCTTCAGGACGGCCACGCCGCCGGACAACTTGGCCAGACGCTCCTGAAGCTTCTCGCGGTCGTAGTCCGAGTCGGTGTTCTCGATCTCGCCCTTGATCTGGGAGATGCGGCCGGAGATGTCGGCCTCGTCGCCGCCACCCTCGACGATGGTGGTCTCGTCCTTGCTGACCACGACCTTGCGGGCCTGGCCGAGCATGTCCAGCGTGACGGCGTCGACCTTGAGGCCGACCTCCTCGGAGATGACCTGGCCACCGGTGAGGATGGCCATGTCCTGGAGCATCGCCTTGCGACGGTCGCCGAAGCCCGGGGCCTTGACGGCCACCGCGTTGAAGGTACCGCGGATCTTGTTGACGACCAGGGTGGCCAGGGCCTCGCCCTCGACGTCCTCGGCCAGGATGAGCAGCGGACGGCTGGTCTGCATGACCTTCTCGAGCGCCGGCACCAGGTCGCGCACGGCGGTGACCTTCGAGCCGACGAACAGGACGTACGGGTCCTCGAGGACGGCCTCCATGCGGTCGGGGTCGGTCACGAAGTACGGCGAGATGTAGCCCTTGTCGAAGCGCATGCCCTCAACGAGGTCCATCTCCATGCCGAAGGTCTGACCCTCCTCGACGGTGATGACGCCGTCCTTGCCCACCTTGTCGATGGCGTCGGAGATCATGGCGCCGATCTCGTCGTCGGCGGCCGAGATGGCGGCCACGTTGGCGATCTGACCCTTGTCGCTGGACACGTCCTGGGCCGAGTCCCTGATGGAGTCCACCGCGGCGGCCACGGCGGCCTCGATGCCCTTCTTGATCGACATCGGGTTGGCGCCGGCGGCCACGTTGCGGAGGCCCTCGCGGACCATCGACCAGGCCAGCACGGTGGCCGTGGTGGTGCCGTCACCGGCGACGTCGTCGGTCTTCTTGGCGACCTCCTTGACCAGCTCGGCGCCGATGCGCTCGTACGGGTCCTCAAGGTCGATCTCCTTGGCAATGGAGACGCCGTCGTTGGTGATGGTGGGTGCGCCCCACTTCTTCTCGAGGACGACGTTGCGACCCTTCGGGCCGAGCGTGACCCGCACAGCGTCGGCCAGCTGGTTCATGCCCCTCTCGAGGGAGCGGCGGGCCGTCTCGTTAAACGTGATGATCTTCGCCATCAGAAATGCCTCTCAGTCATGGTTTCGGTCAGTATGCAGATGGGTGAACGGTCGATCGGCGACCGGTCGACAGGACCAGCGGTGCACGGGCGCGACTGCTGGCACTCTCTTGCTACGAGTGCCAATCCAACCAGCGGATCGGCGGTTTTCCAACGTCAGGACGTCGTCGGACAGGTGGTGGTCGGCTGCTGCGGTGGCCAACCAGATGCGGGTCAGCCTCCAGCGACGGCCGGAACGATGGCCACCGTGCCGCCTTCGGGCACCGCCGTGTCGAGGCCATCCAGGAAGCGGACGTCCTCGTCGCTCACGAACACGTTCACGAAACGACGCAGGGCGCCGGACTCGTCGGTGATGCGCTCGGTGAAGCCGGGGTGGGCGGCGTCCAGCGCGGCCAGGGCCTCACCCACGGTGCCGGCCTCGACGTCGACCTCGGGCTGCCCGGAGGTCAGCGGACGGAGGGTGGTGGGGATGCGGATGGTGACGGCCATGACCGGCACGCTATCGACGGGTCAGGGCCTCGCCCACGACGAGCTCCACCAGCGCCGTCGGCTCGGTCATGGCCCGGGCCATTCCGAACCGGTCCGACAACGACACCACCCCGGCGCGGACCGCCACCTCGGGCTCGGCCCCGCCGACCACCACCAGAAGGGGCACGCCGGCCGCCGCGGAGTAGACCCCCACGCCCCCGACGACCTTGCCGTCGTAGGAGGTCTCGTCCAGCCAGCCCTCGCCGGTCACCACCAGGTCGGCATCTGCCACGTGCTCATCGAGGCGGAGTTCCTCGGCCACCAGGTCGATCCCGTCGACCATCTCGGCGCCCATGGCCGCCAGGCCACCGGCCAGACCACCGGCCGCTCCCGCCCGGGCCATGGTCGACACGTCGACGTCGAAGCGTTCGGCGTAGACCTGCACGAGGCGTTCGAGGCGGCCGGTCATCATCCGGACCTGAGCGTCGGTGGCGCCCTTCTGGGGACCGAACACCTCGGCCGCGTCGGCGAACCGGGTCCGTACGTCACAGGCCACCAGCAGCTCGACGCCCCGGTATCGGGCCGGCGAGCCCATGGCGTCGAGCGCGCCCAGCCCCCCGTCAGTGGTCGCCGAGCCGCCCATCCCGATGACGACCCGTCGAGCACCGGACTCCACGGCGGCCAGGATCAGCTCGCCCACGCCGGCGGTGGTGGCATCCAGCGGGTGGTTCCCGTCGGCGCCTCCAGCCAGTTCCAGGCCGGCCACCCGGGCCATCTCGATGATCGCCGTGCCCCGGTCGAGGCGCCACCCGGCTTCGACTGGTTCGCCCAGCGGACCGGTGACCACCGTGGTGCGGTCGGGTCCACCCAACACGTCGAGCAGGCCCTCGCCGCCGTCGGCCATGGGGACCTCGACGCACTCGGCGCCCGCGGTAGCGGCCGCCCGACCGATCGCCGCCGCGATGTCGCTGGCCGTGGCGGTGCCTCGGAACTTGTCGGGCGCGGCCACGACCTTCACGTGGAGTCCTTCAGAGTCGCTGCGTTCGGTGGCGCGGCCTGCCGGATGGTCGGGCGTCCGACCGGCAGGTGTCAGCCGCCCTGGATGGCCAGGTCGGACCCGAGGATGACCACGACGTCGGCGTTGTCGACCCGGTCCAGGGTGCTGTCCGGCACCGCCAGCCCGCCAGCCGGGAACTGCGAGAGGATGCTCGGTGCCTCGCCGAAATGCTCCTGGATGACCTGGGCATCGCTGGCGTAGCCCACCTTGTAGTAGATCCCGCTGACCGACGTCTTGTCGGCGTTGGCCGGGGACTCCATGGCCCAGCCGAGCGGGCTGAGCATGTCGGTGACCTTGCCCGCCGCGCCGGACACGCCCGAGCCGTTGGCCACCAGCACGTTGACCTCGTTGGGGGCATGCGTGGGCTTCGGGAAGAAGTCCTCGGTGGTCGTCGGAGCCGGGGCCACCGTCGTGGCGGGTGACTCATCGGCCGGGGCGTCCGTGCCCGAGTCGGCTGGCGTCTCGTCGGCGGGGGTATCGCCCGCTTGGTCGGCGGGCGCCTCATCGCCCTGGGAGTCAGCGACGACCGGGCCATCGGCAGGTGCCACGGTGCCCGGCGTCGAGTCGAGGCCCTTCCAGAGCAGGACCAGGCCGATGACTACGGCGACGCCGATCAGCAGGAAGGCCCGGGGAGCCGCGGCGGCATTGCTCGGACCCAGCCCGCCGCGCCGACGGACGTTCATCGGGTGCCGTCTTCCTCGATCACCCGGGGCTCAAGGCGGGCCCGACGGCGACGGTCGCGCTGGCGCTGGAGGCGCCTCACGACCAGCGGGTCGTAGGCCATGGCGTCGTCAGTGTCGAGCATCTCGCCCAGCAACTGGTAGTAGCGGGTGGCCGAGAGCTCGAAGCGCTCGCGGATCTGCACGTCCTTGGGCGCGGTGGCCGACCACCACGATCGTTCGAAGTCCAGAATGTCTCGATCTCGCTGCGTCAGTGCCACACCCTGATGATCGTCCACCCCGGGGTCCCGTTCAAGTACCCCACCGCACCAGCACCCGCGGGCTGATCCCGAATCACGCGTCGCGGGTCACAACGCGTGAACCTGGGCTAGGTGTGGCCCAGCCAGGTTCCACCGCGGTGATCTGCTCCCAGAAGGCGTTGGACGACCTCGGCCACGTCCTCATAGGAGAGTTCAAACAAGCAGGCGATCCCAAGGCGCTCGCTACCCTGAGAACCACAGGGACCGCGGCGACCGACCATTTCTCGCCACCAACCGCGCCATCCCGCCCGGGTAGCTCAGTTGGTCAGAGCAGGCGCCTTGTAAGCGTCAGGTCGTCGGTTCGAATCCGACTCCGGGCTCGAGGCCCGTTCACCTGCGGTGGCGGGCCACCTCGAAGAGGGCGACCGCGGCGGCGGCTGACACGTTCAGCGAACCCAGCACGCCGACCAGCGGGATGTGGGCAATGGTGTCGCACCTCTCGCGCACTAGACGCGACAGGCCCGACCCCTCGGCCCCCATGACGAGGGCCACCGGCTGGTCGGCCACCGAGAGTTGGTGGATGGCCGAATCTCCACCGGCGTCGAGGCCCACGGACCACACGCCGGCCTCCGACATCTGCGACAGCGCCTTGGGTAGGCCTCCGACCCTGGTCATCCGAAGGTGCTCGATAGCCCCGGCTGCCGACTTGGCCACCGTGGCCGTCACCCCGGCCGCCCGATGACGGGGCAGGACCACGCCAGTCACCCCAGCACACTCCGCGGATCGCAGGATCGCCCCGAGGTTGCCGGGATCGG
>Ga0315319_10000087_pt1 | contig 23385 bp, 22 predicted proteins | sample M1500m3416metaG_FD_203463 | JGI IMG/M metagenome (GOLD analysis project Ga0315319, IMG submission 203463) | Ammonia-oxidizing marine archaeal communities from Monterey Bay, California, United States - M1 500m 3416 | ecosystem: Environmental > Aquatic > Marine > Intertidal zone | place: USA... | reverse complement strand
CAGCTCGCTCCCTTGCCGGACCGGCAATCGCATCTGAATGAATGATAGGCATAAATACGGACACGCCGTGGAAGCTGGTTCACACCTGGCTGTCCCGGTTGACCAGGGCCCCGTCAAACAAGAAATAAAACAGGGAATATGATTAACATGGCGATCCTGATTGAGCACGAATTTAAATCCACCGCGATGGAACTGTGGGACATCGTCGGAACTCCCGATCGAATTGATTGGGTACCCGGTGTCACAGAATGTGTTTTCGATGGGGAAGTTCGCCGTCTTGGCATGCCGGGTGCGGGACAGATCGCAGAAAGAATACTCTTGCATAACAATGAGAGTATGCGGCTTGAGTACAGTTGTATTGAATCGAACCCTCCTCTCGAACATCACCTGGCAATCATTCAGCTAAATGCTATCGATAGAGATCGCTGCATAATGCGCTGGGAGACGGAGGTGACCCCCGTCGAGGTTGAACCCTTCATCAAGAAAAGCATGCAAGGGTGCCTGAGGAAGCTTGAAGCGCTATTACAGCCGCAACCGTGTCACTGAAAAACCTTTAAACAGTTAAGTTTATCCAGTAGTTTTCTTGTTGAGACAGTGACAATGTATTCAACAGAGGCTGATCTGGATCATGACTGACATTAACAGAACCCTATGGGGTATCGGAACGCCACGTACGCTTCGGCCACTTTGGGCGTTAATCGAACTTGGACTTGCCTTCGAACACAGAAAGATCGCACCGCGCTCCCCGGGCATGGATAACCCTGAATTCCGTGCGCTTAACGAAAGGCAAAAGGTACCATTTTACAAAGACGATCGGGTGCAAATTGGTGAGAGTGCAGCGATCGTAAACTATCTGGCCGACCGTTATGGTAAAGATGTGTTTCCCATGCCGGGACCAGGAACGCTGGCGCGAGCCACCCTAATGGATCACACGATGTATCTCATGACTGAGATCGACGCCCGCCTGTATACGACCCGTCTTCACGGCGAGCCCCCGAACGGCCTTTCCGCAACTTACGGCTCAGCGCCCGTGGCCGTTGAGGCCGCAAAGGAATATGTAAGCAGGGGCCTGCGTGAAGCTGCACGATGGTTTGCTCATGGCCAGCCATTTGCCCAGGGGGAACACTTCGGGACCGTCGATATACTGCTTGTTTCATGTCTGGATTGGGCCTCGACGAGGCACATCGTGCTACCGACAGTACTGGCAGATTACCGGCACAAAATTACGTTAAGGCCAGGCTACATTGAGGCCTCGGCACAAAACATTCCAACCAACGTAATCTAGTTTCGCCAGTTTACCCTCAGAAGCTCGATGCAACTTAACCACCTGGTCAGTGCACCAATTGACTAGCATTAGATAGATCACCACCCGCCATCAACCCGCAGAGCAATAATCTGGGGCAGCCTTTAGAAAAGGGACCGTAAACCGATACTAAACACTACGTCAGGAGCTGTGTCCACAATCACGTCTTCGCTGACAGACAGATCCAATTGCACTTTTCGCCCCAGCTTGACGGAACCACCGAGAATAAGCTGGCCTGCAAAGCTGCCGAGCTCTTCCACTGCGGAGTCATAGAGGGCTGAATGAAAATCGAATTGTGCCTTAAGACTAAAATTAGGGGAAAGTTTCCACGCCAGAGTACTTGAACCATAGACCGCGAGGTCTTCAACATCGCGCCCAACTAACGCTCCATTACCCATCGCGAGCGCCCCTACACTGCCGTGAAAACTTAGGGATTCATTTCCCAGAAATGCGCCTTCACTGAAATACAACCCCACAAAGACATCAGTTCCATCTGAACCGGTAAGCTTGTCGGGATCTCCGGTAGGCAACTTGACACCGCCACGGACACTCCAGGATCGATTGTCATACTCACGCAATTTGTATCCCAGGTTCAGGCGTACCTCTCCAATCCCGCTGACTGATTTATTCAGGCGCATTGTGTTCACGCCTGAGGTGTAGCTATAGTCAAGCTGGTTACGAGGGCGATCATCGCGATTAGCCTGACTTAAGCCAAATAAATCATGGAAGCCTTCAATAAACGCATCCAACTGACCGGGTCCATGGCGAATATAAGGCGCGTCGATCCCAACCTCCCACCTGTCACCAAAGCCATACCTCAAAGACAGGTTAACTCTGTAAGTCTCACCATCAATCAGTATCGACTCAACGCCATCTGTGTTCTCTGTAAAATTGTTGGCGATGTCCGTCTGAACCTGCCATACCAGAGTCTTATCAGGCACCAGTTTTGCGGGACGCGCACTGGGCAGGCCATGTAGTAGCACAAATGGACTAATATTTGAGGTAGTAAAGGGCGCAAATATCTCGGCTTTGACATTCATCGTCATCAGTACACCAAGGGAAAAAATGCTCACTCTTCGCCTGACGAGCCTTGATAATATAAACCTGAAAATATTGAATGGCTTGTCGATATCTGTCTTCATTGCTATTGATAGTAGTTGCGCTTCGACGCCGTTGGTAAACTCTAGCAAACAGAACTTCCCAACCGGCTGATTTGAAGCGGTCAATCGCTTCGATTCTATGTGATTTGCGGCAGGGAAGTTAGGCACATAGAGTGGAAGTCACAGACAGTGACCAGGCTCCGGCCTATTGCGATGCAACTCAACCTTCTTTTCTAAAGACTACGTTTTTTAAAGACTACGCCATTGATTCCCACTGATATTAAATTGCCTGTTATCGAAATTCTCGGAGTGTTGAAGTCGATACTCAAGCGACACCATGAGGCAATTCTACAGGCGCCACCCGGCGCAGGTAAAACCACCCTTGTTCCGCTCGCGCTGGCAGACGAACCCTGGCTAAAGCACAAGAAAATATTGATGCTGGAGCCACGCCGCATCGCAACCCGCGCAGCGGCGCACCGTATGGCGGACCTGCTTCAGGAACCTGTGGGCCAGACCGTCGGATATCGAATGCGACTTGACACCCGGGTTTCGTCTCACACAAAAATCGAAGTGATTACAGAAGGCATCCTCACCCGGATGCTTCAAGAGGATCCCTCCCTTGACGACGTCGGACTGGTTATTTTTGACGAGTTTCATGAACGTAGCCTGGACGCAGACCTGGCTCTCGCCTTGTGCCTGAAGGGGCGATCTCTATTCAGGGAGGACGATCCACTTAAAGTATTAATCATGTCGGCAACGCTCGACAGCCATAAACTGGAAGAACTCACCAGCGCACCCGTCGTCCGGAGCGAAGGGAAACAGTATCCGGTCGACCTCGTCTACGGTAAACCCAGCAAGCCCCAGGACTCAATCAATGACAAGACTGTCGCGGCAACCTTAAAGGCACTGACTGACCACCCCGACAGCAGCATTCTGGTATTCCTTCCCGGCCAGGGCGAAATCAGGAGAGTGGCAGACTCGCTTACTATCGAGCTGCATAACAGAAAAATCAGCGGGGTTCACCTGCGGCCTCTTTATGGCAATCTTTCCCTGGATGCACAACAAGGTGCCATTGCACCAGTCCCAAAACCCGGCGAGAGGAAAGTCGTACTTGCAACCAACATCGCAGAAACCAGCTTAACCATCGATGGCGTGGATATTGTCATCGACACCGGTCTTGCCAGGGAACCTGTCTTCGATCCAACAACCGGAATGACACGGCTGCACACACGCAAAATTTCCCAGGCATCGAGTACACAACGGATGGGCCGAGCGGGTAGGCTGCGCCCGGGAAAGTGTTATCGGCTCTGGTCAAAAAGCCAGCAGGATCAGATGGCACGTCATGCAACACCAGAGATATTAAGCGCCGACCTCACACCGGTCGCGCTGCAACTTCTGAAATGGGGGATAAATGACCCGATGGAACTCGCCTGGATGGATCCGCCAGGAAGCGGTCCCTGGTTGCAGGCAGTATCGTTGCTGGTGAGACTCGGCGCGATCGTCAAGGGAGATAACGGACTACAGCTAACCGACCACGGCACCCAGATGGCCGGCCTTGCCGTGCACCCTCGCCTTGCCCATATGCTGATCTGCGGACAGTCGATTGGCCATGCCGACACAGCCAGCCTCATTGCGAGCATTCTGTCGGATCGCGACCCATTGGGCCGGGACACTCCCGATATGAACGAGAGAATTGACATCCTGCTGGGACAATCAACATGCCCGAATCAGCATCGTGGCTGGTTTCGCCGCACCCATCAGCTCGCTGAAATATTTTCCACGCAAATCAAACAACTCGCCACCGCCACAGCGACAAACCCAATTGAGCCCCATCAGGTATCAGGCTATCTGATCTCTTGCGCCTACCCTGATCGGATTGCCAGACACCGACACGCTGGCGGCTTTCAATTGTCGAATGGCCGCGGAGCAAGCATCCCGGGGAACCATGCTCTGGAACGGTCCAGGTGGCTAGCCGTCGCTGAGATCGGAGGAATGGCGAGATCGAAAGGCGACATGATTCGATCCGCCGCAACTTTAGATGAAACACTATTCGAATCCTTACTCTCAGAACAGGTGACGCACAACACCATTGTTGAGTGGGACAGTAAAACAAAACGCTTCATTGCCGAAGAAAGACAACAGGTTGGCGATCTCGTGTTAAGCCGCAACAAGCTCTCAAAGGTTCCAGCTGAAGCCAAAAAAGAAGCGCTCATAAAACATGTTGAAACTTCAGGCCTGGAAACCTTGCCGTTTACACCGGAGATTCGACAATGGCAGGCCCGCGTCGAACTCGTCCGAGCTAATGCCGGCTCTAAAACCTGGCCTGACGTGTCCAGTGAACACCTGCTGGCTTCCATGAACGATTGGCTCGGCCCCTATCTCGAACCGGTCAATCTGCTAAGCCATTTTAAGAAGCTTGATTTAAAATCCATTCTGACAGCGCTACTGACCTGGGAGCAAAATCAACAACTGAATATACTGGCTCCGCAGCGGTTGCAGGTGCCTTCCGGTTCGAGTTACTCGATTGATTACACAACTACGCCGCCGGTACTCGCAGTAAAGTTGCAGGAGATGTTTGGATGTGTTGATACACCCACAGTCCTCAATGGCCAGATACCGCTCACCGTCCATTTGCTATCCCCCGCCGGCAGACCACTGCAGGTCACCCAGGATCTGGCCGGGTTCTGGCAAACTTCCTATCAGGACGTCAGAAAGGAAATGAAGGGGCGCTATCCAAAACATCCATGGCCGGAAGACCCTCAAAATGCTGCACCAACAAGAAGAACAAAACCAAGACGAGGAGGTTAGAATACCCATCCAGGATAATAATAAGAGCCAACCATGCTGACCCTCGGGCAAACCTACATCTTGCGCGTATCAAAATTGACTGACCAGGGCGCCTATGTGGACGGGGAAAATCTGGGTGAAATCTTGTTGCCAACTAAATATTGCCCGCCCGGCCTGGAGGTAGACAGTCACCTACCCGTTTTCCTTTATCAGGATTCTGAAACCCGACTCATCGTCACGACGCAAACCCCCAAGGTACAGGTTGGGGAATTCGCTTACCTGAAAGTGATCGCGAACACAGACTACGGTACTTTTATGGACTGGGGTCTGGACAAGGACTTGCTGGCTCCTTTTGGCGAGCAACACAGGCCAATGGAGGTCAACCGATCCTATCTGGTGTACGTCTATTTGAATAATGCTGATGGCAGAATCACTGCTTCGTCCAAAATAGAAAAGTTCATTGATGACCAAGCGCCACACGACTTCGAACCGGGTCAACAGGTTGACCTTATCATCGCAAACAGCACCGATCTGGGGTTTAAGGCCATTATCAATCACAGCCATTGGGGACTACTGTACAAAGATGAGGTAAACGAACGGCTTAGTTTTGGCCAATCAAGGCGTGGGTTCATCAAATTTGTGAGACCCGATGGCAAGATTGACCTGGCTCTCAAGCAGGAACAAGAAACACGAGACCAATACACCATGACAGTTGTTAATTACCTCAAGGGACACGATGGGTTTGCAGCCGCGCATGACAAAACAGATCCTGAGAAAATTCAGGCGCTTTTCGGTATGAGTAAAAAGTCTTTCAAGAAAGTCATCGGCAGGCTCTACAAACAACGTATTATTAAGATTCAACCTGATGGCATTCGGCTCAACAATCAGGGCGCCAAACCAACAACAAACGGGACTTAACTATCAACAACAACGACATTCTCCGCCGACTTCGCTATTCATTTGATTTTAACGATTCGAAAATGATCACCATCTTCGCACAAGCTGACCTTGCAGTAAGCCGCAGCCAGGTAAGTAACTGGTTAAAAAAGGACGACGATCCCGAACAGCAACTATGCGATGACAGAATCTTGGCCTGCTACCTAAATGGCCTTATTAACGAGATGCGCGGCAAGAAAGAAGGTACGCAACCGGAACCGGAAGACAAACTCAACAACAACATTATCTTCAAGAAACTCAAGATAGCGCTTAACCTGAAGGCTGAAGACATATTAAGAATGATGGCACTTGTCGATTTTACGATAAGCAAACATGAACTCAGTGCATTTTTCAGAAAGAAAGGGCACAAGCATTACAGAGAGTGCAAAGAACAAATCCTGCGAAATTTTCTTCACGGTATCCAGCTAGAATACCGAGACGAAACAGAGAACGAAAATAACGCAGACTAGCGCGCCAGGCATATCAGGTTTAGCGTAGGCGCAGAAAACCCTTTCGCCGCGCTGGAAACCGGATCAGTCCCCGCTCATAGCCCAGCTGAACAGCCATAACGATAAGCAGATCAAGGGTCTCCTTCGGCAGGTTAGGGTCCTGTGACATGAACCAGAGGTAATCCCCGTTTCAAGGGCTGAAAAGCCCCGTAGGCTTGTACGGAGTCCACCGCCATACATTGCCACGTGACTACCAAACAGGCCCTCGTTAAACTAAAACAAAAATTGACCGCGCGAGTAAAAACTGTGGAACTAGCCTTTACAGAGGAAGAACTGGCCTTTCAGGAAGAAATTCGTTCGTTGCTCAAAGAAGCGCTGACGCCGGAAATAATTGCAGGCAACAAAAATTCCACAACCTCGCTCGGGGACAATAATGCTGCGATGGCGTGGCAGGCGATACTCCACAAGCGAGGATGGGCCGGCGTTGCCTGGCCAAAAGAATTTGGAGGGACTGGCTGGACCTCAAATCAACGCTACATCTTTAACAGCGAGTGTGAAAAGGCCGGTGCCCCCAAGTTGATTCCACTGGGTTTACGCATGCTGGCACCAGTCATTTTTCGCTACGGCACCAAAGAACAACAAAACCATTATCTGCCAAAAATGCTTTCTGCAGAGCACTACTGGTGCCAGGGCTATTCCGAACCCGGGTCGGGCTCCGATCTTGCCAGCCTGAAAACCCGCGCTATAAAAGACGGCGATGAATACATCGTCAATGGGACAAAAATCTGGACCACTCATGCACAGTATGCTGATCATATTTTTTGCCTGGTTCGCACCAACCCTGATGTTAAAAAGCAAGCCGGTATCAGTTTCCTGCTGATTAAAATGGACAGCCCAGGCATTATCGTCGAACCCATCATTACCCTCGCCGGTGATCACGAAGTCAATCAAGTATTCTTCGACAACGTTCGAGTGCCTGTCACTAATCTGGTCGGACCCGAGAATGAAGGCTGGAATGTCGCCAAGTATCTACTTGAGTTTGAACGTGGCGGCAGCGCGGTTGCCACCCGACTCCAGGTTGACATGGCTGAACTAAACATTATGCTGCGCGACCTGCCAGAAGAACACGAGCTTAAAAAGCGCACCGCCATCACCAATATCGAAGTTACCGCGCTCTCTCAAATGGAAACGGACATGCAGGCCAAGGTTGCTTCAGGCAAAAACCCTGGCGCAGGCTCTTCACTAATGAAGATGATGGCAAGTTCTCTTGGCCAACAAATCGCGACCCTGCTGATGGAAGCGAGAGCCAATTACAGCATCCCCCATAACAATCGACTATTACTCGAGGGAAAAGAGACCATCGGCAAGGAACAGGGTCAGACCATCACCGCGAGCTACCTGAACGCACGAGCCTCCTCCATTTTCGGTGGAGCAAGAGAGGTTCAGAAAAACATCATCGCCAAGTCAGTACTCGGGCTATGAGGCCAACTCTTCCGCCTCCGACCGACGCTCGACTTCAGACAGCATGCGTCATGATTTGCGGGTGGGTCGTCGGAGCAAATACCGTCGTTGACGGTGGGTATACTAAACAGGTTGGGTTTTAAATCAGCTAGTCCCGTCCCGGAGGCTTACCTGCCAGATAGTCGTTAAGCACTTCATGAAAGCGGTGCACGCGTGTTTCCTGAGCGGCAAAGTAGGGTTCCTGATAACCCTGGGAGTGCCAACCGGTTCTTTGCCCCTGGGTGAGTTGCCAGTCCTGGAACACTACCTGGTCCGACAGGTCCTGTACGGAGGATCCGTCACCATAAACCCGGAAGTCCAGCTCGGCTTCTTTGATTTCCATTGCCTTGCGAGCTGTACGATTAACAAAACCCTCCATACCTTCAACCGGATAAGCCATAGTCCATTGATCGAAAAAACATTTCTCCGGATCTGTGGGGTGCGGCTCCCACCGCCACACCAGAAAAGAGTCTGCTCCTGGGGCAATAGCGACGTTTGGAAACAAGACCCCAAACGGACTTTCGGTAAGATCCTCGTCACTCAGGTTTTCGTAGTGAAGAAAGCCCTTCTCCCTCCATAACTTTCGCTTGGCAGCCTTAAGATCCAGCCAGCCCTGCATTACCTTGGTGTCAAAATCGGGGTAGCTGTCAGGGTCGATATCCCAGGCACGTAATTGATCATCAAACGGGTGAGGTTGACCTTCAGGCAAACGATCACGCAATGACGGCCGCCCCATCTGAATAATTCTGTTGTGGCCCATAGGAAACATTTCATATCGAGAAGTGAAGTGATCCTGGTCAATAATCGGTGGCACCTGGGGATGAACGGTCCTGGTGTGATAAGACTCATTGAAATTGTCCGACCAGAATTTCCAGTTAACATCCAGTTCCACGCGAATCCAGTGAACTCGGACCGTCTTTTCGAACTGATGTCCTTTGTAGAGTTCTGGCGTTGGCTCCAGGTACGCCAGGAGATCAGGTGCTTTATCATCCATGGTGTACCAGACAAGCCCGGCCCAGGTATCAACACGCACTTCAACGAGTGCCAGCTTGCCAATCGGATCCCCTTGTGGAAAGTCATCCTGGTCAGGGCATGCCTCCAATACCCCATCAAGGCCCCACCGCCAGCCATGGTACGGACAAAAGAAACTATCCTGGCAGCTGTTACCCCAAACCAACCGAGCAGCGCGATGACCACAGGCATTGTAAAAGCCTTTCAGTGATCCGTCACGCTGGCGGACGATTATCACAGATTCGTGCAGAAAATCATGCACGATGTAATCCCCTGCCTCCTGAAGTTGTTGCTCGCGCCCGGCAATATGCCAGATCTTCGTCCACAGGTATTGCCACTCCTGCTTCATGAAATCCGGGTCGTAATAGCGCTCTCGCGGTATCGAATCACCACGCAGATTGGTTGTGTCTTTTCCATCCATGGCCAGCGGATGCGGCTCAATCTTCGTCACGAAACACCTCACTTTTAGTGCTCACAAGGCTAGATTAAAACCCTAGTTAGATATGCTGTCAAAACACACGTATCCATTGATTCAACGCGGCCAGACAGAACTGCAACTCTATCGCCACCGCTAGTAGCCTCTATCTGGGCTTGAGGAACACCCCTCGAACTCGCGCTCCCTGTTATAACGGGAAACTCACATCGACGTTAAGTACACAAAGGCCTTCCAAAACCCCGGGTTTACACAGCGATCTATCCAAGCTTATATTGCATCGACCAATCGATTCACTAGCCCGACAGATACTCGGAGAGCCCATGCAAAAGGATAAGCCCGCGTTTTCCCAGCCACCCAGGTTCGCCAGCTTTGTTCCAAAGCCCTGGGTACAAGACTTGTACCCAAATGATGCCAAACAACCACCACCGGGTTTACTCAACGAGTCATCAGACAACCTCGCCACAACGGACATCCCGGCTGACCGCTACTGGTCCCAGGAATGGCACAAATTGGAAGTTGACCATGTCTGGAGAAAAACCTGGCAGGTTGCCTGCAGGATTGAAGAAATTCCGAATGATGGTGATTTTGTGGTCTACGACATCGTCGACGACAGTGTCATCGTCGTTCGATCTTCAACGGGAGACATCAAAGCCTTCACAAACTCTTGCCTGCACCGCGGCACTTCAATCGTTGAGGGTGCCGGCTCGGTCAAAGAGTTCCGTTGCCCCTATCATGGATGGTCTTACAACCTGGACGGCCAACTGACGTCACTTCCTGCGGCCTGGGATTTTTCCCATCTAAATATTGACGAACTACAACTCCCCGCCGTACAGGTCGATACCTGGGCGGGATTCGTGTTCATTAACCTGGATCCGGAGTGCTCCACACTAAATGAATATTTAGGTGTACTGCCTGAGCATCTCAACGACTTCAACATCGATAACAGGTACAAGGCGCTACACGTTTCCAAGGTTGTTCCCTGTAACTGGAAAGTGGCACAGGAAGCATTCATCGAGGGATATCATGTCGCGGAAACTCATTTCGAAAAAACACTGGAAGGAAAAATTGCGGTCTCTGGCGCGGCTGTTTCAAATTACGACACCTCTATACAGTACGATTACTGGAAACCTCATGTCACCAGAATGAATATGCTGGGCGGTATTCCCAGTGGCTACATCAGTGACCAACTTCAAAGTGAACAGGCGATTGTTGATGCTTACTTTGCTCGCAAACCAGGCGATACCGTCACGCTGACAGAAGGCCAAACCGCGAGATCCCTTATCGCCGAGCACAATCGCGAAGTATGGGGTAAGTCCCACAACGTGGACCTGTCAACCGCCAGCGACGCGGAAATGATCGACCAGATTCAATATACATTGTTCCCGAACTTTACGGTTTGGCCGACAATTGTCGCGCCGCTGGTTTACCGTTTCCGGCCGGACGGTGATGACCCAAACCATTCTATTTTCGAGATCTGGATGTTACTTCCGATCGCAGATGATGGCAGCCACCCAACGCCAATGGCGGAATTGCGGCTAGGCGAAGATCAGCTGTGGTCATCGGTTCCCGAACTCGGCGGATATGGCCCAGTGATCGACCAGGACACACCCAATTTCCCTCGAATCCAGAAAGGGTTAAAGGCCAGTAAAAAAGGTGCAGTGAGTCTGGCTAACTATCAGGAGAGCCGAATCCGTGTTTTTCATGACACGCTGGAAATGTATCTATTTGGCCCCGATTCAAGCTTGCAGTAACCTGCGGCATGCTAGCGCTCTCTGCAAGCGCATTCGGACTAGTCAGGCAGCTCCAGTACTCGCTTGGCAATGATATTGAGTTGGATCTCTGAAGTGCCACCTTCAATTGAGTTTGCCTTGGAGCGAAGCCAACCCCGAGTGGTCGACAACTCCTTCTCTAGAAAACCGTCCCCGTCCCATCCCAGCCCCTGGGTGCCCAGCATGTCCATCGTGACTTCAAAACGCCCTTTATTTTGCTCTGTGCCGTAGTATTTAAACATGGAAGATGCCGGAGATGGCGCTGCACTGGTTTTGGCCTCCAAAGCTGATCTCCGCAGGGTCAGACTAAACGCCTTGGAATTCATTTTGTGCCGCGTGATTTTGTCTCGAAGATTTGAATTGGCAATCTTGCCCTGCACTTCCCCGGTATATTTCTTTGCCTGATTTTCTATCGCGTGTTCCGGGCGCCTGGGAGCACCCTGTGTACCCATACCGGCAACCATATTGCGCTCATGCTGAAGTAATCGCTTGGCTATCGGCCAACCTTTATTCACTTCACCGACCAGGTTATCTCTACGCGCCCTGACATCCTCGAAGAAGGTTTCACAAAACTGAGAAGAACCGCTGATTAACTGGATCGGATTGGCAGCAACACCCCTTGACGTCATATCGAACAGGATAAAGCTGATACCGTCGTGTTTCGGCACATCCGGGTCAGTTCGTACCAGACAAAATATCCAGTCCGACAGATGCGCAAACGATGTCCAGGTTTTCGAACCATTGATCACATATTCATCGCCGTCTAGCACCGCACGCGTCTGCAGACTCGCGAGGTCTGAACCTGATCCCGGCTCACTGTACCCCTGGCACCAGCGAATTTCGCCGCGGACTATTTTCGGTAGATGTTCACGTTTCTGGGCTTCACTACCGAACTCCAGCAACACCGGTCCCAGCATGCTGATACCAAATGACAGCAATGGTGATCTCGCATTGATCCTTGCAAGCTCATCCTGGAGAACGCTGTTCTCTTCCCGGGTTAATCCGCCGCCGCCATACTCGCGCGGCCAGGTTGGACAGGTCCAGCCCTTTGAGCCCATATTATCCAGCCACACCTCCGCGTCTGGATGAGAAAAGGTCGCATTTCTGCCGCCCCAGACCCAGTCTTCCTCGGTTCCTTTGGTGCGCATCGCTTCAGGGCAGTGTTCAGCAAGCCAGTGACGAACGTCGTTTCTAAATTGTTCCATAGAGCCTCAGCTAGGCCTCCCACTGGTTTATAGCTTACGACACATTCTAAAGCCTAAGAGGACGAATGTAAGCGCTTTGATCATCGAGGAAATCAATATACGCACATTTTTTACCAAGACATACATTTACCGATGCGGACCATCTCGCCAACCAGACAAACTACAGGATTACCAAATCTCAAGCCCCTCTCCCCAGATCCCTCACTGTGCTGGTAACTGGTGATTTCACGACTTATGATTCAGCGAATCGTCCACTCAAGAGATCACACAATGTCCAAAGACAATCTAAAAACGTCAGGGAATTGGCAGTCTCAAAAAAGCTCTCTCACGCGCGATAAAATTGTCATCGCCACGCTCGAATGTATTATTGAATTTGGTTACGAAAGCACCACCATGGCCAAGATCGCCAAAGTGGCCAAGGTTTCCCAGGGTTCCATGCAATACCATTACCCGGCAAAACTGGATGCGATCAAGGCTGCGGTAAACTATCTGTTCGCGAAACGGCTGACTGATCACCAACAAGATCTTGAGGAGATACCCCAAGGCATTGATTCAATGGCGCACGCTATTGAAGTGTATTGGCACCACCTGAACGAGGGTCACTATTTAGCCTACCAGGATCTGGTCATTGCGGCCCGAACTCATCCGGAACTAGCGATAGTCCTGAAACCGGCCTATCAGCGGTTCGTAAAAGCATGGCGGCGGGATGCGCTGAATTTAATTCCCGAGCGGAACGGGAAAAGAGAACAATTTGAGCTCATCTGTGACATCGGTCAGTACCAGATGGAAGGATTGGCATATGGTCGACTGAACGGCCAGATAAGTGACAAGCAAACCAGATTGGTGCTCGACTTTACTAAAGACCTGCTGTCCAAAATGGCCGCAGAACTCTAACCCGGCGCCCAGGCAATTGGGAAAACATCCGGGAAGTCACCCAGGGGTTGGCCATCTGATGGCGTATGGTCATACAAGGGCAGTGGGTCTGGAATCGCCTGACTACGTCGCCGCAGATAATGCACATCTGGACCAGCCCACAATGATGCATGAGAGCGCCTTGGGTGCGGTAACTCAACACCACCTAGCGCAGAGTGAAGAATGTTACCGTGAAAAAGCAGCACATCACCCGGCGCATAATCCCAACCAATAATATCAAAAGAGTCACGGGCCGCATCGATTTCCGGTAACACCGGTAAGCCGGGGTCGAGAAAGGAATCAAAATAAGTCCAATGGTCATGGGCTTCTCGTCCAATCAAGACTTTTCCGTTGGTAAAGTCTGCCTCCAACTGCGCCGCACCTGCAGGATCAGCCGCAGGGTCCATACCCACCGGCGGACGATAGGTCACATTCCACTTGTGCGACCCCCGGATCACTTCCATGCTCACATCACGAGGCGCTTCGTCAGCACACACCCACGCCCTTACCAGCTGATGTCCGTCCACATTGTAGTAGCACGTATCCTGGTGCCACGCGCTGGGTGCAATAAGACCCGCGGGCTTATAAAACATCTGGTCCATATAAAACCTGACCGGATCCTGCAGGATCGATCCGACGATCTCGGCAATAGGTGATTCATCCATCAGCTCCTTGAGTTTGGGAGAATGGCTCGCGGGGAACTGATCAATTCGCAGTGGCTCAGAGACACCCGCCGACATACCGTCCGGGTGATCATTGGTAAATTCCAGCCCCTCTGCCAGAACATCGACCCACTCCTGGCCTATCACGCCTTTCAGCAATATCGCTCCGTCGCGATCAAATGCCTGTATTTCGTCTGCGGTAATCGGCCGCAATAGCCCGCTCATCTTCATGCTCGTTTAGCCTGTAAATAAATTAGTGATAGCATATCGAAATATTAATTCGGGAACATTGTTTTTGTGATTTGGTTTCCGTAACGTTGCGCTGACGCTTTTTAAAAATGCAGACGGGCAACGCGCTCGCATCTATGCCTGATCAAACATTCCGGTGTTAATCGCACGGCTAACCCATCAATTAAGGAAACCCCATGACCCATCGAACGTTTGAATACATCACCTACGAAGTTGACAGGGGCCGGGCACGCATCACACTTAACCGACCTGAAAAGCGCAATGCGCTGTCCATTGAACTGGTGGAAGAACTGCGCGACGCGTTGTGGGAAGCAGACGACGATAAGTCCGTTCATTGCGTGATTCTAAAAGGCGCTGGCACTTCATTCTGTGCCGGTTACGATCTCACGGCTAATCGGCAAGTGACAGACGATGGTGTGCAACGACGTAAAGGCTCCGGCATGGATGATGACACCTGGCGAATAGAACGGTTCCAGCGATCACTTAGAACCCTCACCGAGATGCACAAACCCACTATCGCCCAGATCCACGGTCACTGCTATGCCGGCGGAACTGATCTGGCACTTTATTGCGACATGCTGATCTGTGCGGACAATGCCAGCATTGGCTATTCAGCGCTACGCAATATGGGCGCCGCACCCAATCAGATGTGGCTCTATCATTGTGGTCCACAGTGGACCAAGCGCCTGCTATTAACCGGCGATACCTTAAGCGGCGAAGATGCAGCCAAAATCGGGCTGGTACTTAAATCTGTACCTGAAGAGTATCTGGAGCAGGAAGTGGAAGGTCTCGCTGATCGACTCAGTTGGATCGATCCCGAAATGTTGTCAACCAACAAACGAATCATCAATATTGGCATGGAACTGATGGGGGCAACTGTCCTGCAGCGCCTGGCTGCAGAAAACGACGCGCGCGCGCACACAACACAAGCAGCCAGAGACGTCTTCAAACAAATTGGCACAGAGGGCCTGCGAGCTGCGCTTCGAGATCGTGACGCACCCTTCGGTGACAGCCGCGCAAGAGTCGATGGACCTGAACTCCGTGATGAAGAAGGCAAACTTAAACCTTTGGACTGAGCCGAAGCGACAGAATCAGGATAATCAACGCATCAAGGTGACGAACAAAAACGATCCTAAGCAGGAATTCATCATGGCAACACTATCAGTTGAAGAAGCGATATTTACCACTCGATCAATGCGGCATCTAAAGCCCGACCCAATACCGAAAGCAGATCTCGAATTTATCATTGAAGCAGCAACCATGGCACCGTCTGCCGGTAACTACCAAATGTGGGCTTTTGTTGTGGTCACTGATGAACAGACAAGGCAGGAGATCGGGCATGCCTATCGTGAAGCAGGAACGGCTTACATCAAAGATACTGTACTCGCGAATCCTGACACCGATGATGAACGTCGCCGGGTTTACACTCAGGCTATGTACAGCGTCGAGCACCTGGCCGAGGCGCCGGCGATCATCGTCGCTTGTTTGACCCAACCATGCCCTGACGATGCCGCCGCCGGCTCGGGACTTTTCGGGTCTATTTACCCGGCCGCTCAAAACCTGATATTGGCAGCAAGGTCACGAGGCCTGGGCAGCGTATTACTTACTTTGGCAACCGATTATTCACCAACCCTGGCCCACTCAGTCAAGCCTGTAAAAGAGATCCTTGGCCTGCCAGAAGACGTTGGCAGCGTCGCCCTGATTCCTGTCGGGTATCCGAAAGGTGAGTGGGGACGCCCAAGACGAGAAGACTTTTCAAACAGCCTTCACTGGGAAAAATGGTAAGTCAGTCGTTGCAGCAGTGAGCCAACCTACGCTGCGCCAGTACCCCAACGAATACCACGACGCAGCAGTTCGTAGTAGACAGGTGAATCCCAGGAGCCTCGTACCACCGGGACAATGTCTGCCATTGGTTTCATATCGTGCTTTCCGGTGCAGTGCCCCAGGGAAAGATACAGGACTTCTCCATCCCCGTAAGGATGCAAATACATCTGCGGGTTGCTATCTCTATCAGTACCATAGTCAGACTGGACGTAACCCACCGATCGTTCGCTGTAGGACGCCTCAAGCAGAACTGTCTGCTCACCCTGGGGCTCGCAGTAGTATGGCTCTTCATCCTCGACATCAAAATCATCAATGCCTTCTGTGAGCACGTGGACCACATCGGTAACACGTACGTGTATCTTTTGATTGGCGGGATGCGCGACGAAGCGATTACCTAATACTTCCATAAACTTTGGTGCCACATCAGGTGTATCCACCCGGCCATCATCTGCAAAATCAAGTAACGCGCTGGTTGCATGGAGCGCAAACCAACGCCCACCGTTTCCTATGAATTTCGCCAGGCCTTCCTGTTCCTCGGCTGTCGGTCTGAGATCACAGGTATAGGTAATCAGCAGCGTAGAACTGGAAATGGCTTCAACGTCACTGAAGCTATCTGCGACGCGCGTATGTATGTCCTCGTTCTCACCCAGTAATTTCAACAATTCCAGTCGGGCAAAGTTAGTATCGTGATACTTGGCATTGCAAACAAGATAGACGTCAATTTTTTGGTCTTTTTCCACAAATCTCCCTTTTGATCTCTAATAGATTGTGAGTTGGTTAAGCACGCTCTTCAGTTAATTTCCTCTCATCAATATAGCACTGGATTCGGTATAAAAAACAGGCCCCTATGGCACTTACAAGGATACCGAGTTGTAAGGCATACTTCACAATCAAAAGGAAAATTATCACCATAACGAGACAGTCCCTTGCTTACTAAAGATCAGATCAATAGATGGAAGCACGAAGGTGCATTCGTGATGCAACTTCCCAGCGAGGTGATCAATCCGGCTCTCAATTGGCTGAATAACAATTTCACCCTGGATCAGGTTGACCCTGATCACCTGGACTTCGGGTCGCCGGACCAAAAGTTTGAGTTTCCAACCTTAATAGAGCCGTTAGATGATCTTGTCCTGAATGAGCACTTGATAATCGCTGTTCAACAGCTTTTGGATAGTCTTGACATTCGTCTGCTGCAGGCAGACCTCTGGCCGAAGATCGGCGTCGAGTCCGACAATCACGATGCGCAGGCAAATACTGATCAACGCATGCACATGGATTATGGAAACAACACTTTATTGCATCCGGACTGGCAATCTCCCGAAGCTGTGGCAGCGATTATCTATTATGACGATGGCGTTGAAACCGCTGGGGGAACCGCTTATGTGCCAAGGCAAGGCGACGCGGACCACGTTTACCAACCGCCTTTTATCCACATGCCTGGGCAGGCCGGAAAACCATTTTTTAATGATCGTCGAACGGTTGAAAACTGGTTCGACAAAAATGATCCAAACGCTCATAAACTTCGCAGTGAGCTGTATCTGCGGGAACAGCTTGTCAATTTCAAACCCGGCACGATTCTTTTTTACCGCCATGATCTCTGGCACAGGGGCACACCGGTGACGCCTGGAAAATTACGACGAGTTCATAACCTGGCCTGGCGGCGTGCTGACGCCAGGGGCTGGAGTAACTGGAACAAAGGATGGGCACGACAAAGTTACTATGGCCATGTTGAATCGATTATTGGTCGTTCGACACCCCTGCAACGCAGTCTGCTGGATTTTCCCATGCCCGGTGACCGCTACTGGACCCCGCAACGGATTGATCATGTTGATGCGCGATTTGGCTTTTACGGGTTTGATTCAGCGCCTTATCGACAGGCGCTGTAATACGGGAACCTTACCAGAGGTCTGCAATACGGGCCTTGGTAGCACTGCCCGCCACGCCAATACTCACGTCATCGTCAATACCTCCACCCAGCAATGCCTTCCCTAATGGGGAACCAGGTGTGATGACAATGACTGAGACACCCTCCAGGCTAACCACCAATCCTCCGCTCGCAGGACCAATGAACAGGAAACGGGCTTCTCCTGTTTCATGCTCGAGTTTCAGCATCGAGCCAACTTCTACGATGGCATGATCCTTCAGATGTTCCCTTAAAGAGACATACACCGCCAGATCCTTCTCCAGCTGCACCACACGCTCTGATTGTCCATGTGCGAGATAGGCAGCTTCCAGACCCAGAGTGTCGTACTTGTTTTCAGCGGCATTCTCTTTGTTTGTCGCCGTTGCTCGCGCTTCTTCGGCAGCAGCCAGAGAATTGTTCAATGCAGAGGTGATCTCGCCAACAATCGCGTCGAGCAGCAACGATTTATCCATTTAACTCATCCAGGCAACGCAACCTTATCCCTGTGCGCTCCAGGTCTTTTCATCGACCCACGCTGAATGGAAACCAAAGGGCACTCGTGCCGGCATCACAACACGGGCAATGGGTCCATCTTCAAACCTTGCCGCGTCGAGAACAATGCATTCGCTTCGATGAAGTTTTTCATCCCAGACAAAACCGATAACCCAACCGTCTTCTTCATTCAGCGCATCAGGTTTGGGCGCAAAGATTGGCTCACCGCCTAGTCGACCAGGACCATAGGGATAGTGAACGCTGGTTTCATTAACCAGGTCATATTTAATAATGCCGTCGAAGCCGGACTCCAGAGTATCGCCGGCGATTCTGGCCGCGTAGGTGAACTGGTTTCGAATACCCATATAATCCTCATTAATCCGCGCAAACTCACAGCCCCATTTAGTATCCAGGGACTTCTCTCGCACTTCTCCTGTTTTAAGATTCAAACGCCACTGGTGCAGCATTGGCAGATCGCTGCGATCTCCCGGCTGCGGCTTTACCTCATCGCCAATGCTGTTGCGCTCTGACCTGCAGCCCTCGACAACGATTTCATCACCGTCCTCAAACGCATTGACTGTGTGGTAGCAATAGCAACTATCAACATCAAACCACTTAATCTCATTGCCATCTGCGCCGCGAGCCAGCACACCAAAACGTGAGCCATTTCCCTCTTCGAAATACAACATGCTCTTGCCTTCGGCCATGCGCCCAAAGTCAAAGACACACGGCAGGTCCATGATTACCGTGTGGTTAGAGGTAATCGCACAGTCATGCATCATGACTGGCTTGGGTATATCGACATCGGTGGTATGGATAAGCTCACCCGCCTTGGTGATCAGCGAAACCGAGCAGTACGGTTTGCTTGTCACGTTGTATCCGTACGTGACCAACTCGCCGGTACGCGGATCAATTTTTGGGTGAGCGGTAAAGGGATGCTTCAAACGACCTTCGTAATCAACCTCTCCAACAGGATCAAGGTTAGGCAGTTTAAGCTCGAAAGGATGGGCTCCCTCCTGCAACGCAAGGAACTTACCTGCATGGTAGATCATGGCTGTATTGGCGATATTTTTGGAAGCTCCATATTGCTCCGCATCTTCAGGTTTCGTCTTTAGCCCGTCCCAGATGACACCGCCCCTTTTCTGCTCTGCCAGATGCCCCTCGGTTTCAACAAACCGGTTGATATAGGTGACCTTACCCTGGTCAAAAAAGACCTCATGAATCATGCCATCACCGGCGAAGGGATGGTAAGACTCCGGGTCATTAACGAACACCGGGTTTGCGCCAATACGCAGGAACGCCCCATTGAGCGCCTCTGGAACCGCACCCATAATTTCCAGGCAAGGTTCATTGTGTTCCTGCTGAACCGGCGCAAAGTTACCCTTAAAGTAAGGCACAGTGGAGTTTTCAATATCAGATATTCGCATGTTTTATGATCAGGTTAGTAGATCACGACAATTTCCCATACTGCCTTCCTTGACGCAAACGATTACACTTTGAAAAAAGACTTCCATCAGGCTTCGTGTTGGCATTAATTAAGTCCCTATAGGCGCGCGTTGATGTACGCGTTGCTGTCATGGTCTGAAGGTAGCATCTGTATTAAGGCAGAGATGCAAGCATATCATCGTGCTCGAGTGTCCAACTCCAGGCTGTTACACGCTAAAGCTGGCCCTGTACCGTTCGGCAATGTTTACGTCGACCACGTTGAGCATTACAATCACGACCCTGACTATTCTAGACTAACCTGATTAAAGCCAGAGAAAACCAATGAGTGAAGCTCGAACCAGTTCTGACGATTCAACCAAACTTCCACCGAGACCAGGGTCGGATGGCGTTGACTCATCCAAAGCAATACCGTCGGCCTATGACCTTGCTCTCGAAGATATCAACCCAATCAACCCCCATCTTTGGAGCCAACATCGATGGCAAGAATATTTCGAACGCCTGAGAGCTGAAGACCCGGTGCATTTCAACCAAACAGATCTGGCGGGCAGATATTGGTCCCTCACTAAATACGCAGACATCAAAAAAGTGGATTCCGACTGGCAGAATTTTAGCTCGGCCCAGGGCATAACGCTCGGCTTGCCTATTGACGCTGAACTACCAGAAGGCGCTCTAGGCATAACCACTTTTATTGCCCAGGATCCCCCAGAACACGACGACCAGCGCAGAACCGTGACCAGTTCAGTGGCACCACCTAATCTTGTCAAGATGGAGCCGTTGATTCGCGAGCGCACCTGCAAGGTGTTGGATTCCTTGCCCGAAGATGAAACATTCGACTGGGTGGACACCGTCTCTATCGAATTGACCACCATGATGCTTGCTACGCTGTTCGATTTTCCCTTCGAGGACAGGCGCAAACTGACGCGCTGGTCGGACGTTACTTTTGCGATCCCACAGCCAGGCGGCATTATTGAGTCCGAAGAGCAACGACGAGAAGAGCTACTCGAATGCCTGGAGTATTTCTCCAGACTTTGGCAAGAACGTCTGAAAAACCCCGGCGAGGACCTTGTATCAATGTTGGCCCATGGCGAGGACACCAAAGATCTCTCACCAATGAACTACCTGGGAAACCTTTTGTTGCTCATCGTGGGGGGCAACGACACTACCCGAAACAGCATGTCAGGCAGTGTCTATGCACTGAACAAGTTTCCAGAACAATACGACAAACTCATTGCCAACCCCGCGCTAGTACCCAAAATGGTCGCAGAATTGATTAGGTGGCAAACACCACTGGCCTACATGCGCAGAACCGCTAATCACGATTGTGATGTTGGCGACAAAAAGATCAAGCAAGGTGACCAGATACTGATGTGGTACGCGTCCGGAAACCGGGACACCGACGTTTTCGAAAACGCAGACGACCTTGATATTGAGCGTCCTAATGCCAGGCAGCACCTTTCGTTCGGTTTTGGTATACACCGTTGTATGGGTAACCGACTTGCGGAATTGCAACTGCGAATTCTGTGGGAAGAAATTCTCACGCGATTCGAAAAAATCGAAATTCAGGCTGAACCGGAGAGAACCTTCTCGTCATTTGTAAACGGATACACTCATCTTCCTGTCAAGGTGACCCGAAGAAAAAGTTGATCGCGATACAACGCTCTGACGCTCTAATATTAGATCCGGCAATACACCGGATTGTGTTCGAAGATCAACGAAAGCGACCTATCCAGGGTGACATCTGCTTTTTTACAGCAGATCGAAAAATTGATTAAGCGCTGCAAGAAAAAGTAACACGACGGCCACAAACGCATCCCAAGATAGCTTACTTGCTATAGTGCGGACCGAGGGAAGCATCATGCTGTTACATACAAGCTGTAAACTGACATTTTATATCGAATTGCCGACGCCATTCATCTTGATGTTACGCCCACGAAGTGGCGCCCAACAGTGGATTTCAAGCGAGGAATATTTACTGTTCCCGAGTGTACCCGCGGTTGAGTTTACTGACGATTACGGAAATCTGTGCCAGCGGTTAGTTGCTCTGCCAGGTGAATTCAAGATTCAAACATCGGCTCGCGTCAAAACAACAGACTGGATTGACGTGGAACCTGGCGGTGACTTTGTCGGAGTCCAGTACCTGCCTGATAGTGTTTTAAAGTACCTGCTTCCCAGTCGCTACTGTGAATCAGACAGGTTTGGCGAGATGGCAATGCAGATTACCGCAGACCAGAAACCAGGCTACGACCAGATCGAGGCCATCAATCAGTGGTTGCAACAAACCATCAGCTACAAGCCCGGCAGCAGCTACACGCCGCTTTCCGCCGTTGAAATCAACCTGCAGCAATCGGGTGTTTGCAGAGACCTTGCACATCTCGGTATTGCACTCTGTCGCAGCCTATGTATCCCTGCCCGCCTGGTCGTCGGTTACCTTTATGATTTAAAGCCAATGGAGCTACACGCCTGGTTCGAAGCCTACGTCGCCGGACGCTGGTACACATTTGATGCTACCCAAAAATCAAAGCGCGGCGGTTATGTCGCATTGGGCTATGGCCGCGACGCGGCGGATGTCGCTGTTTACAACCAGTTTGGGCCAGCCGTCTACCCGACTGAGCAGCTGGTAGAAGTAAAGTTAGAACAGGCTTTGATGAGCCCCAGTTAAGATCTCAAGCGGGTCATCATCGCTATTGATGATCGCATCAGGTGACTTCTGTCACTGATTGTTGCTATTTTTAAGCTTGAAACCACGGAATGAACGCTATGTATGACTCGATCGTTAGAAACGGCACCATAATCGATGGAACGGGAAACCCCCGTTTTGTCGCTGATATCGCGATAAAGGATGGCAAGATCGCCAAAATCGGGCAGATCACAGACCCAGCCACCAACGAGATCGACGCAAAAGGCAAGTTGGTCACCCCCGGGTGGGTCGATATCCACACACATTACGATGGCCAGGCAACCTGGGATCCTTTGCTTGCACCCTCCAGTTGGCACGGCGTCACGACTGTTGTGATGGGGAATTGCGGTGTTGGGTTCGCCCCGGTGAAACCAGAAGATCGAGACTTCCTGATTGAGCTGATGGAAGGTGTTGAAGATATTCCAGGCGCCGCGCTGTCCGAGGGTATCGATTGGCAGTGGGAGAGTTTTCCGGAATACCTGGACACCCTCGAGTCCATACCCCGCGCGATTGATGTTGCCACACAGGTCCCACATGGTGCTATCCGTGCCTACGTCATGGGTGAACGTTGCAATACGGATTACGCACCCACCGAGGCCGAGGTCAAGGAAATGGCCGCGCTGGTTCGTGAAGGTGTCGAAGCCGGCGCGCTAGGCTTCTCAAGCTCTAAGACTCTGCTCCATAAAGATGTTCATGGTGAATATATGCCGGGCACTTTCTCGGG
>Ga0315319_10000086_pt1 | contig 23638 bp, 20 predicted proteins | sample M1500m3416metaG_FD_203463 | JGI IMG/M metagenome (GOLD analysis project Ga0315319, IMG submission 203463) | Ammonia-oxidizing marine archaeal communities from Monterey Bay, California, United States - M1 500m 3416 | ecosystem: Environmental > Aquatic > Marine > Intertidal zone | place: USA... | reverse complement strand
CTTCGAGGGTCGATGCATCGACGGGCGGCGAACCGGGTGTGCTGCCAGTCGACGTCGCCAACCGGACCAGGGCGACCTCGAGGTCCACCCGAGGATCGGGCGCCCGGCGCATGTCGACCAGGGCGGTGCCGAGCACCTCGAGTGCCCTCGTGATCGTGGCCGGGGAAAGGGACTCCGCGAACGACTCGGCTCGGGACCGGTCGTCGTCGGAGAGTTGGTCGGGCGGCACGCCCATGCGGACGAGGAAGGCATCGCGCAGTGCCGACAGCAGTGCCTCACCAAGGACCCGGGGCTCCCGTCCACGCGAGACACCCGTGGCGATCGCCCCCAGTGCTGCTGCTGCGTCCGAGTCGGCGATGGCGGCAAGCAGTTCGGCGGTCGTGGTGTCGTCGGGAACGGCCCCACCCGCCACAGCCCGGTCGAGGGCAGAGAGCGCGTCGCGTGCCGAGCCGCGACCGGCCCGCACCGCATGTGCCTGACCCTCCTCGTCCACGTCGAGGCCGGCGTCGGTGACCACGTCGGCAATCAGCGATGCGATCTCACCGGCCGACAGCAGGCCCAGCTCGAGGTGCTGGGACCGGCTACGGATGGTCTCGACGACCTTGTGGGGTTCGGTGGTTGCGAGCACGAACACGACGTGGCCGGGCGGTTCCTCGAGCGTCTTGAGCAGGGCGTTCTCGGCCCCCGGGGTGAGCATGTGGACCTCGTCAAGGAGGTACACCTTCGTCCGGCCCGGCGTGCCGAGGGCGACCTTGGCAAGGAGGTCGCGGATGTCATCGACCTTGTTGTTGGATGCGGCGTCGAGCTCGTGCAGATCGAAGGACCGGCCGGCGTCGATGGCTATGCACGACTCGCACCCGCAGCAGGGCTCGCCATCGGCCAGCGCCGTGCAGTTGAGTGCCTTGGCGAGGATCCGGGCGGCGGTGGTCTTGCCGGTGCCCCGGGGCCCGCTCAGGAGGTAGGCGTGATGGACGCGGTCCTCGCTCACGGCGTTGCGGAGCGCAGCGACGACGTGGTCCTGCCCCCGGATCTCGTCGAACCGGCGCGGTCGGTAGCGGCGGTAGAGGGCCGTGTACTCCATACACCGCTCACCCTACAGCGGCCCTGCGACACGCCCGGGGGCGTGCCGCGGGCCACCGCACGGCGGAGGGAGTGGGATTCGAACCCACGGTGACCAAGGGCCACACACGCTTTCCAAGCGTGCCGATTCGTCCGCTCTCGCATCCCTCCGGGGAACCGCCCGAGGCGGAATCCGGGGGCAAGGCTAGCGGCCGCCTTTCCAACGGGCGCAGGGTCTGGCGGCTGTGGGTATCGTTTCGATACACACCCGCCTTCGAGTGTGGCGGTCGGGTCCTGTGCGACCGGGGCCCGTGAACCGGGTCAGGGCCGGAAGGCAGCAGCTCTCAGCGGAACCCCCGGGGTGCCGCAGATCGCCTGGCCGCCACGCTCGAAGGCGGGTGTGGCGCGTCCCGCACCTATCGTCGCCGTCATGGACGACGAAGCCCTCATGGACCTCGCCCTCGACGAGGCCCGCCTGGCGGCTGCCGACGGCGAGGTCCCAATCGGTGCGGTGGTCGTCGTCGACGGCGAAGTCGTCGCCCGACGCCACAACGAGCGGGAGGCCACCGGCGACCCCACGGCCCACGCCGAGGTTCTGGCACTCCGAGACGCCGCAGAGGCCTTCGGCTCGTGGCGGCTCGAAGGAGCCACGCTCGTGGTCACGCTCGAGCCCTGCCCGATGTGCGCCGGTGCCGCATGGGCGGCGCGAATCGGACGGGTCGTGTACGGCGGGGCAAACCTCGACGCCGGGGCGCTGGGTTCCCTCTACCACCTGGGGACCGACCCCCGCCTGAACCATGAGTTTCCCGTAACCCACGGCGTGCGCGAGGAGGAATGCCTCGACCTCCTGGTGGACTTCTTCGCCGATCGCCGCTGACCAGGTTCCGAACACCGTTGGCCGGATTCCGGCCGCTGGCTAGCCTCATCGGTGGAAGGTTGCCAGAGCGGACGAATGGGGCGGCCTCGAAAGCCGTTGTGGCCTCCGGGTCACCATGGGTTCAAATCCCATACCTTCCGCCACGTCGATGACCCCGGCGGTTCCCAGGAACCACGCCGGGGTCATCACGCGTCAGGGACCGAATCCCGAACGTGCGCTCAGTCGGCCTGGTAAGCGGTCGCCTTCGGCTTGACGGGGCGAGCGAACCACAGCGGTCGACGCAGGCCGTCGGGGCCGGGACCGGGACGCGTCTTGGCCAGCCACTCCTCGAACACGGCGTGTGAGGCCTCGGTGTCGACCACGACGTCGCCGTAGGCGTCGCCGAGCTGTGCCGGGCCGACCGTCACCCGCTGCAACCAGCAATGCATGCCGCTGACCGGGTCGGGCTGCACGGGGAAGGTCAGGTTCTGGTGGACGCCCGTGTCGGACCACCAGATGCGGCCGGTGTCCGGCTCGTCGCTGTCGTACGGCTGGTTGCCGTGCTCGCGGCGCAGGCGCCAGCGGCCGTCGGACTCCCGCTCGACCGACGCCTTTCCGGCACCCCAGGAGCGGGCCTTGTCCTCGTCGAGGCGCCAACGGCCCATGTGGTGGCTGGCCGCCACGACACCGGGTCGAATGCCCTCGGTGCGCCATGCGGCGATCACGAAGTGTCCGATCCGGGTGGTGATCCGGACGAGCCCGTTCTCCTCGATGCCGAGTTCCTCGGCGTCGCTGGGATGGACCCACAGCGGGTGGCGGTGGCTGATCTCGTTGAGCCACTCGGAGTTGGCCGAGCGTGTGTGGATCAGCGTCGGGATCCGGAAGGTGGGGACGAGGATCCGCTCGCCGGCAGCGAAGTCCAGGTCCTCCCAGTGGACGTGGCTCCTGATGAACGTCGGCGTGGCGTACTCGGGCCAGCCCCAGTCGCGCATCGTCTCCGAGAAGAGCTCGAGCTTCTTGGACGGCGTCGGGAAACCGAACTTGGCCTCACCGGCGATGTCGACCGCCGGCGAGCCATCGCCGATGAAGGGCATGTGGCCGTTGATCTCGTCGAGCGAGCCATACGAGCCGGCGGTCCCGGGCCTGCGGTAGACACCCTGGGCGTCCTTCTCGGTGCCGACCAGGTCGGCGTCGGCGACGTCGCGCTCGTAGACCCGGTACTGGTCGCCGGGCAGGGCGAAGGCGCCCTTGCGGCGCATGTACTCGAGCGGGGTGAGGCCCTCGGCCTCGGCCGCCTCGGGGAGGCCGGGGACCGAGCCCTCGAAGAGCATCGTGTAGTACTCGTCGAGCGTGAGCGGCGTGCCGGGGTTCTCCCGACTCTCGAACTGCCGGCGGATTCCGAGCGAGCCGTCGGGGTCGATGCGCCACGACAGGTCGATCCAGAACTCCTGCTCCTCCCACACCTCGCCGGGGTTGGCCTCGTGGGTGCGGTCGAACGACTCGCCCTCGAGTTCGCCGTGGCGGCGCAGCACCGGCTGGCGGAAGCCGATCCACATGCCGTTGTGGGTCTCGAAGCTGCCGACGTCGTGGCGTTCGGAGGCCACGCCCATGGGCAGCACGTAGTCGGCGTACCACGCCGACTCGTTCCAGGTCGGGGTGAGTGCCACGTGGCAGCCCACCTTCTCGGGGTCGGCAAGCACCTCCAGCCACGTGAAGCCATCGGGGTTGGTCCAGAGCGGGTTGTAGACCCGGGTGAAGTAGGTGTCGAGCTTCCCCCGACCGGACTTGAGGAAGTGCGGCAGCAGGATCGACAACTCGTGGTGGGTCAGCGGGTACTCGGCGGGCCAGGTCAGGTCGTTCCACTCGCCCTGCGGCTCGGGGTGGATCGGGGTGACCGGGATGAACTTGTTCCAGCCGTTGGCGTTGGTGCCGCCCTCGGTACCGACGCTTCCGGTGAGGACGGTGACGAACCAGAGGCAGCGTGACACCTGCCAGCCCCCCTCGTTGCCGGCCGACGCCGCCCGCCACGTGTGGCCGGCAAAGCCGCCGAGGCCCTCGCCGACCACCCGGGCGACCTCGCGGATGCGGTCCTCGTCGATGCCGCACACCCGGGCCGCCTCGGCCGGCGTGTACTCGGCGTAGTGGTCGAGAAGGGCGGGACCGACGTTGTCGAACACCGGATCGAGGTCGGGGCGAGTCTCGGCGAGGAACGTCTGCCAGTTGACCCAGCGTTCGACGAAGGCCCGGTCCCAGGTGTCGTTCTCGATGAGCAGTCGGGCGATGGCAAGCAGCAGGAACGCCTCGGTGCCCGGCCATGCCGAGAACCAGTGGTCGGCCTGCGATGCCGTGTTCGACAGCCGCGGGTCGATGCAGACGATCGTGGCGCCGTTCTCCTTCCCCTCGAGGATCCGCTGGGCGTGCGGGTTGAAGTAGTGCCCGGCCTCGAGGTGCGAGGAGATGAGGAAGATGACCCTGGCATTGGCGAAGTCTGGCGACGGCCGGTCGAAGCCCATCCAGGTGGCGAAGCCGACCCGAGCGCCGCTGGAGCAGATGTTGGTGTGGCTGTTGTGGCCGTCGATCCCCCAGGCGTGCAGGACCCGCTCCATGTAGCTGTCGTCGCCCATCCGGCCCACGTGGTACATGACCTCGTGCCTCCGGTCCTCCCGGAAGGCCCGTCCGATGCGCTCGCCGATCTCGTCCAGGGCCTGGTCCCAGGTGATGCGCTCCCAGAGACCCTCGCCGCGATCGCCGACCCGCTTCATGGGGTGGAGGATCCGCTCGGGATCCTCGACCTGATTGAGCGTGGCCGGACCCTTGGCGCAGTTGCGGCCCCGGCTGGCGGGATGGACGGGATTGCCCTCGAACTTGGCGATCTTCCCGGTGTCCTTGTCCACGTAGGCCAGGAGTCCGCAGTTGGCCTCGCAGTTGAAGCAGGTGGTCGGCACCAGGCGGAACCGGCGCTCGACCCTGCGGGGCCAGGCCTTGGCGTCGAGGGCCCGATGGTCGTCCCAGTTCTCCTCGGGCGGGTAGGCGTTCAACACGACGGCAACTCCTTCACGACAGCGGCACCGACTGGCCGGCCCGCACGTAGGCGTCCTCGTAGGCGAACAGGCCGACAAGGGCGCAGAGGCCCCCGAGGGCCGACGGCACGGGGCCGAACGCCTCGAGCAGGAGGACGGGCGGGGTCAGCAGCAGCCACACCAGGAAGCGGGACCGCTGCGCCCCCCGGGTCAGGTCGGCGAGCGCCATCGTGACGTGCCGCGAGTGGCGGCGCCGGACTTCGATGGCCACGAGTCCGATGTTGGCGACGACACCGATCGCCAACATCACCTTCACCGCTCCGGTCTCGGGCACTTCCATGAACAGGTCCATGACGAGGGTCGCAGATCCGCCGGCGACCATCGCCTGCGCAAGGAGGACGGGGAGCAGCAGGCGTTCCTGCCAGAGGTCGCGGCCCTCACACTGGAAGAACAGGAAGGCCGTGTAGCCGGCGGTACCGAGGGCCAGCAGCACCGTGGGGGCCACGAGGAGGAGCAGGACCCCGCCGGCATCCGCCAGGCCGGCGATCCACCAGGCGGCGAGGCACGCGGCGAAGCCGGCCAGGACATAGGCACCCTTGACCAGCCACGACGTGCGGTTGCCTCGGGTGAGGAGGTAGTGGAAGCGTCGAGGCTGCTTGAGGTCGCCCACCAGCAGGGCGCCGGTGAGGACGAGAAAGGCCCCGGCGACCATCGGTGGCACGACGCCGACGGCGGCCTGTTCAGAGCCGTGGCCGAGCATCACCAGCAGCGATGCGACCAGCATCACACCGGCGGCGATCGCCTTGGTGACCAGGTAGCCGGAAACCATCGAACCCCAGGTGGGCTTGTGCTGGGTGGTGTAGACGGTGCGGGCCATGTCGGCTCCGTCGTCACGCGAGGGCGCTGCGGTGAGAGCCACGGGGGTCGGCGTGGAGTGCGCCGGGGTGGTGTCGGCCCAGATGAGGCCATCGGCAGCGATGGCCGAGGCCAACGGGTCGAGCGTCGAGGGATCTGCGCCCTTGTAGACCACCTTGGGGAGGGTCTTCTGCTCAGGCGTCCGCACCTTGCCCTCGCCGCTGGCGAAGAGGCGGGAGATCTCGGAGTCGGGGTCGTCGAGATCGCCGACCCGGATTGCCCGGGTCGGGCAGACGATCACGCACGACGGCTCGAGCCCCTCCTCGATCCGGTGGTTGCAGAAGTTGCACTTGTGGGCCGTGGAGGTGGCGGGGTTGATGTAGATGGCGTCGTACGGACAGGCGTTGATGCACGCCTTGCAGCCGATGCAGTTGTCGTCGTCGAAGTCCACCACGCCGTTGTCGGCACGAAACAGCGCCGAGGTCGGGCAGATGGCCATGCACGGCGCGTCGTCGCAGTGGTTGCACCGCATGACCGAGAAGTGCCGGTCCGTGTCGGGGAAGACACCGGTCTCGACGTACTTGACCCAGGTGCGGTTGACGCCGAGCGGCACGTCGTGCTCGCTCTTGCACGCCACGGTGCAGGCATGGCAGCCAATACAGCTGCCCGAGTCGAGCACAAAGCCCAGACGGGTCATGGATTCAGGCGGCCTATCCGGACTCGCGACATCTGGGGTCCGGCTACCTGGAGGCCCTGGGCTGGATGCCGCTGCAGAGGAGATCCAGCAGGTGGTCGAAGGTGTCGTCCGTGTCGTGCGGCTGCGGAAAGCCGTCGCCCGACTCGAGGTGGGCGAAGCCGTGGAAGGCCGCCCGCATTGTCCGTGCGACGTGAACCTGCTCGTCGTCGGAGAGTTCGTAGGCGGCCAGGGACCGACCGAGGACGGCGACGACCTTGTCGACGGCCCCCTCGAGTTCGGCGTCGCCGGCACAGGGATAGCGGTCTGTTGCGGCATAGAGACCGGGATGGTCGCGGACCATCTCCCGCCATGCGCTTCCGACGGCCCGTACCGCCTCGTCGCCCGCGACACCGACGGCGGCGGCAGCGAGACGGTCGGCAAGGATCTCGCGGCCACGCAGGCCGAGGAGTCGGATCATGGCGTCGAAACTGTCGACGTGCCGGTAGAGGGCAGGTTGGCGCACGCCCAGTTCGTTGGCGACACGGGTGAGGGTCACTGCATCGAGGCCCTCACTGTCAGCCAGGGTTGCTGCCGTCGCGACCACCCGGTCCGTGTCGAGGGTGCGTCGGCTCATGCCCTCACCATAGTGTTAGCACCCCTCGCACTCTAGTTAGACCGCATTGTTTCATGGCCCGGATCACCAGACGACGAGCGCCGCGCCGACTGCCACCGCCAGCGCTCCGCCCAGAGCCCTCGGACCCAGCGCCTCCCGGGCCAGGAGCACGCCGAGCACGACCGACATCTGCCGCAGACCCGCCACCTGGCCCGCCTGCGCCTGTTTGAAGGCCAACAACACGAGGGCGTAGGCGGTGCCCTGCCCGACGCCGATCAGGACCCCGGGCCGCAACGAGGCCCGGATCCTCTCCACCCCCGGCTGACGCACCGCAAAGACGACCAGGGAGCTCAGGATCATGATCACCGAGAGGTATCCGAGTACGCCGGTGAGGTCGACCGACCGGGCGTCGATGAGCGAGTAGCCGACCGTGCCGAGTCCGGTCAGCAGCGCCATGGCGACGGCACGACCTTCCCGGAGTCGGGCTCCCAGGCCCGCCACGAGGAGGATCCCCACCGTCAGGACCACCAGTCCCACCGACGTGGCGATCGACGGTGTCTCACCGAGCAGCCACCATCCGCCCAACCCGATCAGCAGCGGAGCCGTCCCGCGGGCGATCGGATAGGTGACGCTGAGGCTGCCGTCGCGGTAGGCCGACCCGAGGAAGCCGAGGTAGACGGCCTGCGCAGCGGCGCTGGCGAACACCCAACCCAACACCTCGACCGGCGGATCGACGACCACCATGGGCAGGAGGACCACCCCGACCCAGAGGTATGAGGTGGCGATCACAACCGCCGGGTCGTCCATCCGGTGGAGGCGGGCATTCCAGCCCGCATGGATCACCGTCGAGGCCAGCACCAGCAGGACGGCCTCGAGCGGCACCCGACCTCCCTCAGCCCCGGCGTGCGCTGGCCAGGAGGCCGGCTATCACCACGACGTCCACGATGTCGGAGGACGAACAACCGCGGGACAGGTCGTGGAGCACCCCGTCGAGGCCCTGGAGCAGCGGCCCGTAGGCGCGGGCGCCGCCAAGGCGCTCGGCGATCTTGTAGGCGATGTTGCCGCTGTCGAGGTCCGGGAAGATGAAAACGTTGGCCCGGCCGGCCACCGGCGAATCCGGGGCCTTCAAGGCGGCAACCTCGGGCACCCATGCGGCGTCGAACTGCAACTCGCCGTCCACGACGAGATCCGGCGCTGACTCGCCGAGCCGTCGCGTCGCTTCCTTCACCTTGTCGATGCGGGGATGCTGCGCGCTCCCCTTCGTGGAGAACGAGAGCATCGCCACGCGGGGCTCCTCGCCGGTGAGTGCCGCATGGGTCTGCGCCGAGGAAGCCGCGATGGCGGCCAACTGCCCGGCATCCGGGTCGGGCACCACACCACAGTCGCCGAACGTGATCGGGCGGCCGTCGGGCAGGACCATCAGAAAGCAACTGCTGACGACCGAGACACCCGGGGCCACGCCCAGGACCTTGAGGCCGGCCCGGAGCACGTCGGCGGATGGACGGGTGGCACCCGCCACCGCTGCATCGGCCCATCCGCTCCGCACCAGCAGGGTGGCGGCGACGATCGGGTCCGCCGGGTCGAGTCCGGCGGCGATCGCCGGACCGCAGGCCTCATCCCCGGGGTCGACAACCGGCTCGACGATGACCGCGAGACCATCGCCACGCAGTCGGGCGGCCGCCTCATCGGCCCTCGGGTCGCCCAGGTCGGCGAGGACGACCCGTGCCGGGTCGACGCAGGCCTTCTCGTGCCACTCCGCCACGAGGGCGGGCCGCGAGCCGCTCATGAGAATCGGATCCCGCTCAGCTCTTGCCCCGCCAGGGGATGAGCCGCGACTCGAGGAGGCGCATCACCAGGTCCATGAGCGCACCGATCACACCGATGATGACGATGTTCATGAGCACGATGTCCATGCGGAAGAACCGGCTGGCGATGTAGATCGAAGCACCGAGCCCCTTCTCGGCGCCGACCAGCTCGGCGGCAACGAGGGTCCCCCAGCTGACCCCGAGCGCCACGCGGAGGCCGGTGAACACCTCGGGCAGGGCGTTGGGGAGGATCACGTACCGGAGGATCTGCCATTTGTTGGCGCCCAGCGAGTAGGCGGCGTGCACCTTGGAGCCGGAAACACCGAGCACCCCGGCCCGGCTGGCGATGATCATCACCCAGACCGACGCCCAGACCAGCAGGTTGACCTTCGACTCCTCGCCGATACCGAACCACATGATGAACATGGGCAGCAGGGCCAGCGGTGGGACCGGCCGGAACAGTTCGACGATGGGGTCGAAAATACCGCGCAGAACCCGCGAGAGGCCCATGGCGAAGCCCACAGGGATCCCGATGATCGTCCCGATGAGCATGCCCTTGAGGACCCGGCTGAGGCTGGCGGAGGCGTGTTCCCATGCCGAGGCCCGGCGGTAGCCGTCGCGCCACCAGTCCACGAAGGCATCCCAGGTGGCGAAGGGACTCGGGAAGGTCTTCTCGTCGAGGATCGGCTCAGGACCTCGGGTGAACCACCACCAGAGCAGGAAGAGGCCGCCGAGTGAGACCAGCATCCAGCCCTTCGAGGTCGTGACATCGGAGGCGTCGCCGAAGGTGACGGTCTTGCGGCTCTGCATGCCCCGGCGACGACCAAAACGTGATGCCTTCGCGTCCTCGACGGGTGACCCGGCGACAGGGGCGGGAACGTGCTCGCTCATGACATCCCCCCCTCGTGGCCCATGATCTGCTCCTCCATGCCCCAGATCATCGAGAGCAGTTCCTCGCGCTTCTCGATGAACTCTGCCGAGGCCTTGAGTTTCCGGGGGTCGGTGGTGAGGCCGACCTCGGCGAACGGCAACTCGTAGGCCTTCTCGATGCGGCCCGGGCGTGGGGCCATCACGAACAACTTGTCGCCGAGGAACAGGGCCTCTTCGACGCTGTGGGTGACCAGGATGATGGTCTTGCCCGTCTCCTTCCAGAGCTTGAGGATCAGGCCCTGCATCTTCTCCCGGGTCAGGGCGTCGAGCGCTCCCAGCGGTTCGTCCATCAGGATGACCTCGGGCTCGTTGGCGAGGCATCGGGCCAGCGCCACCCGCTGCTGCATGCCACCCGAGAGTTCGTAGATGGCTTTGTCGCCAAAGCCCGTGAGGCCGACCGTGTTGAGCAGGCCATTGACCAGGGCCTTCGTCTCGGACCTCTTCCTCCGGTTCATCCGGGGCCCGAACGCCACGTTCTGGGCGACGTTCTGCCACTCGAAGAGGGCGCCCTGTTGGAAGACCATGCCCCGCTCCTGGCCGGGGCCGGTGATCGGCGTGCCGCCCAGTTCGACCGACCCGCCGCTGGGGGCGAGGAACCCAGCGACGATGTTGAGCAGCGTCGTCTTGCCACAACCCGATGGTCCCAGCAGCGTCAGCAGGCGGCCGGCCTCGAGGTCGAACGAAACGTCGTGCAGGGCCTGGACCGAACCGCCCTTGGGCAGTTCGTAAACCATGCTCACGTTCTGTACGGACAGGTCCTTCACCGGCACTCCCCCTTGTCGCAGATCGTAGGCGTTGATTGCCTAGGCAATTTCCGACAACCAGGCGCCCGTGCGCTCCAGCACCCGATCGGTTCGGTCCACCAGATCCTCGACCACCGTGCCGTCAGCGATCAGGGGCGGTGAGATGGTCAGGCCCGTATAGCCCCGGTCGTCGGGCCGGATGGTCATGCGCTGCTCCCGGACGAAGCCGCCCAGGACGCCACCACGGAGGCCCGCCTCCTGGTCGGGGCTCAGTTCCCGGCCGGCCTCGCGGTCTGCGCAGAGATCGATGGCGTAGAAGAACCCGCTCCCCCGGACCTCCTTCACGCACGGGTGGACGTCGGCCAGTTTGGCGAGCGACTCGGCCATGCCGGCCTCGTTGGCGAGCACGTGCTCCGTCAGGCCCTCGTCGCGCATCGCCGACATGTTGGCGACGGCCACGGCGGTGGCGACCGGATGGCCGCCGAACGTGGAACCGTGCATATAGGTGCCCATGGGCGAGTCGTGGACCGACTCGACCAGTTCGCCGCGTATGACGACGCCGCCGAGGGGCTGATAGGCGGAGGTGACGCCCTTGGCGAAAGTGATCATGTCGGGCACGACGCCCATGCGCTCGCTGGCGAACCAATGGCCGAAGCGCCCGAACGAGCAGATGACCTCGTCAGCGACAAGGAGGACCCCGTGGCGGTCGCAGATGCGGCGTAGTTCCTGCCAGTAGCCATCGGGGGGCACGAGGGCGCCGCCGCCGTTCTGGACCGGCTCTGCAATGACCACGGCGACGGTCTCGGGGCCCTCGGCCAGGATCGCCTCCTCGACGGCCCGAACACAGGACAGGTCAGCGACCGGCGTGCCGGCGGGCGAGGTGCACTGGCGGGTGTTGGGCACGTGTCGGGCGCCGTCCCAGAGCATGGGGAGGAACGGGTCGCGGAACTTCGGGATGCCGGTCACAGCGAGGGCTCCGAGGGTGGTGCCGTGGTAGGCCCAGTTGCGGGCGATGACCTTGTAGCGGCCCTCGTCGCCCTGGGAGAGGTGGTAGTTGCGGGCGAACTTGAGCGCCGACTCGACGGCTTCGGAGCCCGAACTGACGAAGAACACCTCGGAGAGGTCGCCGGGGGCGAAGTCGGCGATCATCGACGCCGCCTCGATTGACGGCGGGTGGGCATTGCCCCAGTTGGTGGCATAGGCGAGGCGGCCCATCTGCTCGGCGGCAACCTCCGCCAGGTCGGTCCGCCCGTGGCCGATGTTGACGCAGAACAGTCCAGCGAGGCCGTCCAACCACTCGTTGCCCTCGGTGTCGAAGAGGTAGCAGCCCTCGGCCCGCTCGAAGATGGGGAGGGAGTCACTGCGCCAAGCGGCGCCGGGGGTGAAGTGGGGAATGAGGTGGCGCTGGGCCTGTGCGCGCTGTTCGCTCATCGCTCTACCTGCTCTCGTGGATCGATCGAGGACGGCGTCGTACACTCCGGCAACCGATCGGCGGCCCCGACCCCCGGACGGGCCGTATGGCCCCGATCGCCCTCGTTAGAGTCCGTAACTTATATGTAACCCCATCTAACATCAATGCTCGCCGGCAGCAGAAGGGCAACGTGGCATCACAACTTCCTGATCGGGCCCAGGTCGTCATCATCGGTGGTGGCGTCGTCGGTGCCAGCATCGCCTACCACCTCGCCGAACTCGGCTGGACCGACGTCGTCGTGCTCGAACGCCACACGCTCACCAGCGGCACTACCTGGCACGCCGCCGGCCTGGTGGGCTGCCTGCGGGCCACCCACAACATGACCCGGCTGGCCGCCTACTCCGCCGACCTCTACGACCGGCTGGAACGCGAGATGGGCCACCCGACCGGCTTCAAGAAGGTCGGATCCGTAAGCGTCGCCGGCAGCGCCGAGCGACTCGAGGAGCTCGTGCGGGGCGCGGGCATGGCCAGGTGCTTCGACGTCGACGTCGAAGTCATCGACACCGATGAACTGGTCGATCGCTGGCCACTGCTGAACCCCGAGGGCGTCCACGGCGGGGTCTGGCTCCCCGGTGACGGACAGACCTCCCCCATCGACACCACCATGGCCATGGCTGCAGTCGCGAGGGAGAAGGGCGCCCGGATCATCGAGGGCGTCTCGGTCGATCGCATCCGGACCCTCAACGGCCGGGCCGTCGGCGTCGACACCGACCGGGGCCCGGTCGATGCCGAGCACGTCGTGGTGGCGGCCGGCATGTGGTCACACAAGTTGGGCCGGGACATCGGCGTCAACATCCCGCTGGCCGCCTGCGAGCACTTCTACCTGGTCACCGACGGCATCCCGGACCTGCCGTCGGACCTGCCGGTGCTGCGCGACACAGACAACTGCACCTACGTGAAGGAGGAGGCCGGGCGCCTGCTCGTCGGCTTCTTCGAACCGGTCGCCAAGCCCTTCGGCACAGACGGCATCCCGATCGACCGACCCAACATGCAGTTCCCGTTCGACTGGGACCACATAGCGCCGGTCTACGAGCGCATCTGCGAACGCATCCCGCTGCTGGCCGAGGTGCCGCTGCGCCTCGAGTTCAACGGCCCCGAGTCGTTCACCCCTGACGACCGCTACCTGCTCGGCGAGACCCCCGAGGTGCGCAACCTGTTCGTGGCGACGGGCTTCAACTCGATCGGCCTCCAGTCGGCCGGTGGCGTCGGCAAGGTGCTCGCCGAGTGGATCGTCGGCGGACGGCCGCCGATGGACCTCTGGGACGTCGACATCCGCCGCATGCAGGGGTTTCAGACCAACCGCCGCTACCTGCGCGACCGGTCCGTCGAGGGGCTGGGCCTGCTCTACGCCATGCACTGGCCGTTCCGCCAGGTCGAGACGGCCCGGGGCGTCCGCCGTTCCGCCGTCCACGACCGGCTGGCCGGCCTTGGCGCCTGCCATGGTGAGAACGGCGGTTGGGAGCGCCCGAACTGGTTCGCCCCTGAAGGCGTCGAACCCGTCTACGAGTACACCTACGGTCGTCAGAACTGGTTCGGGCACTCGGCGGCCGAGCACCGGGCCTGCCGGGAGGGCGCCGCCCTGTTCGACCAGTCCTCGCTCGTCAAGCTGCTGGTCCAGGGCCCGGATGCCGCAGAGGTGCTCAACCGGATCTCCTCCGCCGACGTCGACGCCGAGCCCGGCACGTCCGTGTACACGACCTGGCTGAACGAGCGCGGCGGGATCGAGGCGGACCTCACCGTCAACCGGCTCGACGAGGAGCGCTTCCTCGTCGTCACCGCCTACACCACCCAGGTCAAGGACGCCGACTGGATCGCCCGGCACACGCCCGACGGCGCCCGGATCACGGTTACCGATGTGACCTCGGGCTGGGCAACGCTCGGCGTCTTCGGCCCGCTTGCCCGTGAGATCGTGGCGCCACTCACCGACGCCGACCTCGGCAACGAGGCCTTCCCGTTCGGCACCCTCCAGGAGATCGACCTGGCCTACGCCCGTGCGATCGCCGTGCGCCGCACCTACATGGGCGAACTGGGCTGGGAACTGTACGTGCCGACCGAGTTCGCCGTCGGGGTGTTCGACGCCCTCTGGGCCTCCGGCGCTCCCGACGGCCTCACCCTCGCCGGCTACCACGCCATGAACTCACTGCGGATGGAGAAGGCCTACCGCCACTGGGGTGACGACATCGCCGACGAGGACACCCCGCTCGAGGCCGGGCTCTCCTGGGGGGTCTCGTGGGACAAGCCCGGCGGCTTCATCGGCCGCGAGGCACTGGTCGCACAGCGCGAGGCCGGCCTCACCCGTCGCCTCGTGCAGTTCCGCCTCGACGACCCGGAGCCACTCCTGTACCACGACGAGCCGGTCTTCCGAGACGGTGGGCTGGTCGGCCGGATCACGTCGGGCATGTACGGGCACACGGTCGGCGGCGCACTCGGAATGGCCTACCTCGGTAGTGAGCCCGATACCCCGCGGCCGCAGGTGATCGAGGGGACCTTCGAGATCGAGGTGAACGGCAAACGGATTCCGGCGACGGCCTCCTACCGGCCGTTCTACGACCCCGACAGCGAACGCGTCCGGCTCTGACACCGGCAACAATGCGCCCCGGTTGACCGGCCGTCGACCCGAGGGCGCCGTGTCCCGACCACCAGTTCGGCGTCCACCATTTCGAGCATCGGTACAGTGGCCCGATGGCCACCGATTCCGATCTCCCGGTCGTCACGGTCGCAGAACTCGGGGCCCTCGTCGAGGAAGGCCTCCGGACGCTCTTCCCGGACGACCTGTGGGTCGAGGGCCAGATCTCGAACCTGCACCTCGCACGATCGGGGCACACCTACTTCGACCTGACCGAGCCGAACGACCAGCCGGGGGAGGCGCCCACCGCCCTGTTCAGCGTGACCCTGTGGAAGGGCAACCGACCCGGCGTCGAGCGGACCCTCACCGAGGCGGGTGGGCTCGCCCTCGAAGACGACCTCGTGGTCCGACTGCGGGCCGACCTGCGCTTCTATGCGCCGCGCGGCCGTCTCCAACTCAACATGACGGGAATCGACCCGGCGTTCACGCTGGGGCGCCTGGCGGCCGAACGCGACCGACTCCTGCGCACCCTGGCCGACGAAGGGTTGCTCGAACGCAATGCCGGGCTGATGGTTCCCGTCCCTCCCCTACGGGTCGGGCTGGTGACAAGCGTGGGGTCGGCAGCGCATGCCGACTTCTGCACCGAGTTGGAACGCAGCGGCGTCGGATTCACGATCCTCGAACGAGATGCGCGCGTCCAGGGCGGGGGGTCGGCCCTCGACGTGGCCGAAGGGCTGCGGGTCGTTGCCACGCACCGGCCCGACGTCATCGCCCTCGTGCGGGGCGGCGGTTCGGCGGCCGATCTGGCGACGTTCGACGCCGAGGTGGTGGCCCGCACGATCGCGGCACTCGACATTCCCGTGTTCACGGGAATCGGCCACGAGATCGACCGGTCCGTCGCCGACGAGGTCGCCCACACCGCCTTCAAGACCCCGACCGCCTGTGCCGCCGCGATCGTCGCCTCGGCCCGGGAGGTGCTCGACGACCTGCTGGCGCTGCGGACCGCGGTCGTTGTACAGGCTCGGCGGGCACTGACGTCGGCCGCCGACCGGCAGGACGACCTGGCCGTGCGACTCCGACGCTCGGCCGAGGCCGGCCTCTCACGACAGGGCGAACGCCTCGACTCGGCAGCAGGGCGCCTGGTGCGTTCGACGACCGTGGCCCTCAGCCGCCACGGCGACCAACTCACCGCACTCACAGCACGGCTGAGGGCGCTCGACCCGGCAGCGATCCTCGCCCGCGGCTGGTCGATCACGAGGAGGGCCGGCGGCGACCTGGTGCGATCCACCACCGACGTGCGCGGCGGTGACGCACTCGAGACCCGCTTCGCCGACGGTACGGTCAGGAGCACCGTCGACTGAACGGAGGACGAACCATGGACAACGACCAGACCGGTTACGCAGAGGCGCTTCAGGAACTCCAGGCGATCCTCACCGAACTCGAGGGCGAGACCGTCGACGTCGACGTACTGGCAGTCCGTGTGGCACGTGCCGACGAACTCCTCACCCTCTGCCGGGAGCGACTCGAGGCTGCCAGTGTCCAGGTCGAGAAGGTCGTGGCGGCCGCCGACGACGCCTGACCCGCCCCGACGCCACCCCCAACGCCAGACTGCGACCGTGCGAATCCGCAAGCTCTCCACGACGAATGCCTTCGTCGCCGTCGACCTCGACGGTGCCACCGGCCGGGGGGTCGTGCGCATGGCGCCGAAGGTCCTCCAGGGCGGGGCCAAGAACCTGGCCCGCTCGATGACCTACTCCCTGGCCTGCCTCGGCCGGCAAGAGACGGGCGTCTCCGCAGGCATCAGCGCCACCCCCGACGAATCCGATGCCGCGCTCGCCGCCTTCGTCCAGGAGGTCGCCGGCTGGGACGAGGGGTACCGGTTCGAGGCCGGCAAGGGGGTGGGCACCGCAGCCCTCGGCCCACTGGCCGTGGAGGTCGGTGATCCGCTCCCGGGTGCCGTCGCCGCAGCCATCGCCGCGTGCCCCGGTGCGTCGACGGCGGTCACCGACGTCGACGATCGTTCACCACTTGCCGGACTGCTCGCCGGTCACGGCGTAGAAATACTCGACGTTGAGGATCCGCTGACGGCTGCTGCCGACCTGCTGTTCGTCGGTGCCGGTGTGGGCGCCATCGACCATGACAGCGCCGACGGGCTGGGGGCACAGGTCGTGGTCCCGACGGTGCGGCTGACGGTGACGACACGGGCCCTCGCCATGTGTTCCCGTCGGGGGATCGTGGTGCTCCCCGACTTCGTCGTACTGGCGGCGCCGCTGGACGCGAGCGACGAGGCCACGGCAGTCCTGACCGAGGTGCTCGACCACGCCGACGGGCCCGTGTTGGGCGCCTGTGAGCGGTCCGAGGCATTCCTCGGCTCCTGGCAGGACGAACTCCCCTTCGGCCGCCCGATCTGACGCAGCAGACGTCCCCCTACGCTGGGAGCTTCCGGGGCTGTAGCTCAGTTGGCTAGAGCACCTGCTTTGCAAGCAGGGGGTCGTGGGTTCGAGTCCCATCAGCTCCACCACGGTGACCAGCGCATTCGTCTCTTGGCGGGTGCGCTGGTTGTGTTCTGAGGCCAAGTTGACAGCCACCGATCTTCAACCGGGTTCCCGTATCTACACGTGGGAGTTGACGGTCACCCCCAACCCTCAGGTAGCGGGTGGCAGACTGGGTTGGTGAAGAACTTCAGCGTTGTTCTAGCGTTCCTCTTGGTTGTCTCGGCGTGTGGCGGGGGTTCGGACTCCACCGAGTTGGAGGCGCTGCGGGAAGAGATTGCGTCCCTAAAGACGACAGCGACAGCTCCTACGACGACAGCGACAGCTCCTACGACGACGACGGCTCCTACGACGACGACGGCTCCTACGACGACAGCGGCTCCTACGACGACGACGGCTACGACGACGGCTCCTACGACGACGGCTCCTACGACGACGGCGGCTCCTACGACGGCTACGACATCGCCCCCGGCCCCCGCCACTGCCAACACCGACGAAAGCACGACAACGCCTGATCATGACGCGGAGATAATCGGCGATCTCGTCGTAACGGAAACCGGTCATCCACTCATGGTTGATATCGACGTGGCCGCGCTGGTCGAGGATGGCGGACCCATCGAACTGACCGTGTCCGAACTCGGTTCGGTCACCACGGCGCCGAACAGTCGAACGATGTCCGTGCTGTCGGAGGGTGGAAAGGTCCGACTGCGGGGACTGCGGGCCGAGACCACCTATGAAGTGACCACGACCGGGACGGCCCGGTATCGGGGAGAGTTCACCACCGGTCCCCTTCCAGACGGTCTTCCACCAATCACCACGGAACTTCTTGATCCAGCGGCAACGGCCCCTGGCCACACCCTGTTCAACCTGCTGGACCTGCGCGAGGAACTGGGCGACGACGACGATCTTGACCCACTACGACCAGCGGGGTGGCTGTTGATCGCCGACGAGGCCGGCGAGATCGTCTGGTACCACAACCAGGATCACTCAATTGGCGATGCCCGGTTCCTCGAGGATGGAACGATCCTCTTCGAGTACAACGACACGGGAGGCCGTCGGATCAACCTGGACGGCGAGCTACTCGACGAGTGGGCAGGCTCCATCATCACCGGCCGATTCCTCGTCGACGCCCAGGGGCGGCAGGTCATCGGCGACACACCAATCGTGGTCAACACCGATGCCATGCATCATGAGCAGCATCGCCTACCCGATGGCACACACGTGACCCTCAGCGCCGAACTGCGGGTCCTCGACGGGTTCGACACACCCCAATGCGACGAGGACCCAGCTACATTCGATGGCAGCTACCACCTGATCGGCGATGTCATCGTGATCTTCGACCCTGCCACCGGCAAGGTCCTGAACGAGTTCTCGATATTCGACTACTTCGATCCCCGCGACGATCCGGCGAACTACAACCTTTGCGGACTGTTCTTTGACTGGGTATTTCCGAACTGGCTCTACAAGGGAGTCGACCCCCTGGCGCGAGACTGGACTCACGCCAATGCCGTGGAAGTCGACGAAGCGTCCAATGCTCTCATCGTGTCGATCCGGCATCTCGATGCACTTCTGGCCTTGCGGTGGACCGACGATGCCGAGGGCCCCGCTGGCGAGGCGCTCTGGCAGAGCGGTCGGCTCGGTGATCTGACCCTGACCAACGGTTCGTGGCATCGCTATCAACACGCTCCCGAAGTCCAGGACGATGGCACCATCCTCGTGTACGACAACGGTAACCACAGGCCAGGATTCGGGACTTCCGAAAACCCCTACTTCAGCCGTGTCGTGCTCTATTCCATCGACGGCGATGCCAAGACGGCCGAGCAACTTTGGGAGTTCCGAAGCTCGTTGAACGGCCAACCAGCGTTTGCCGGATTCGTTGGCGATGCCGATCGGCTGGCCAACGGCAACGTCCTCATAACCGATGGTGGCCTCAACGGCGGCATTGACGGCGTGACTTCGGCCCAGATCGTCGAGGTTGTTCCCTTCGGATCGGACGGAGGTGACATCGTCTGGCGCCTCACCGTTGAAGGCGGGGCTGGCTGGGTGGTGTATCGATCAGAACGGCTGGCCGGCGTCTTCGACTGATCGCCACACTCGTTGCGGCCACGACCACCTACCAGTTCAACGAAGACCTGCAAAGCGACAACCAACCCGACTCAGCACTATCCGGATGGGCGTGGATTGCCCGTGGTCGCCAGGAGAAGCCAGAAACCCCGGCACTCCCCAGCACCCGCCCGGTGACACCCCCGCCCCCGACATGACCACCGTGGCGCCTCGCCAAGGGGTTTCGATCCGCGTTATGGTCCGCCCCCCCTGGTACCGCGACCCCACCGAATTCGCCGGACAGGCCGCCGACGGATCACACTGTCGTGATTCCACCTCCGGGGAGGCAGACCATGCTCAGTTCGTTCGACGACTACTTCGTCCACCAGACGTCGCGACCCGTGGCGGTCCCGGCCACGACCGATCGCAACGCCTACGACCGGTTCTGGTTCAACGGCTACACCGACGACGGCAGCCTCTACCTCGGCATCGGCTCCGCCCGGTATCCGAACCTGGGCATCCAGGACTGCGGCCTCACGATCGTCCACGACGGCGTCCAGTACGCCTTCCACGCCTCACGCCGCATGCCCGACGACCCGTCCGACATGACGATCGGCCCATTCCGGATCGAGATCCTCGAGCCCATGATGCGCCTAAGGGTGGTACTCGACGACAACGAGACCGGGATCGGCGCCGACCTGACCTGGACCCCACGCACGGCGTCTTTCGCCGAGGACTTCCAACTGCTCGGCCGGGGACAGATCAACAGCCACATGGAGGCGACCCGGTTCAACCAGTTCGGCCACTGGACCGGCGAGATCCGCCTGCCCGACACGACCATTGCCGTCGAACCCGGCCGGGTGTGGGGGACCAAGGACCGGTCGTGGGGCATCCGACCGGTCGGCGACCCGGCCCCTCCCGGCGCCCCCCGACAGCACAAGGGACTCAAGTTCTTCTGGGCGCCACTGCACTGGGACGACCACATCACCCACATGGGCGTCTTCGAGGACGCCGACGGCCACCAGATGCACTGGGACGGGTTCATCCTCCCCGCCTACGACGACCCCGATGACATCCCCGGCATCGAGGACCCGGGCATCGAGCGCCTCCTGCGGGTGCAGCACGACCTGACCTTCCTACCGGGCACCCGCCGAATCTCCGGCGCCCGGCTGACCCTCGACCGGGTGGGCCGCGACCCACTGGTCATCGACCTCGAGCCCCTGGTCACCGCCCGCATGAAGGGCATGGGCTACAGCCACCCCACCTGGGGCCACGGCCACTGGAAGGGCGAACTGGCCATGGAAGGCGAATCGTGGCGACTCGACGAGGTCGACGAGATGTCACCCGAGAACCTCCACGTGCAGTCCGTGGTCCGGGCCACTTCCGGCGACCGGACCGGCATCGGCGTCCTGGAGCAGATCGTGGTCGGCCCCTACCCGCGGTACGGCTTCACCGAGTTCCTCGACCCGGCGAAATAGGCCTTCGGACGAGCCGGCCGGACCCGCATACCTCGTCGACCGCTGACCGCCCTCACGGGCCGCTCCCCTCGTCGAGTAGAAGGCGGAGACAGTCGGAGACACCGCCGGCGAGGTACGTGTCGGTGCCTGGTGGCATCACGCCCCGTTCCTCGAGCCGGTTGATGACCCGCACCACGATGGCGCAGTAGCGGGCTGCGGCAAACGCCTCGTGCCACCATGTGGCCCCGACCGGCCGGCCCAGCGCCTCCTCGTAGGCGGACACGAGTTCACCGCGTGAGGGTTCGCCGTCGAGCCGCGGATTGCCACAGGACTCGTGGATCCAGCGGTCGAACATCAGGAACCAGCCCAGGTCGAACTCGGCCGGGGCGATCGTGGCGCCCTCGAAGTCGGTGAGGCACGTCGGCGTGGCCCCGTCCCAGAAGACGTTCCCCAGCCGGCAGTCGCCCCAGCAGAGCGCGGGCCCGGCGCCATCCGGGACTTCGACGGCGAGACGCCGCCAGGCCTCCTCCAATGCCGGATGTGCACGCCCCCGCAACTCCTGCACGGCGAAGTTCCGCCACAGGTCGAGTTGGCGTCGATGGTCGGGTTCGACGCCTTCGGGGACGAGAAAGCCCAGACCCGCCGCGCGCCAGTCGATCCGGTTGACGGCGGCGACCGTCCGGACCCCGGTGAGGTTCATGTCGCGTCGGCGCTGCGGTGGGGACTCCACGTAGAACCCCTCGGCCGTGTACGCCGGGGTCTCCCGGGGTATGTCGCCGTCGACGAACCCCGTCACGAAGAAGGGGACGCCAAGGACTGCGGGATCGGCCTCGTAGCCCACTGCCGGGGCCACCGGCAGCGAACTGTGACTCCGGACCGCCTCCATCACCCGCCACTGAAGCTCGACCTCGACGTCGACATGCGGCGCCTGGATCGGATAGACAGCCGCCTCGGCGGGCTCGCGTCGGAGCACGAAGCGCTCAGACCGTTCGGATCCGCTGCGGGTGACGAACGCCGACAGGATTGTCGTCTCGCCTGAATAACCGCCCTCGGGCGTGGCGACCTCGCCGATGCGGACCGACGAAGCATCGGCGAGCCGCTCTGCCAGCCAGCCCCCTAGCGCCCCCAGGTCGACGTCAGGACCGGCGTCCACTCAATCCCCCGCTGCCACTTTCGACGGCCGGAAGAACACCAGCATCTGCAGGGCCCCTCCGCCCACGCCGAGCAGGAGGGCGATCCAGAAGCCGGTCCAGCCGGCGAGGTCGCCGGCGATCCCGAACACCTCGTCGAGCGACCAGGCGCCCGGGCCCAGCGTGGCCGAGACCAGCGCCATGACGGCGAGGATGAACACGTACTCCCAGCCCTCCTTGATGATGAAGAAGCCGTTGGACCGGTGGACGGTCCAGCCGGCGACGACCATCACGCCGATCACCCCGGCCGCCGCCACCGGGGTCAGGAGGCCAAGGGTCAGGAGGACTCCGGCACCCATCTCGGAACTTGCCGCCAGGAGTGCGTTGAGGCGACCCGGTCGCATCCCGATGCTGTCGAACCAGCGGCCGGTGCCGGCGATCCGTCCTCCCCCGAAGAACTTGTTCCAGCCATGGGCGGCAAGGGTCAGGCCCGCCACCCCACGCAGGATCAGAAGTACCAGGTCAATGTCGGTCGTGGACTCCATGGCAGGCCCTCCAACAGCCTCGGCACTTGTCGGCGGGTGACCCTAGTGCGCTCCCGAATACGATCTCCTACTGTGCCGTTGTTCAAGGTCGTCGTGGCCGTCGTCTTGGTCGTGGTCCTCATCCGGACCGGCCTCGCCTTGCTGCGCGCCCTCGCCACGCCAGTCCCCGAACCACCGCCTCCCGGCGACCTCCGGAAGGTCAAGTTGCAGTACCGGTGCAGCCTCTGCGGCACCGAGGTACGGATGACCGTGGCCACCGAGGAGCACCCGGACCCGCCCCGCCACTGCATGGATGAGATGGAGATCGTCGTCACCGAAGAGTGACCGATCCCCTCGTCCCATTCCGACCCGTCCGCAGTCGTCCACAGGCTGTGGACGATTCTGTGGGAAATGACACATGTGTAGTTCCCGCCAGGTCCCCGGGTTCTTGGGCGACTCCACAGGCCTGTCGCCCGGGGTCGAGAACGGCTACTGGAACCGTGTCGCCGTGAGGATGCCTCCGAGGATGCTGCCAAGGCCGATCATCAGGTAAATGTTCTTCATCCCACCCGGCATCCAGCCCACGTAGTTGAAGAAGATGATCACGATGCCGAGCGCCAGCAAGCCGAACATCAACACGGGCACCCATGTCGGCGAAGCCTTCGAGGCGGAAGACGTCGGAGTGTTGTAGCGCGAGCCTGACGGGCCACCCTTCGGGGTCACCCGGCCACCCTCGACGCGCTTCTTCGGAGGAGTCGACATGACAACGAGGATAGGGGCGTCGTGCCGAGACGGGCGGTCCCACCGGAATCGGGCCCGCCGTCGGAGCCCGATCCCGTTACGGTACGGGCCCGTGACCGCCCGTGTCCTCGTCATCGACAACTACGACTCGTTCGTCTACAACCTCGTCCAGTACCTGGGCGAGCTCGGGGCCGAGCCGATCGTCCACCGCCACGACGCCATCACGACCGACGAGGCCGCCGCCCTCGAGCCCGACGCCGTCCTCATCAGCCCGGGGCCCGGCCGGCCCGAGGATGCCGGCATGTCGACCTCGATCATCCGCTGGGCCGCCGGACGCATCCCGGTCCTCGGCGTCTGCCTCGGCCACCAGTGCATCGGCGCCGCCTGGGGCGGCAACGTGATCCGGGCGCCGGAGGTCATGCACGGCAAGACCTCCCGGATCCACCACGAGGAAGCCGGCGTGTTCGCCGGGCTTCCCTCACCGTTCGAGGCGACCCGCTACCACTCGCTGCTGGTCGAACGTTCGTCGCTCCCCGAGGAGTTCGAGGTCACCGCCTCCACCGAGGACGGCCTCGTCATGGGGCTGCGGCACCGGGATCTCGACGTCGAGGGCGTCCAGTTCCACCCCGAGTCGATCCTCACCGCCTCCGGCCACGA
>Ga0315319_10000082_pt1 | contig 24026 bp, 23 predicted proteins | sample M1500m3416metaG_FD_203463 | JGI IMG/M metagenome (GOLD analysis project Ga0315319, IMG submission 203463) | Ammonia-oxidizing marine archaeal communities from Monterey Bay, California, United States - M1 500m 3416 | ecosystem: Environmental > Aquatic > Marine > Intertidal zone | place: USA... | reverse complement strand
GACAATAGAAGCCATCTTGTGTGAGGCTCCGCGCCCCGATCATCGTCACACCATCACTCACGCCCAACTCACCACTCAGGCGCAACTTCGAAAGATGGCAAAGCTTGGCCTGTGCGCCAACTTTTTCGCTAATCACATCTGGTTCTGGGGCGATCAGCACTACGACATCACTGTCGGCCCAGAGCGTGCAAACCAGATTGAACCCTGTGCTTCCGCGATTCGCGAGGGAATCAGCTTCTCAATTCATTCTGATGCCGGCGTTACTCCACTGGGGTCACTTCACACAATGTGGTGCGCGGTTAATCGAACAACACCATCAGGCAGGGTACTTGGGGAGGTAGAAAGGATAAGCGCCGCAGAAGCACTTAAAGCCGTCACCATTGGCGCTGCTTATCAAATGCATCTGGACGACGAGATTGGCTCCCTTGAAGCCGGTAAGAAAGCAGATTTTGCTATTCTTGACGACGATCCGCTGATGGTGGACCCCATGGCTATTCGAGATATTGGGGTCTGGGGTACCGTACTGGGCGGAAAGCTATTCAAGGCTGCGAACCGGTGATCCGATTCACCGTCATTGGTGGCTATCTCGGGGCAGGCAAAACAACACTATTGAACCGCATCCTGACAAAAGAGAAGGGCATACGTTACGCGCTGCTGATCAATGACTTTGGCGAAATTAATATAGACGCGAAGTTAATCGAGTCGCAAACAGATTCTCAGATCAACCTTACAAACGGTTGTGTCTGCTGTACGTTAGTGGATGGTTTTCATGAAGCCATTGATCAGCTTTGTCACCTGCAACCTCCACCTGATCACATCATCGTTGAAGCCAGCGGTGTCGCCGATGTCTCGAACCTTGCACAGTATGGCTACGCGCCGAACCTGGGCCTTGATGGTGTCCTGGTGCTCGCAGATGCAGAAACTGTTCAGGAAAAGGCCGACGACAAGTATGTGGCAACAACAGTCCGTCGCCAGCTTGCTGCTGCAGATATTATTATTCTCAACAAAACTGATTTAGTGTCGGAAGAAACCCTCGGGAAACGAATTGACTGGCTAACGGCAACATTCCCCGGTGCCACTGTGATTAACGCCGAATTCGGTGAAGTTCCGACTAATCTGCTGTTCGATGTACATGCAGCGACGAACTCTGATGATTTGCATCACGCAGATCACGAGCACTACATCACGTGGAAATTTGAACAATCACAACCCACTACACGAGAGGCGCTGGAGAGTTTTATCAGCCAGTTGCCAACCTCTGTTATTCGAGCAAAAGGATTCGCTGGGCAGAAGTGCGGAGCTGATTTGTTAGTGCAGGTGGTTGGTAAGCGACGTGAAATCCGCGAAGTCGAGGGAAATCAGACCGGTATATTACTCACTGCAATTGGTCTTGAATCACAGCTTGATTGTTCTCATCTGGATGAATTACGGGAGTTGGTCTTTGGTACCTGAAACAGTAAAGACCAGGCGTCCCCCTCCTCTGGGCATAGAACTACATGGGACGTTTCGTCAGCATAGGAGCTCTTAAGGGCAACAATCACGTTGCCATTACTGGCCGGGGAAAGGCGCTACTCGTATATCGCGGGTCGCCTGATATAACGGCACAAGCGCTTGAGTTTCATACATTGATTGGACTTGCACGCCACTCCGGCGTGTATTGAAGAGCCTGCCTGCTTAGTGACGATCGAGCGGGAAGCTCTCCTGCCTATCCATGACTGCTTTCGAGTGAGTTCAGGTGCCAGAGATCACGGCGATTGATTTCCAGAAATGGATCGATTGCCAGTAAGCCGGTTTTCCCAATACTCGATTCCAGATAACGCATCTCCTGAAAGCTGGCTTCAACTGTAGGATCATGTGGCATCTCCATTCCATGTTGCCTCATCATCATGGCACCTTTAGCGCGCATGGAAAGCTCTGTGTAGACTCTCAGGTAGCAAAGCATATCAACGATAATCATACCCTCGAACCTTGATCTTAGTTCCCGCAGATATTCACCCACGTGTGTGTCCTGGAATTCACCAGAGTTTAGCTGGGCGATCAGGTCGGCATCCGCATCAAAGTCCAGTTCAAGCCAGTCGTGTAAGGATGCCGTACTGCGCTCGAAAATGAGATACATAAAAGGTGGCAACAGGACAAAGACCGCCAGCGTTGAAAAAATAGGGGAAAAAAAGAAGTGGTTAAAGGCAGAGTGAATAATAGTCGCTAGAATGAAACCTGGCAGCAGGTAAATGATCGAAAGTTTTTCGTGTTTTTCCAGCATGGCCATTGTGATGATGCCAAAGATTGCGGTGACTCCTCCATGCATGATCGCTGTGCCGAATCCCCGTACGATCCAGATGCCCGTATTGGCGTCGGTGTTCATGAGGTAAACAAAGTTTTCAACGACAGCAAATCCGGCGCCGATGGCGAAGCCAACGATGGCAGCATCAACGAGGAATCCGATGCGACGTGTTATAAGCAGGAAGATCAAGGCCGATGCTTTAAGTGTTTCTTCGATACCGGGGGCGACGTATCTTGCGAATGTTAAAAACTCAACCTCCAGTCTGCCGAGTATCGCTCCATTGAGGTAATAAGCGGCTATCGCCAGCATGCCACCGGCTGCAATCATCCATAGAATGAATGGTAGCCTGAGCAGTTTAAAACTATCGAGATACTGCAACGCCGCCAGAAAACTCAAGACAGGCAGGATGCCAATAGGTGCGTTGATAACGAATGTGCTGAGGTTTCCCATTGGAACCTCTAGAGAACCTTCAACGATAACATCCATTCACTTTCGTGAGACTGGCCGGATTCAAGTCCGACGGCATAGCCTAGCGATAGGGTCATTGGTAACCTGTGGGCTAGATTGAACTGAAGGTCGACTTGCGCGCCGACAGTTTTCAGTGTTCGACTCTGGGAATTATTGGGGTCTGTCCAGAGCACGCCGGCGAAAAGTGCAGGTCGCACCCAGCTCAAAAACAGGCCGGGTCGGCCAACTTCTCTAAAACGAATGGGCGGTAGATTCCATTCAAGCAGGGTTTTTGCAAAGTTCTTTGCGCCAATGTCACCGATGTCGAAACCCGGCATGCTGTCGTATTGCCGGTAGCGTTTGATGTCACTGTTGTCCACGTAGTTGTTTCCAAAGCCACCGAAATAGAAGTTCGTGAGTGGATTGAGGCGGTCTCCGTCAGCCATGCCAGCCCTGGTGTATAACCATACGGAGGAATGTTTTAAGGGGAGCGCAAGGCCAGCGTCCAATCCAAGTCGCACCCTTGGAATGATATCGCCTTCGGCTTCATCGGCACCAGCAGCAATGTGCCAGGCGAATCCTTTTTCATGATCTACTGCGCCCAGTGATTTACGGGTGTTGCTATAGTCAAGTTGAAACTCTGCTACCAGTACATCTTCAAAAAGTACTGCCGCGACGTTTTGGTTGGCTGGCAGGGTATCGAGCCCAGTGTAGTACTCCAGGTCCGCCGTGAAGCTAAGTTCTCTTGGACTATCGTAGATGAGTGTCTTCTTGTACCCGATCATGTAGGCATCGCCCTTGCGCGCATATTCAGTTGGTCCGAACAGGTCATAAAAGTCAGCGTCGTTATGCCAGTATCTGGCATGCCAATTCAGGGCTGAGTATTCGAGGTTCACATGAAGTTTTTCGTCACTCGGCGCATCACCCCCAATGGTATAGGATGCCGTGAGCTCCAATTGATGAAATTGTGCCGGGTCAGCAAAGTTGATGTGCCATCCGATCGCCTGGTCGTCGCGGTAACCCTCTATCACGGGGTACATTGCGTTGAGACCAAGCTCACGTGCCGGCCGGTATTTGGTTTTGGTTGTTGTCTGTTCAGGAGGCTTGGACTCCTTTAGTGACTTTACGACGGACCAATCACGAACAACGGGATGCTTCTTGGCTATTTCATTACCCAGGAAGACGATGGCGCTGACATCCTCCAGTGGCTCCGGGTTGATGACCGTTGGGATAAAGCCTTGTCCCGTATATTCGTAAACGATCAAGCTGCCATCTTTCTTGGGAATAGGGCGGAAAAATCCTGTTTCTGCATTGCTGACTGCTTCGAGTTCGCCTGTTCCCCATTCAAAGCGAAATATATTAGATACGCCGGTATAGAAAGAAGAGCCAAAAAGATATTTACCCTCTGGTGAAAATACGAACCCTTCGGGGACCGCGGTACCAAAGTCGAATTGGCTTAGTGGTTTAGCCTTACCGGCGATAAGATCATTTGTTTTGAAAACCTGCAGATACTGTGTTCCGTCGACGTCGGCTTTTGACATTGATACCAGTGCACCATCTGCGGAAACGTCCAGCTCATAGGGTACCTCGCCGTATGCCCAGGTATGGATTTCATTCCAGTTATCATAGGGGAAAGGTACTCGTACCAGACTAACAAAGCCGTTCAGATGTCTTAGTCCCCAGATTGACCTGTCGTTGCGATTGAAGGCAATGTCACCTATCCGGGCATCTTTTAATAGTAATCTTTTCTCTCTGGTGTCGAGATTGACTGACATCAGCTCACGGTAGGAGCCATTATCCTCTGTGAAAAAAAAGGTTTCACTTTCTTGATCGTAAGCCGTCGATGTGACGGGGAAAATATTAGGTCCCTTGATGTCAGTGATTTTATTGACGGTGCCAGTTTCAATATCAATGATGCCGACATGAGCAACAACACCGGGGTAACGAAAACCGCTGATCAAGGATTTCTCATCCGATCCGAGATACCCGCGAGCCATCGAGCCCATAGCCTGTTTGGTTATGGGTTGATTAGGCGTGAGCGGTGTTTGCCGCACCCGACTGAGATTTTTAGCCTGAAAGGATTTCTCCCAGGTAATCCACTGGTCCCACTGGGTCTCCAGTGGCGATGAAAATACGCGCGCAAACTGCTTAGCATAGTTTCTCTCACTGTTCTGGTCGCGACCGAGCCATTCAAGTACCTGCTCTGGAGAGTATTCGTAGGCGAGGTAGCTGATAAATCTTGTGCCGTAGAGATAGGCATTGATACCTACCTGAAAATCGACGCCGATCCCCTCTGAGACAATACCGAGGTTGCTGTAAAAATGCGCATCGTCACGTACCATCGAGCGAAACACCATTTCGTCGTAAGCACCCTGCGCACGACCAATACCGCCTGACATCCATGTGTCCAGAAAGACAGCGGACCCTTCGGTATACCATCTGGGTGTATTGCGCCGTGGCGCAGTCAGGTAGTTGTAGAGAATTGATTCGGGGTGCTTGTCAGACTGTATGGGTTTGCCTCGGAAAAACTTGCGCCAGCGACTATCCTGATTATTCCAGTTATCCATAGTCGCCACGTGGACGAGTTCATGGTTCATCACCATGAATGTTCTTTCGCTGCCGGGCAGGATTTCGAGGGTTCGGTTAAGTGGAGCAATATCTACAATCATGCTATTGCCGGGCGATACACCCGCGCCCGCATTGCCATAGTCGCTTAAGTCACTCAGGACAAGCGTCGTTTTTTCCCATGGCTGCCAATCGAAAATGGTTTTCTGGAATTGTAGTGAGTTATGAAAGCTGCGAGACAGATGAGGGACCAGGTAAGTCTGTGCAGGGCCGAAATATAGAATGCGGACATCTTCAGTTTCGTAGAGGTCCATCTCAAAAGGTTTGGCGTGTGATACCCCCGCGAAGAATATTAGGATCAGGCAAGGAACAAACTTCCAGACTGGCATGGCTGTCTCTTCAATATAACTGAGCAGCTGTCTCGTGAAGGACAGCTGCGCAAGTGTTTATAGAAGGGCGATCATAACCGATTGTGCAGAGTTGGTAACTATTTGCCGCCTCGCAGTGAATCACGTAGTGCATCGCTTCTCATCGCGTCACGGAAAGCGTCACTGCGCATGGCATCGCGGAAAGCGTCACTGCGCATGGCGTCACGGAAAGCGTCACTGCGCATGGCGTCACGGAAAGCATCGCTGCGCATGGCATCGCGGAAAGCATCGCTGCGCATGGCGTCGCGGAAAGCGTCGCTTCTCATGGCGTCGCGGAAAGCATCACTGCGCATGGCGTCGCGGAAAGCGTCACTGCGCATGGCGTCGCGGAAAGCGTCACTGCGCATGGCATCGCGGAAAGCGTCGTTCTTCATCGCATCGCGGAAAGCATCACTACGCATGGCATCGCGAAACGCATCGCTTCTCATGGCGTCGCGAAACGCATCGCTTCTCATGGCATCGCGGAAGGCGTCGCTTCTCATGGCATCTCGGAAGGCGTCGTTTCTCATGGCATCTCGGAAAGCATCGCTCGAGAGCGCGTCGCGGAAGGCATCGCTGGCCATCGCGTCACGGAAAGCGTCGTTCTTCATGGCGTCACGAAAAGCATCACCCTTAAGTGCATCGCGGAATGCGTCACTTTTAAGTGCGTCGCGGAAGGCATCGCTCGAGAGCGCGTCGCGGAAGGCATCACTCCGCATCGCATCGCGGAAAGCATCGTTTCTCATGGCATCGCGGAAAGCGTCGCTTCTCATGGCATCACGGAAGGCATCGCTTCTCATAGCATCGCGGAATGCATCGCTTCTCATGGCGTCGCGGAAAGCGTCGCTTCTCATGGCATCACGGAATGCATCGCTTGACATGGCGTCGCGGAAAGCATCGCTTGCCATGGCGTCCCGGAAGGCATCACCTCGCATGGCATCGCGGAAAGCATCACCACGCATCGCATCACGGAAAGCATCGCTGCGCATGGCATCGCGGAAAGCATCACCACGCATCGCATCACGGAAAGCATCGCTGGCCATGGCATCGCGGAACGCATCGCTGGCCATGGCATCGCGAAACGCGTCACTCGACATGGCATCGCGTATTGTCTCGTCTTCCATAATGAGACGGAAGGTATCTGTCTGCATCAATTGGGCGATGTCCTGGTTACCTAGTTGGACGTCCTCGCTGGCAATCTGTTCTCCACGATAACGTTCGGCAGGCGCGATAGTCCCTGTCGCCTGGCTCTCATCAAGGGAGAATTGCTGGCTTACCATAAACAGTGCCACGACGACTGTAAGTGTACCTGTGCCAATGATGATCATCTTTTTGTTTTCGGCCCATGCCATGGTCGTTCTCCCATTTATTCATTATGAATGATGTCTGTCTTGACCTACTACGAACCAACTAACAAAACGTTGGTTAAAAATTCTACTTTTAATTGCCAGTAACTGTAATCCTACCACTTAGAGTCCGGTTTCCCAGACTCAGCGAACCAGTGAGTGAGGGCCTGATTGATGGGGAATGGTCATCAGTTATGAAAAACGTAGTGTTTACAGGACCTTGACCCGAAAGTTTGATGCCGGAGGCAAGTTGCGTGATCTGAAGGTCCTCGGTATCGATGTTACTAAAAATAGGGTTGTGGCTCCCCATCTGATCCTCGCTTCTGAGCGTGAGTTCGAATGGTACGGACCGCTTTATATCGATTTCAATGGCCCACCGGCCATTATTGACGAGGTAGATCAACTCGTTTAATACCGGTGCTTGATCCGCAGCGGTGGGTCTTGCCAATGTTCCAACGAGATCCGCGTCGTCATCAGTAATTGGGCTAATCGTGACAATACCCACGGCGATCATCATGCTGGCGGCCAGAGCGAAGAATGCTGGTATTGCTCGTTGTTTTTTTGTCGATTTGCGATTCAGTGCTGCGCCAATGGTGACAATTTCTGATCCCGGGGACATTAATCGTGCTCTTACCGCCTCGCTGATATCACGAGGTGCTGTTTCAGGGGGCTGTGCTTCTATTAGGGTGATCATTGCTGACAATTGTTCAAAGAGAGTCCGAGCCTCATTATCACGAGATAGTAGCGTTGCCAGCGTGGCTTCTTCGTCTGATTCGAGTTGACCGTCGATAGCCTTGTTGATGAGCTCTGTAGTCTGACTGTCTAACATGATAAGAACTGTTCTCAGTTTATTCGGCTTTCTAAACCGGTTTGCTTTTTTAGCCCGCCTATATCGGCAAGATCTAGGCCCTCTGTATGATAGAGACGGGCAGTAAATTTTTCATCTTTTGCCGGGCTGAATAGAGCCTGGACTTAACCGTCCTTTCTGGAATTTCCAGAATCTCTCCGATCTCGTTGTAGCTCAAGCCACTAAAATGTTTCAGTGTGATAACTACCCTGGCATCATCCGGCAAACGCCGTAGACATGCCGCGATAGTTGCTTTGAGCTCTTCATCTTCAAGGCTCGCATCCGGGGCCCTGTTGTCACTGCTGTGTTTTTCCTCATCAAACTCGTCAAAAGTTCGCCGCCGGCGTTTGTGATCCAACGCCTCGTTAATAGCGATACGATACATCCAGCTGAAGAACTTCCTATTTGAATCAAATGTTTCTATACGCTCAAATAATTTTAAAAAGGCGCTCTGGGTAATATCAGCTGCATCTTCCCGATTAAGTACAATGCGCCATGCGCAATTAAAAATTGTGTTCTGATACTCCTTAACAAGTAAAGTGTAGGCGTTGATGTCGCCTTTTTTGCATTGCTCAATGAGTATGTGTTCTTCGTCTTCAGTCATAACTACGTCGGACAACACAGAAAGTTGATGTTGATTGTGAAATAGTTACTGGTTACTTTCAATGTCGAACAACTTGTCGAAGCCGGAATACTTGAATATGTCGTTGATGTGGTTGTTCACATTCACCAGCTTTAGGCTTTGCCCCTGGCCTAGAAACTTTTTGTGAGTCTTGAGTAGTACGCCCAGTCCTGCACTGGAGATATATTCCAGTTGCCCCATGTCGATGACGAAAGCACCAGTGATATCATTGAGATAGGATTCAGCCTGATCTGCTGCGGCTGCGTCTAGCCGGCCGCCCATCGTCACAGTGCCTGCTTCAGTCATGTCTATTTCCAGCATTTATGTAGACTCCGTGTATTTTCTAAAGGTGATTTTGCTGACTCTGTTTTTATACTCGTAGTGGATAGAATCAACCATCTTCAAGACCAGGAAAATGCCTAGTCCGCCTGGTGTTCTGGCTTGCGCCGGTGCTTCGATATCTACTTCTACCGGTGTAGTAGGGTTGAATTTCTCAACATCAAAGTCAGTCAGGCTAACTTCTATGCCTTGCGGCAGGCTTAGCAGTTCAATCGTTATCTGCTTGTCTGTCTCGGTGTTGTATTTCACCATATTGACGAACAGCTCTTCCATGGCCAGATCGACAACGAACTTCAATTCTGGGCTAATTCCTTCGGTTTCGAAGAACTGGCCGGTTTGGTCAACGATTCGCTCGAGTTCGTTGAGCTCGCGTTGGCATGTTAGCTGCATAAATAGAGATCGCCTCTACAGTGGGTTTCGTCGAATCAGTACAATGGTAATATCATCGAGTTGTTCCGCCTCACCGCCAAAAGAAAAGACTGCTTGTAACAGTTGGTCTTTCAGTTCATCCATCGTCTGCCCGCTAAAAGAAGTAAGGATGTCTGCGACGCGGTCTTCACCGAATTGTTCGTCTTGTTCATTGTGATACTCGTAGACGCCGTCTGAGATCACTGCAAAAATATCGCCAGGCGCCAGCAGGACTTCTCTGGGTTCGTCCAACTGCTCCAGTTCCATGACGCCGACTGGAAAGGACGTTGGTGCATGCCATTGGCAGTTATCGTTAGCTGCGCTTACATGGGCCAGCGGTCCCTGGCCGCCTGAATGATACCGCAGTACGTGACTGTGCTTATTCAGGAAGCCAACAAATGCAGTCAAGAACTTATTATCAGGAAGGTCTTCGACGAGCTGGTTGTTTACATGAATATAGGCTTTATCGAGATTAGCGCCAACACGGAGTGCCACACGGAGCATGCCTTGCATCCGGGTGGCGCTCAAAGCTGGACCAAAGCCATGTCCGGTTGCATCACCAAGCAAAATGAAAACCTCATCCCCTAGTGATACCAGATCAAAAAGATCTCCACCGGTATGATCGGCTGGTATGAACCCGCCGCTGAAATCATAGCCTTCCAGTTCAGGCATAGCGTCAGGGAGAGTTGCCTGCTGTATCTCCCTGGCGAGGGCGAACTCTTCGTTGAGCCGTTCTGTTGCAAGCAGTGATTCCATCATCTGCATTCTCTGCAGCGCAACGGCACATTGTGCTGCCAGGGTGCGTGCCAGCGCTTCGTCCTGGAGGTTAAATGGACCTGTCGTCTTGTTGAGCAGTTGGATAACGCCGACTAGTTTGTGTTCGAAGCCGACCAGGGGAATACTCAGTATGGACTTCGTCCGGTACCCCGTTATTTTGTCGATCTCTGAGTTAAACCTGGCGTCCGCGTAACAGTCACGAACATTGATGATCTCGTTTGTTGCCAGGCATTCTCCCACTAGACCCTCGCCATACAAGACCGTAATTTTAGACTGGGTTTCTGGCAGGTACATTTCCAGCTGTTGGGTACTGTCGTCAAAAAGCCAGATTGAGCCGGAATCGGCATTAAGTACATCCAGCCCCGCCTCAAGGATCTCATTGAGTACCAGTCCGATATCGTCATTTGGTGCCATGAGTTGATGGGTCAACTCAAGAATTCGCATCAAACTGTCGTTCGGCAGAAGCTCTGGTTCAGTGTTCAAATTGAGACTCAATTAACGGCCAACTGCCTGTTGGCGGGTTTATGTTGGATAACATTTTCTCGTATTAATAAGAAGCTATCAGGTATGTCATTTGGAGACAAGCTGACCGGCAGAGCGACTGAAATGATTCGTCTATACCCTGACCCGGGCACTCAACAAATTTGTCAGCATCACTTTTTTTATGTTCGATGAGGCTGCTATGATGGAATCCTCCGTTGGTGATAGCTGTGCCGTAATCATGGATATGTTGAGCTCTGATCTCAGTGCTAGTCTTCAGAATAAAAATCAGAAACAGGATAAAAATCAGAAACAGGATAAAAAGCAGAAACAGTTGAGGCGGGATACCCCGCTGCGAAATGTCGATGTTACACGTCTTAACCAATACATAAGGGTTGTTGCCTTCAGTTATAATGGTGCGGTAGTGGCCAGACGCAGTCATCGAAATGCCGTCGTTAAAACACTCACTAATGACTATTGGTTTCGCCTCAATCAACCGGTTAGCGTGATGACATTGGTGGCAGAGTCAAACGAGTCTAGCGAATTTGTCAGCAGGCTCTTGCGCAGGGGTGTTGTACTGGGTCGATATGTTCGAAGTGGGACAGATTATCTGCCATCGTTCGAGCTTGCCAATGATATGTCCGTTTTGTCCTGTAGTTCAGGGCGCAATCAATTTAGGTACGAACGATGAAACCAAATATCCTTTTTCTCTTTGCCGATCAGCACAGGCACGATATTTTGGGGTGTGCCGGACATCCACTGGTTCAGACACCTCACATTGACGCGATAGCCAGTGAAGGCGTGCGTTTCACCAGGACCTGGTGCCAAAGTCCGATCTGCCAGCCGTCGCGTGCGAGTGTCATCACGGGGCGGTATGCCCATGAGATTGGTGTCATTCATAACACGGGCGGATTTGATCCAGAGTGGCCAACGGTGATGAAGCAGTTGCAGGAAGTCGGGTACGAGACGGCGACCATTGGCAAGACGCACTACCACGAGTCTTATCAGCCCCCGAAAGCAGACGGTGATATTGACATGCGAAGCAATGAAGGCTTTGTGAAGTCCTTCGGTTGGGATTATGTGCTGGAGGAATACGACAAATATCTTCACGCCGCTCGACGGTTATCAACACCGTATACAGATCATTTATCGGAACATGGTATGTTGGACGAATACCGTGCGCAGATAAAAGGCGCGTTCAGACTAACGCCTGAACACTGGCGCGGTCAAACCAGTGTATTGCCCCAGGAGCTGGACCTTACTAGTTTTCTGGCCGACGAGGCGAATCAATGGCTGCGACAGCGGTCAACTGAGAAGCCCTTTATGCTAAAGCTGGCTTTTGTTCAGCCTCACGTGCCACTTATTTCTGATCCTGTGTGGTCCGAATATTATGCTGATGCTGACATACAGGTCCCCGTGCTCAATCCTGCGCAAGCTTCGAACAAGCACTGGGGGAAAAGCCTGTCTCTATTGGCAGAACATTCCCAGGCACAGATGATGGATCATGATTTTGTTAGAGCAGGTATCCGCCAGTACTTAGGCATGGTCTCTCTGGTTGATCAAAAGGTTGGGGAAGTGCTGGCGACGCTGGATGAGTTGGGGCAGTTGGACAATACATGGATTATTTATACGAGTGACCATGGTGAAATGCTGGGTGATCATAAACTTTGGGCGAAGATGAATTTTTATCACGGTTCCGTTCAGGTGCCGCTGATCATACGTCCACCAGGTGGGGTTTTGCATCGAGACGAGGATGCGCTAGTAGAGTTGACAGACGTAACGGCTACCATGGCCGACATCGGTGGCGCGGAAGCGCCTGCAGGCGGCCATGGTGAGTCATTATTACCTGCCTTGGAACGGCCGATCGTGGGTCGAGAGTTCGTGCATTCAAGAATCGGAGACTTTGCTGGCATACGTAATTCAAGCCACCGGCTGACGATGAATGTCAAAAACGAAGTGGCATGCGAGCTATTCAACATGATTGATGACCCAGGTGAACTGGTGAATCTGGTCGACGAGCAGCATGAGAAAGAGTGTGTCGACGATCTTAGTGAGCAGCTGCGAAGCCATTTGGCGAATTAGATCCACGTAGCACTAGAACGCCTTACAATTTTGTGACTTTCGCAGATCAGAGAACATATATGTGGCCGCCTAATCGCAAGGTTGCAAGGCCTAAAGGATTCACCTTGCTTGCCACAGGACTTGGGACAGCTTAAGCACGGTACAAGGATAGTCATTATTTTTTCTTCGAAATTCCTCTGTTAGCCTGAACCCTTTCCTCTGATAAAAATTTAAAGCAACCTTGTTTCCATCCAAAACATAGACTTTTGCTGGACCTGGGGTGAGGGTTAAGCCGGGTTGCAATACCTACCTTGATTATTACGAACCAGGCCTGCGTATCGCGCTGACGTTCCTGGCATTCGAAGATGAGCCTGTACGGGGTGATGTCGAATTTGAACCTACATTCAGCGACGCACCTTAGTTTGTCGTCATAGTCGTGACTCTCTGCCACCAACGGTGCCGGTCCCCAATGAATCACGGTATCGAGGTGAGCTGTTTGAGTTACTTTGTTAGCTGAGTAAATGTATGCTGGCGTAATCCAATCCGGGTCGAAAAAATGAGCGAGAATTGGCAAAGAACCTTTGTTTCGATGACGTCTTCGACGGGGCCGCGTAACGGTGCAGGCTATTATCCCTGCCAGGGTCTTTACTATGAGCCTGTCAGTGGCGGTGCGAAAACTGCGCTGATTGCGACGCACTACAATGTTGACTTCAGTGAGCACTATCTCGGCGAATACATGGCAGCAAGAGGCTACGGTTTTCTGGGTTGGAACACGCGCTTTCGTGGCAATGAAGGTTTCTTTTTACTGGAACATGCGCTGATTGATATCGGTGAAGGTGTTCGCTGGCTACGAGAGTCAGCAGGGGTTGAGAATGTCGTTATTCTAGGTAACTCCGGTGGTGGTTCTCTTATGGCTGCCTATCAGTCTCAAGCGAAGGGTGTAACGATGACGCCGACACCGGGGCTGTCCTTACCGGATGCATTGAGCGATATCACGCCCGCGGACCTATACATTTCTCTTTGTGCACATGGCGGCAGACCAGAGGTACTGACCGCATGGTTTGATCCATCAATCACTGATGAAAAAGATCCTTCCAGTGTTGATCCTTCTCTCAATATGTACGACGAAGCAAATGGTCCGCCGTATTCAGAGGAATTTATTCAGAGGTACCGGGCGGGGCAGGTTGCGAGGAACCATCGTCTTACTGCCTGGTGTCATGATGAGTTGAAAAGGCTTGAGACGAGGGGTATGACAGATCGTGCATTTAATATGTATCGAACCTGGGCAGACCTCAGGCTGATGGATCCTTCGATTGATCCATCTGAACGAAGAGAAAAATGGTGTTATGCCGGTGATCCAAAAAAGGCTAACTTTGCTCCCCGTGGCATCGGTTTGACTAATACACTTCGCACCTGGCTATCCATGTGGAGCCTTGAAGAGTCTCACTGTCAGGGAGATCCACATCTGAAAAGAATTGCTGAACCGGCACTGGTGATCCAGAGTACGGGTGATACGGGTGTTTTCCCGAGCGATGCCCAGGGGATCTACGATGTCCTCGCTTCCACTGATAAAGAGTTGCACATGATGACGGGTGATCACTACCTTGAAACACCTCACGGGGCGCGCGATGTGGTCGCTGATATGATTGTCGATTGGCTGCGCAAGCATGATGCTTAAGAGGACGCACGGCTAATGGTAAAAGACAAGACATCTTTTTATCTCGATCCGCTTCACAGTGTTGGTTATCTGTCACGGATCAACTTTCGCGCTTTCTCTAAAGCGCTGGAAAATTTGACCGAACCTCACGGGGTGACCGCCGGCCAATGGCGAATTCTACGTGTTCTATGGGAAGAGGATGGAATAACCCAAAGAGAGATCAGCGACCGGGTCGGCATCACTGAGGCAACCGCCGTCAAAGGTCTTGCCGGGCTCGAAACAGCGGAGCTGATCACGCGTGAGGTGGACGAATCTGATAGACGAAAAATGATTACTCGACTGACAACCAAAGCCAAACGCCTGAAAAAGAAACTGATACCGTTTGTCGTGGATGTCAACGAACGCGCGCTCAAAGGTATTAGCCGAAAAGATGTTGACGTAACCCGCCGCGTGCTCGCCCAGACTTACTTAAACCTCACTGAGGATTGAACGTGTAAGACCTTCCTTTGATGCCCACAAGTCTTGTTCGCAGTTACGCACAGCCAGTTTGGCTGATAGACAAGACTAGATTAGGCCAGGGTCTGCGGCCTCGAGTCGTTTCGCACGATTTGTGGAAGGTTCAGCTGAGTGCGCTTGAAGAAGCACAGAATGATGCATTGATCATCGTGCCAGATGATCAACGCAGAGCCAGTGTCGATATAGTCACCGATGGGGAAATGCGCAGGGGAAGTTATTCCAATCGTTTTGCCAATGCTGTCAATGGGATTGATGGTGTACCCGTCGCGGTTTCTGGGTCTGTTACGGGGTTTCTGTCACCGAAAAGAGCATCGTAGTATTTCATTACATTGCCAGATACATTGCCAGGTGTATTGTCAGGTGCATTGTCTCGTGGATCCTGTCTTAGTCTTGGCATGAGGACTTCTGTGACCTACTGAAAAATCAGAAAACCCCATAGCTGTCAAAGGAATTGACATATTACTCGACGGCGGTCATTGTGAACCACAGCGAATTCGCCCCCTAACTGTCATGCTGAGCGGCAGTGAAGAATCCCGCCGAGATCCATTAGCCTTTGGCTTCAGGATGACTACCGGAAAAGAGACAGGAGAAACCATATGGGAACTAACGAAAAATTCGAATTCAGAGGTATTAACCACCTGGCGCTTGTGTGCCGTGATATGAAAGTTACTGTGGACTTTTATACAGAAGTTTTAGGGATGCCGCTCACTAAAACGGTAGTGCTACCCCGTGGTATGGGTCAGCACTTTTTCTTTGATTGTGGTGGCAATGACCAACTGGCGTTTTTTTGGTTTGAAGGTGCCTCTGAGTCCCAGCCAGGCATTACTCATGCGGCTGCCCTTGTCGGAGCAGGGGATATAACAACTGCTCACGGCTCCATGAATCATGTGGCATTCGATGTGCCGCTTGAAAAGATGGATGAGTACAAAAAGAAGCTGGAAGATGCCGGGATCGAATGTACCGATACTTACCATGACGATTCCGAAATGGGGGTCAGCCAGAAGACTAATGAAACTACCTTCGTCCGATCTATTTACTTTAAGGATCCAGACGGAATATTACTTGAATTTGCTTCATGGACTCGCGAATTAACCGAAGGCGATGTCAATACCGAACCAATGAGTATGGCGGTTTAAGATAAGCGATAGATTCACTTTCGAGTGACACAATCAACTGAAACGAGCGCTCCCGCGAGTCTGACTTATGCTTGGTATGTGGTCGCAGTCCTGCTGACCGCACAGGCATTTTCGTTTCTCGATCGAATGATTATGGGGTTGTTGGTAGGCCCGATTCGCGAGAGTTTTCAGATTTCGGACACCCAGTACAGTCTTCTTGCCGGGCTCGCGTTTTCGCTTTTTTACGCGATCATGGGGCTGCCTCTGGCAAGAATTGCTGACAGGAGCAGCCGTCGGAATCTGATCGTCGCGGGTATCGCTGTCTGGAGTTTTATGACCGCCGCCTGCGGTCTGGCGAAAGGCTACTGGTCATTGTTTGTCGCTCGAATTGGCGTGGGTATTGGGGAAGCGACCCTTGGCCCTGCAGCCTACTCGATGATTGCGGACTACTTTCCGAAGAGCGTCCTTGGCAGAGCACTGTCTGTCTACATGATCGGAGTCACTCTCGGTTCCGGTTTCGCCTATATGCTGGGTGGGGCGGTGGTCGGTTATGTCGAAGACATGGGCACGATCATGGTGCCGGTGGTAGGTGAAATAGAGGGCTGGCAGCTTACCTTCTTTGTGGTCGGCATTCCGGGGCTGCTGGTATCGCTGCTGATGCTAACAACAGTGCGGGAGCCTGCCAGGACCGGCATCGTCACACCTGAGGCGGTGCCTGTCAGCGAGGTTGCTGACTATTTGTGGCAGCGACGACGGGCATATGGCGGCCACATCCTCGGTATCTCCATATTTATCATGGTCGTATATGCGCTTAATCTCTGGGGCCCTACCTACTTCATTCGCACCTTTGGTTACACACGTCCGGAAGCCGGTTGGGTGTTCGGACTGGTTATGATTGGTTCCGGTACGGTGGGTTTACTGTTGGCTGGAACACTGTCTGATCGCCTCGTTTCGAAAGGTATTCATGATGCCTATGTTAAAATCATCCTTTTCAGCATGGTCGCGATGATCCCGTCTGCTGCCACCTTAGCCTTTCTGGAGAGCGATCTTCTAGCCATTGTCTTCATGTCTCTGGCAGTGTTCTTCTCCGCATTCCAGGGCGGGCTTGCTGGCGGGACGCTGCAATTGATGACTCCGAATCGAATGAGAGGTCAGGTAATGGCGGTTTATGGCCTTTCTTCCAACCTGATTGGCCTTGGCCTGGGGCCAACTGTCATCGCAATGACGACTGATTACGTCTTTGGCTATGATGGGGCAATAGGCAAGTCTATTGCACTTTGTGCTGTAATTTTGTGCCCTATCGGCGCGCTGATTCTGTGGCGTAGTCTACCGGCTATAGGTGAACAGTTGGCCGAGCAACGAGAAGCAGAAGGCGGTTAGCGAAATTTAGGCGGCGAGGACAATAACGGCACGTAGTTTGTCGTCCCAGACGAAACTTGATAGTTTTCAGGTCCAGATAATAAACCAGTGCTGCAATGTCTAATATCAATCCCATGGATGATCCCATGGTTCCCTCCACTCTCAAGGATGCCTTCCGGCCTAAACGTATCAACCCGAGAAGAAAGTCACTCGTTATGATGAACACCATTCCATGAGTTTTGGCGCAAAGGAAACCAGTATTGTCTGATAATAAACCACAACGAACTCATCGCTATTTCTGGCCTGCCATATTTCTGTTGGTATTTTTCTGTGTTCCCTATCTATTTATGGGCAGCAGCGATCCTCGCTATTTTGGTCTGCCTGGCTGGTTCTATGTCACGCTGATCGCAACGATCCTCATTACCGGTCTTTCCATTCATAAGATCTGGAGGCACTGGGATTGACCAGCGAACTGCAACTCGGCATCGAATCGGTTGTTGTGCTGTCGTTCTATCTCGGGTTTACCATTCTGATTGGTTTTGTCGCCAATAGCCGAAGCCGTAGTCATTCCCTCAATGATTATTTTCTGGGTGGCAAAACAACCGGGGCGCTACTGCTGTTTTTCACCATGCAGGCGACGCAATACAGTGGCAATGCCTTCTTTGGATTTACCGGCAAGGCATATCGTAGCGGATTGATCTGGATTCTGGCGATCCCTTTGATTGGACTGATCATCACGGCCCAGCTTTCCTATGCCCCTAGACTCTATCGCCTGTCGCACAGATTTCAATATCTGACGCCCGGTGACTTCTACGCTCATCGTTACCAGTCAAAGGCGCTCAGGCTGATTGTTGCGGCCCTGACTATCGTTTCCATGTTTCCCTATTTGATGATTCAGGCGGAGGCGACGGGGCATGCGGTTGAAACGTTGAGTTCAGGCGCACTGCCGTTTTGGTCCGGTGTGGTGGGTATATCTGTCGTGATGGCCATTTATATTTCGGTTGGCGGTTGGCAAGGCGTGATCTGGACGGACGCGCTACAAGGCGTGTTGCTGACCATTGCCATGCTCGCAGCAACCTGGACAGGCCTTCAGCTGGCGGGGGGCTTACCCCATGTTCTGGAGTATCTTTCAGAGGCGAAACCGTCGATGTTGCAGGCTCCGGCTGACGTTGAATCGATGACATCGCAATGGTTGTCACTGCTCATTGTTTCGGCGATTGGTTTTGCCATGTATCCCCATGCGATTCAGCGGATCTACGCCGCGAAAGATGAAACTTCACTGAAACGCAGCTTTACGATGATGTTGTTGGTGCCGTTCTTATTGGGCGGTTGCACGCTGCTGATTGGGCTCACGGGTCTAGCTCTCTACCCGGATCTTTCGATTGCGGAATCAGATCGGGTGTTCGGATATCTATTAGCTCGACTGGCGAGTGAACATCACACCCTGGTTCTATTTGTATTGTGCGGGCTGCTGGCAGCGATCATGTCGACGGCCTCTTCTGTGGTCCTGACTTTGTCTTCAATATTTACACGGGATATTTATCAGGCTGCCATTAGAAAGGATGCCAGTCAGCGCGAGCTAACGATGGTCGGCAGGGTATTCACAGTAGTCATACTGTTTGTGGTCGTGCTGCTGTCGCTGAATTCCTCTCTGACCCTGTGGCGCTTAACAGAGATTAAGATTGAGTTCCTGATGCAGCTGTTTCCGCCGCTCATTCTTGGTCTTTACTGGCAGCGAATGGAGCGGGTCTCAGCTTTGGCGGGTATGCTGATGGGGTCCTTGGTAGTGGCGGCGATGATACTATCGGGGTTTCCCCGATGGTGGCTGTTTCAGGCAGGTCTGTATGGGTTCTTCGTTAACCTGGCGGTCTGTTTACTGTTACCCAGGTTGCTAAGTGCATCAAAAGAGGAAGTGGCCAACACGGCGGAAATATTTCAGGTGCTCCGTCAGACTTGAAGACGGAGCCCTAATCTAGCTCCGGGCGCAGTAACTCAAAGGTTTTGTCGACGGTGGAATAGTCGTGATAGCCGAGTCTGGCTACCTGTGCCAGTGCCAGTGTGTCAATCTTGCCCTCGACAATCAGGGCATCGTCGATATGAATGCCGATAACCTCACCAATGACAAGATGGCTCTGTCTGCCGCCATCACGGCAAGGTAAGGAATGAATTGCATACACCGCACATTCAAGTACGGCTTTGGCCTCAGCGACATAGGGAGGTCTGATGAGTTGGGATGATCCCGTCGTCAGATTGGCCTCTGAAAATTCACTGAGTTCAGCGGCGTAGTCAGCAGAACTTTGATTCATCTGTTCAGCCAGGCCCAGGGAGACAATGCTGCAGGTAAATTCCGGCACCTCTCGCAGATTGGCTAAGGTATCTTTCGCCAGGCCTGCCGAATCTTTTGAGTTGGGCGCAAAGGCGACAACGGGCGGGTCTGCAGCAAAGGCGTTGAAGTAAGAGTAAGGCGCAAGATTGACAGTGCCATCACCAGCTTGCGTCCCGATCCAACCGATAGGTCTCGGGGCCACCAATGCATTGATTGGGTTGTGTTTCAACGGCGCCGGTTTCAGATCGACACGAGGGTCATAGAACATCAGGTCACCCGGTGAATTTTTTAAGGTTTGTGGTGAATCCCTGGTGTGCACCAAGGATCTTACCAGGTTCAGCAAGATCTTCCTGCCAGAGCAGTGATTCCATATAGATGTTCAAAGGTTGGTCCTGGACTGTCAGTTCGTAAACCGGGTCACCGTCATCAGAAGCGTGATTGTGGACCGCCCAGCCTGGTGCAGACACCATGAGGTCACCTGCCTTCCAGTCGTATCTTTTGCCTCCAACGTGGCTGTATCCAGAACCCTTAAAGTAGTAGTTGATTGCGGAGGATACGTGACGGTGCGGCTTATCGGTTATGCCTGGTGGCCGTATCGTTATCGTCGCGAAGAAGTTGGGGGTCGTGCCATTGAACCGTTGGGTCAGAGGGTTAAACAGCAGATAAAGGCGTCTGCCGACATAGCTGCTACCCAGTTCTCCGAGTTCGTCCAGATTTGCCTTGACGGTTTGCCAGGGCCAGTGCAGCGTATTTGATTCCACTGAAGGGGGATTAATCAGGGTTTCATAGGGCATAAGTGAGGCACCGTCATCGCCGATCTGCTTGACCGGTGGCGTGATGCCAGCCTTAGGCTCAGGCTCTGTGTTAGCTCCCTTGACGCTTGATTGGAGAGGCGGGTCTTCATCCACCAGATGTACCCGCATCATCTCCAGAAGCGCTGCATTGGAATAGGTCAGTCGCGCGTGCAGCTTTGATGAATTGTTACGGTGACGATAAATCGCATAGGAGGGATGATTCCAGACATCGTATCTGGAATAAGCGATGGAGCGGTCGTCAACGACTACTTCGCCTTCACCCAGAATACAGAAGTTAACCTGGGTGGAATTGTGCCGAATAGGCGTGGTTTCCTCGCCTGGCTTTAACACTTCAAGCGTTACCTGGACGCCAGGTGTCAGCCCACGCCCCGGATTTGGTGCGCTTGGGTGGGTAAACATGACCTGCCGCCTGCCGTTGGCGGGCCTTGGCAGGTCGGCCAGTCGCTCTATTTCCTGATTGATCATCTCGCCGGTAATAGTGACGGGCGGCCAGTCATTGGCGGGGTTCAATTGAGAAATTGGACCGCTGGATAGTGCCTCGCCGGTTCTGTCTACAAGTAGCGGTTGTGGATCTGACAAATTCTTCATTTTTCAGCGCGGCAATTTACCTAGATTGCTAAGTATTCTACACTAGCAAACCACTGAACAACCATATTTGGATACAGGCATCATAGGAGCGACATGGGAGAAATTTCCAGCATCGACTGGCCAGCAGGAGATTTCACGCGAGTACCTTACCGGTTGTATACGGACGCAGACGTTTTCGAGCGGGAAATGGCGCGAATCTTTCATGGCAGCACCTGGGCGTATGTTGGGCTGGAGTCTGAGTTGCCGGAAACCTGGGACTATTTGACGACTCAGATTGGCAATCGTTCTGTTGTAGTCACCCGGGATGACAAAGGTGAACTGCACGCTTTTGCAAACCGATGTGCTCATCGAGGGGTCAAGGTCTGTCGTCAGCAACGGGGTAACGCCCGATTTTTTATCTGCCCATATCATCAATGGTCCTATGACGCAGAGGGTAGCCTTCGCGGCGTACCCTTTATCAAGGGCGTTGCAGGCAACGGCGGGATGCCCGAAGACTTTAGTCAGGCTGACAACGCGCTGCCGCGACTTAAGGTTGCGGTACGTAACGGCGTGATTTTTGCCAGCTTTTCAGCGGATGTTGAAGACTTGGAAACCTATTTGGGTGATACCAACCTGCAGTACTTTGACCGCGTCTTTGATGGCCGGGGACTCAAGGTGTTGGGTTACTCACGTCAGCTGATTCCAGGCAACTGGAAATTGATGTTTGAAAACATCAAGGACCCTTATCACGCTTCGCTGCTCCATGTTTTCCTGGTGACGTTCGGATTGTTTCGTGCGGACCAGGAATCTCGGGTGGCGATGGATGACACCGGGCGGCATGCATTACTGATCTCTCGAAAAGGCGAACAGAAAGCGAGCGATTCGATCTCAGATATCAAAAATCTGAAAGAAGACTTTGTTCTGGCTGATCCAAGATTGCTGGACCCGGTGAAAGAATTTCCCGACGATGCGACAGTGGTGATGCAGACGATCTGGCCGAACTTGATTGTTCAGCAGCAATCCAACACCCTGGCGCTTCGACAGATTCGGCCCAGAAACGCCGGTTCATTTGAGCTGCACTGGACATTTTTTGGTTATGAGGATGATTCTGAAGAAATGACGACTCGAAGGCTGCGTCAGGCGAACCTGATGAGTTCTGCGGGGCTCGTTTCTGCCGATGACAGTGAAGTCATAAAACTAGCTCAGGATGGCGTCAGACAGTACGCAGACGATTCCGGCCTGCTGTTGCTCGGTGGTAGAGGCACGGAAGATACGCCTCACATGGTCACTGAAGTTGCCGTTAGAGCCTTCTATGAGCATTATCGCAAGGTGATGGACTTATGACCTTCGAGCGCTGGATTGCGGTACAGAAGCTCTACAACGACTATGCCTCGTCTCTGGATGACGGGCCGTTAAGTGACTGGATTGAGTTTTTTACCGAAGAGTGCCTCTACCTGATTCAGCCCCGGGATAACTACGACGCCGGGTTGCCCATGGCAGTAGTGAGGTGTGAGAGTCGGGGCATGTTGCGGGATAGGGTAACCGCTGTGCAGGAAACCATCATGTTCGAGCCGAGGTATCTGCGCCATCACATTACTAATATAGAGGCTGACGATGCGAGCAGTGAAGAGTTTCAGGTACGAGCAAACTACTCGGTCATTGAGGTACTGAACGACGATTTACCGCGTATTTTGAGTGCAGGCAGGTATTTGGATACGATTGTTGTTGAGGACGGTGTTTTACGATTCAAGGAAAAACGGGTCATCTATGACTCAGTGCTAGTGCCGAATTCGCTGATCTATCCGCTGTGATCCTGCCAAAGAATACGACAAACCTGGTCTGTTCTTCTGATTCAATACTTGAGACTCAATGAAACAGCCTGGCAAGCCCCTAAGAAATCCTCAGTAGTGGGAAAACGGACATCCCAGTCGCAACATTGAAAAATCGTTAGCGAAAGTTTATTTGGAATTCAGCCAAAAAAGCCCTGAACCGCCTTCATGTATAGCTCAAATTTCTCACGACGGATATTGTGGCCTGCGCCAGGAATGTGTTGCGCAGTGAAACAATCATTGTCTTGAATCAGGAGGTCGACGACCGCCTCCTTTAACATTCCGCCGCGATCCTCATCTCCGTGAATCACCAAAGTATCACACTGAATCTTAGCGACATTGTCGCGCCAGTCGCGATACTTCATGCCTGCAAGCGCATCTGAACCTACCTGACGATTGGATTGAACCCATGCAGGAAACTCATCATCACTCCAATCAGGATGCTGCTTTTTACCCATTGCCAATATTGCTTCATCGGACATGTCTGAAACACCTTCAAGGAATTTTCTAAACCCTTCACGTCGCTTGTTCGCCGTTGCATCGTCTTCAACTCCTGGATTTTCTGACCAGGGCGGATCTTCAAGTGCGATTTTGGTGACAAGAGCAGGATGCCGGGCAGCTAGCCCCGCAACAGTGCCCGCGCCCATGGAATGACCCAGCGCAAACGTTGGCGCAGCGCTCAAACCTGAAATGACAGCGGCAAGATCGTCTGACAGATCATCGGATGAGCAAATGCCGCGACCAGATTGTCCGTGATTGCGCGCATCCACCATAATTAGATCGAACTCGACTTCCATTTCACGAGCTACCCGACTCCAACACAATCCGTTGTCGCTGAACCCATGAGCCAGCAGCAGTGTTGGCTTGTCGGTACCGCCGGTTCTATAAAAGTGAAGCGGCAATCCGCTTACGACCACATCGCCTTCGATCCATTGATTCATCGTCATTCAAGCCAGCTAAAAGACAACAGTATCACCGATAGTTAGCCTCTCGATCCACAGTAAACAGGAGTTGCACCCGAATGATTAGCTAGTCCAGCGTTCGGAGCTGTAAAATTCGATCTTAAGTGGGTGACTGACAACAAAAAAGTGCTGTCAAAAGGCACTCTGGAGAATAGGAGTTTTAACAAAAATATTAAAAATATTAAAAATATTGACTGAATATCCCTGTTAAAATGTGATCCTCGCCAGATATTGACCTCGTGTTCGTCGATTCGAGTTCAGGCACACTGACGATAAGTCAGCAGCGAACGTTGCAGGATG
>Ga0315319_10000074_pt1 | contig 25158 bp, 24 predicted proteins | sample M1500m3416metaG_FD_203463 | JGI IMG/M metagenome (GOLD analysis project Ga0315319, IMG submission 203463) | Ammonia-oxidizing marine archaeal communities from Monterey Bay, California, United States - M1 500m 3416 | ecosystem: Environmental > Aquatic > Marine > Intertidal zone | place: USA... | reverse complement strand
AAAGGGCGCTCATTTTTACGCTCTACTTCAGCAGCCCAGGCATTCATCGACACGTCCATGCCGCCATGAATTATTCCAAAGAAAATTAGAGCCACTGCAAGAATCCATACAGAGGGCGCAAAAGCAACCATAACAAGAATTACAGAATTAAATATACTGGCACGTTTGGTAATTACTGATGCACCATAATTGTCAGCAGCCCTACCGAATACAGAGAATGCAGTAATAGCAGCAGCTGCCGCTAAAAAAAGTAAAACACCGAAAGAGGCTGGCGATAAGTCGTGTCCACTTGAGATAGCTGGAATGCGAGAAGCCCAAATACCAAAGACAGCCCCATTAATACTGAAAAGTGATGCAACTGAGAACCTGCTATTCCTTATTAATTTCATAAATTATTTTTAAGGCATTAATAAAGGCACCGCTCAGTATTATCGGTGAAGGGTTTATTGATTTTTATAAAATTTCAAGTAAAGTTTGACCCAAAACAGCAGGAGTAGGAGCAACACTTACACCTGCATTCTCTAAAGATTTAACTTTACTTAAAGCATCACCTGACCCGCCACTAATGACAGCCCCTGCGTGCCCCATTCTTTTCCCCTTGGGTGCAGTAAGTCCTGCTATGTATGCAACTACAGGCTTGTTAACGTTAGATTGTATGTATTCTGCAGCTTCTTCCTCGGCACTTCCACCAATCTCTCCAACCATAATTATGGACTCGGTCTGATCATCAGCCTCAAATAATTTTAGGCAATCTATAAAGCTCATCCCGTTTATAGGGTCACCCCCAATACCTATGCATGTGCTTTGACCGAGACCTGCAAGAGTTGTTTGGTGTACCGCCTCGTAGGTCAAAGTACCTGAACGTGAAACAACACCAACACTGCCTTTACGGTGAATATTGCCAGGCATAATTCCAAGCTTGCACTCATCTGGAGTAATGACTCCTGGGCAGTTAGGCCCGATAAGTGTTGAGTTAGATTGGTCAAGCACTGCTTTTATTTTTAACATATCTTGAACAGGTATGCCTTCAGTAATACATGCAATAACAGGAATCTCAGCTTCAATAGCTTCAATGACAGATGCATACGCAAATCTTGGTGGAACATATATCATAGTGGCCGAAGCACCTGCATTAGACATTGCCTCCTTGACAGTATTAAATACCGGCAATTCAAGGTGAGTTTGGCCACCCTTTCCTGGTGTTACACCTCCCACTAATTGGGTTCCATATGCCAATGATTGTTGAGAATGAAATGTGCCTTGTTTCCCAGTAAAGCCTTGAGTAATGACTTTAGTATCTTTATCAATTAAAACGCTCATTTAGACAGCTCCACAATTTTTAATGCAGCTTTAGTTAAGTCTGCTTCTGTATGTATACTGAAGTTTGACTCATTCAGTATCTCTAGCCCTTTTGGAGCGTTAGTGCCCTCCAGCCGAACTACAATTGGTAAAACAAGGCCAACCCTTTCAATGGCCTGAATAATTCCTTCTGCAATAAGGTCACATCGAACTATGCCCCCGAATATATTAACTAAAACACCTCTAACATTGGGTTCAGTTTGAATAAGTTCAAAGGCCTTAGCTACACGATCAGCAGTAGTTCCTCCACCTACATCTAAGAAGTTTGCTGGGGAACCTCCATGGTGCTCAATTAAATCCATAGTGGCCATAGCGAGTCCTGCTCCATTGACCATACAACCGATAGTCCCATCAAGTGAAATGTAGTTTAGCTGGTGCTCGCTCGCGAGTATCTCTTTTTCTTCCTCCTGAGAGGTGTCACGCATACTGAGTATATCTTCCTGTCTGTATATGGCGTTGTCATCAAAATCTATCTTACCGTCTAAGGCTAATATTTTTTCTTTGTCAGTAATTATTAGTGGATTAATCTCGATCAAGCTTACATCTTTAGTGGTGAATATTTCGTATAGTCCAAGTAGGGTATTCGTGAATTGCTCTAATAAATTTCCAGAAATTCCTAGTTCGCGTGCAATATAAGCGCAATCATTTGAATCTAAATCTCCTAGAGGGTCAACACCAAACTTAATAATTTTATCTGGGGTTTCGCTTGCTACCTTCTCGATGTCCATGCCACCCTCTGTTGAGGCTAGAATGGTAATTTTTTGAGTTTGCCTGTCAACTAAAAGTCCAAGGTACAGTTCTTGCTCTATGTTTTGACCACTTTCAATCAAGAGCTTTTCAATCGGCAGTCCTTTAGAGTCAGTTTGTGGCGTAACTAGGTTTGTTCCTAACAATTTATCACAAGCCAGCTCAACCGCTTCTTTAGTTTTACATAAAATAACACCGCCACCCTTGCCTCTTCCTCCAGCATGAACTTGGGCCTTGACTACCCATAAATTGCCGCCAAGTTTTTCGCAAGCATGCCCTGATTCAAGGGTATTATTTATCAGTATAGACTCGGGAGTTTGTATATTGAATTGTCTAAATATTTCTTTGGCTTGGTATTCGTGTATGTGCATAAAAAGCTATAATATATTGCGTAAAATAGGTTAATAAATTTTACACACAATACTTTTAAAAACTTGTAAATTACTAAAAAATTCAAATGGCAAATTACTCTACTAGTCAATTTAAAAATGGCTTGAAATTAATTCTTGATGGTAACCCATGTTCTATTATGAATAACGAAATAGTAAAACCAGGCAAAGGGCAAGCCTTCAACCGAGTTAAGTTCAAAGATTTAATTACTGGCAAAACTTTAGAGAAGACTTTTAAGTCTGGCGAGTCCTTAGAGGGTGCAGATGTGATGGAGCTCGAGATGCAGTATTTATATTCAGACGGAGAGGCTTGGCACTTTATGGATCCTGACTCTTTTGAGCAGTACGCTCTCGACTCTGTGGCCATGTCAGATACAGTAAACTATCTCGTAGAGCAAGACAACTGTGTAGTTACACTGTGGAACGGTAACCCTATTTCGGTTGCACCAGCAAATCATGTCATTCTGGAGGTTGTAGATACAGACCCAGGCCTTAAAGGAGATACCGCTGGAACTGGAGGAAAGCCTGCGACATTAAATACTGGAGTAGTTGTACAGGTACCTTTATTTGTTGGTATCGGCGAAAAAGTAAAGGTAGACACCCGTACAAATGAATATGTAGGTAGAGCGTAATCATCATATAACACTCAAACGACTCTTAACAAATCTTAACTATGTTGCTTTAATTGTCTTAAATTGAAAACTTTGTATTAATTTTTTACTGAAACATGGAAGACAAATCATATCTAAATAAAAGACATAAATTAGTTCGCAAAATTAGAAATTTTTTTGATTCTCAGGGCTTGATTGAAGTGCAAACACCTTTACTCCTTTGTGCCCCAACTAGTGACGTATATATTGACAGTATAGCCTGCAAGATCAATACTGATATCAACTCTGAGGTTGTGAAATATTTGCACACCTCGCCAGAATTAGAAATGAAAAAGCTTATATCAAGCGGTAGTGGAGATATTTACCAGATTTGCCAAGTCTTTCGTGATAATGAGTACGGCAGTCGTAACTTTAATGAGTTCACAATGCTGGAGTATTATCGTATGGGTTTTGATATTCATGAACTTATGGACGATATTGTTAGTCTACTTCGTAGACTTGGTTTGAATGATGAAGTTACAAAGATCTCTTACTCCAATGCATTTACTGATTTTGGCAATATTGATATCTTGAATACAACTTTCGAAGAGCTCAAAGAGATAGCAAGGGAGGTAAACTTAACTACTGATTTTGACTGGATTGAGGACTTACAGATGTTATTGTTTATTCATCTGGTTGAGCCGGAATTAAAAAAATTACCGATCTGTTTTATCTACGACTTTCCGAAACAACAGTCGGCACTAGCAAAGATTGATGGGCAGGTTGCAAGCAGATTTGAAATGTATCTAAGAGGTATAGAGATTGCTAACGGCTATGACGAGATTCAGGATTCAGGCACCTACCTTGAGAGATTTAATAGGGAGAACCAAAAAAGATCAATATTAGGTAAAAAAATATACGCACTTGACAATGATTTTTTAAAAAAACTGGAAAACCCTATACCAAGTTGCTCCGGTGTGGCAATCGGAATAGATAGATTATTACACCAAATAATCTAACAAGATATTAAAATAAGATATGATTACACTGATATAGAATAACCTCAATTTGAAAGATGAAAAAGATAATATATTTTGCATTAATTTTCTCTATTAATGCGCAAGCACTACAACTGTTGCAGTCAAAAGATGGCCATGAAACCGTTAAACAGAAACTAAATTTAAGCCAGTCAGAAGAGATTAAATTTTCACCAGACTTGACCCCAAAGCAGCTACTCTTAAAGTTAGAAAAGTTAGCAAAAAATGAAGACCCTAGGGCGCAGTATAGTCTTGCCAATATGTACCATGACGGCATAAACGTTGAGGTAGACACTATGAAGGCTTTTTATTGGTATGAAAGGGTTGCTGAGAAGGGGTTTCCCTCGGCACAGTTCATAGTGGCTAATGGCTACTTTCACGGCCTGGGTGGGATCACCGATTTGACAAAAGCAAGGTCATGGCATGAGAAAGCGGCGGAACAAAACTATGTAGCTGCACAGTACAACTTGGCTGTCATGTATAGGAACGGGGAGGGAGGAGATGTTGACAATAGCAAGGCATACTATTGGTATGATAGGGCAGCAAATCTAGGCTACCCACAAGCACAACTAATATTAGCGAAGCTTACTGAGTCAGGTATTGGGACTGAAAAGAATATAGAGCTAGCAGAGGATTGGTATATGAAAGCGGTCAGCCAATCAGACCCAGAAGCTCAATACTATTTAGCTGACTACTATCAACGTAATGGTGAGCTTGTTAAGGCACGTGTTTGGTATGAAAAATCAGCAGAACAACACTATTCATCGGCACAATTTAGTTTAGCCGAAATGCTCCGACTTGGCGAGGGTGGAGATAGGGATGAAGGTAGATCTGTTTATTGGTATGAATCAGCAGCAAGCTATGGTAATTTAAAAGCACAGTTGGCGCTTGATAGCTTATCAGAGTTAACCAAAGATATTGAGGAAGATGAAGAATTGTATGTAGTAAGTGTAGCTACTGAAGGGGCTCAGCCTAACCAGGAATCTTTATTTTATTTAGCAAAATCTTACGAGAGAAACAGCGAAGGAGATAAAGCAATTGAAATATATAATGATCTAGCGGAAAATGGATTCCTAGACGCACAGTCACACCTTGCCCATATCTATCGAAGAGGCCGACTAATAGAGCAGAACGACTTTAATGCACTTCATTGGGCTCTAATTGCTGCTGAGAATGGGGACGCGGATGCTCAATTCTTGAGTGGAGTCATCTATAGAAATAGCTCAAAAATTGCACCCGACCTTGACAAGGCTATATATTGGTATAAACGTTCAGCGGACCAAGACAATTCTGAGGCCCAGTATAGGCTATATAAAATTTATAGTAACGGTGAAATCATTAATATAAATGAAGATTTATCTTTAATGTATCTTGTCAGGGCCGCTGAGAATGAGCACTCCGCTGCACAACAGGAGTTAATAGAATTGAACAGTCGGGAGAAAGAAGAGACCCCAAATACTGAAGCCAGTAAAAGTAACGATAAGAGTAATAGCGATGTTACAATAAATACAATTCAATCTATACTTCCAGCAGATTTTGAGCAAACATTGTTAGAGCAGTTAAGCCAGGATCCAGGAACAGGTGGTAACCATTTGTCACTTTTAGGGAAAACTTCAGCACCAATACCAGCCAAAGAAGAGATAGCTGAATCTCTAAGTAGAAACAAAATTGAGATGACCAATTTAGAAAAGTTGGTTCTACGTGCAAAGCAGGGTAGTCCTGTAGCATTACATAACCTTAGTAGGCTTTTTAGTGTTGGGGCGTTAGTGCAAAAGGATGACAGGAAGGCCTTTAAGTTAATGCAAGAGGCCGCAGTGTTAGGTTTAAGCAAGTCTCAGAATAGTCTAGCAATTATGTATATAAGAGGTAACGGGGTAGATTACGACATAAATAAAGCCATATACTGGGCCAGATCTTCTGCACAACAGGGCGATGAACAGGGGCGCAAGTTGCTGCTAAGATTAATGATGAATAATAATTAAGTGCAAAGAGAAAAACAAAATTATAATTTTTGGGAGGAACTGTCTTTAGAACAAATGTCCAGAGATCAGTGGGAGATGTTGTGTGATGGTTGTGGCAGGTGCTGCTTGCATAAGTTTGAGGATGAGGATAGTGGTGAAATATTTTTTACTGATGTTGCATGTCGCTATCTCGATGAAGAAACCTGTAGCTGCTCGCACTATAATTCTAGGCAAACTTATGTACCTAACTGTTTGAGTATTGATTCTGACTGGGGAGATAAATTTAATTGGCTTCCTAGTACATGTGCCTATAGGCTTTTGTATGAGAAAAAAAGTCTGCATGATTGGCACCCTTTGGTCAGTGGCAACAAAGAATCTGTTCACCTGGCTGGGATCTCTGTTCGTGGAAGAACCTTTTCAGATGCAGACATTAACAATGAACAAACATACTTACATGTAATAGAATGGGTAAATTAACTAAATACGTTGTAGGATTCTATGCAGTATTACTGTTTGGTTATGTGTATGCAGAATGGCCACATGAAAACATTTCTAATGCTGTTTTTGCAAAAAATATACAAAACAGAGAGCCTACAGATATCATTACAGGTAAGGTAGATTCTTTAGGTAAAATCTACTTCTTTACTAATATACGTAGTATGAATGGTGACAGGATCACTCACCGCTGGAGTTACAAAGGTAGAGTGATGGCTGAAGTTAGTTTCGATATAAGGGGTGACCGTTGGAGAGTATGGTCATCGAAGAATTTATGGCATACCTGGTTAGGTGTGTGGACTGTTGATGTGTTAAACCATCAATCTAAAGTTTTATTAACAAGGACATTTGAGTTCGAGAGTAAAGATGAATAAAGTTGTATTGGCCTATTCCGGCGGTTTAGACACGAGCATAATTGTTAAATGGTTGCAGGACACCTATAAGTGTGAAGTTGTAACTTTTACAGCAGATATAGGGCAAGGCGAGGAGGTTGAGCCTGCACGTGCTAAGGCTGTCGCTGCAGGAGTTAAGAAGATATATATTGAAGATTTGCGAGAAGAGTTTGCTCGTGATTTTGTTTTTCCGATGTTTCGTGCAAACACAATCTATGAAGGCGAATACTTGTTAGGTACATCTATAGCTAGGCCACTGATATCTAAGAGGCTGGTAGAGATTGCTGAAGAGGTTGGAGCAGACGCAATATCTCACGGAGCAACCGGCAAGGGTAATGACCAAGTACGATTTGAGCTCAATGCCTATGCACTTAATGCCGATATCAAGGTCATAGCTCCTTGGCGCGAATGGGACCTATCTTCAAGGGAAAGTTTGATGAACTATGCCCAAAAAAATGGAATCGAGATTGACCACAAAAAGCAATCAAAAAAATCGCCATACTCAATGGATGCAAATTTATTGCATATCTCTTATGAGGGCGATATTTTAGAAGATCCATGGCAGGAGCCTGAAGATGACATGTGGCTTTGGACAGTGTCTCCTGAGGATGCTCCAGACAAGGCAGAATATGTCGACATAACTTTTGAAAAGGGTGACATTGTAGCCATCAACTCTAAACCGATGTCACCCGCCAGCGTGATGGAGGATTTAAATAAACGTGCCGGAGCACACGGTATAGGCAGGGACGATATAGTTGAAAATCGTTTCGTAGGTATGAAGTCTCGTGGCTGTTATGAAACCCCGGCAGGTACAGTTATGCTTAAAGCTCATCGGGCGATGGAGTCATTGACACTCGATCGTGAGGCTGCACATCTGAAGGATGAGTTAATGCCCAAGTATGCCGAGATGATTTATAACGGTTTTTGGTTTGCACCTGAACGTGAAATGTTACAAGCAGCAATAGACCAGACTCAAGAGGTGGTCAATGGCATCGTTCGCTTGAAGCTTTATAAGGGCAGTGTTACTGTAGTAGGGCGCAGCTCTGACAACAGCTTGTTTAGTGAAAAAATAGCCACCTTTGAAGATGACGGTGGCGCCTATGACCAGAAAGATGCGGCTGGCTTTATCAAACTTAATGCACTACGTTTGCGACTAAAGTCACTTAAGTAATAATACTTTTTTCATATCATGAAAGTAGTTGAATCTATACTACTTTCTATATCATAAAACTCTAATTTAAAGTATAATCAACATCCTTTTTTTTCATAAAAATATAGTTAAGGATGTGATGCCTAAGTTAGTTAAAATTTTTCCATTTATTATCTGGCTCAGAGTCACTACATGGGAAACCATAAAGGCAGATTTTATTGCTGGATTGACTGGGGCTGTGCTGGTTTTTCCCCAAGGCATAGCCTTTGCAACGATAGCTGGGATGCCTCCAGAATACGGGCTATATACGGCTATGGTTGTTCCAATCATTGCAGCACTTTTTGGTTCATCATTCCATTTGGTGTCAGGCCCGACTACTGCTATTTCTATTGTTGTATTTGCAACAATTAGCCAGCATGCGGTGCCAGGGACCGAAGAGTATATTGCTATGGTCTTGACTTTGACATTTCTGGCTGGGATATATCAACTCGCTTTTGGTTTAGCCAAGTTTGGAGTTTTGGTAAATTTTGTATCTCACAATGTAGTTATAGGGTTTACTACTGGGGCAGCATTTTTAATTGCTAGTAGCCAAATTACACATATATTAGGAATATCTACTACTAAGGGTGTTGGCTTTATTGAGGTCTGGAAAGAGCTGTATTTTGGAATTAGCGAGTTCAACGGATTTCTATTTTTTATAGGTATGAGTACCGTAATAAGTGCAATACTAATAAAGAGGTATCAACCTAAATTACCGAACCTATTTGTTGGATTATTAGTAGGCGGAGTTGTTGGTTGGTCCCTAAAGTCATTTACATCAAGCATAATCACGGTTGGTAATATTACTGCCTTTATTCCACCATTATCGTTTCCAGATTTTTCTATACATTCGCTAACAGAAATTGCACCAGGAGCTTTCGCTGTAGCTCTTCTTGGTCTTATTGAGGCGTCATCAATTAGCCGTTCAGTTGCTACCAAGTCAAATCAAAAAATTAATTCTAATCAAGAATTTATAGGTCAGGGCGTGTCCAATATAGTCGGTAGTTTTTTTTCTAGCTATGCCTCGTCTGGTTCGTTCACAAGAACTGGGGTGAATTATGAGTCTGGAGCCAAGACACCTTTGTCAGCAATATTGGCCGCACTCATCTTGATTATTATTGTTCTGTTGGTTGCTCCTTTTATGGCTTATTTGCCGATAGCATCTATGGCTGGGATTATATTGTTGGTGGCATATAACCTAATCGACTCTGAGCATATAAAAAAAACCTTCAAGTACAGTAAATCTGAAAGCATTATATTTTTAGTTACCTTTACTTCAACTCTATTAATTGATTTGGAGTTTGCGATATATCTAGGGGTACTACTGTCTCTATTGTTATTTATTGCTAAGACTTCATCTCCAGAAGTACAAACTCTAGCTTTCTCAAACGAATCAAGTGACGGCAGTAGGAAGATGCATAGTATTAAAACTTCGCCACTAATTCAATGTCCACAACTCAAAATAATAAAGATTAATATGTCTATATATTTTGGCTCTATTAACCATATACAGAAGGAAATATCTACAATCATAGATAACCAAATAATTCACCACATATTGATAGTTTGTGATGGCGTAAACTTTGTTGATTTGACAGGGGTTGACGCCTTACTCATTGAGCAGAATCGGTTAAAAAAGTTAGGAGGTAGTCTGTACTTTGTCAATTTTAATTCCACTGTGAATGATTTTATGGAAAAAGTAAACTTTATTGATGACATCGGTAAAGAAAACTTCTTCAAGTCTAAGGGCGAGGCTATTAATTCTATATATGCCAGACTTGATGAAGTTAAATGTAGAACCTGCAGATCTCTTATTTTTAAAGAGTGTAACTAGACAATATAGTATTAACAATTAACTTATATAGTAATTAATTCTATAAAACTAGTGATATAGTTACATAACTATAACTATTAAGGTATTATTTGCAGATGAATGACGACAAGATGATACAAATTCTTTCAGAATTAGGAAACCTAACCAGACTGTCTATATACCGCTTACTAATAAAGAACGGTGATGATGGACTTAGAGTTGGTGAGATTGCTGAACGCTTGTCTATACCTGCTTCTACGCTAAGCTTTCATCTTGGATGCTTAACTGATGCTGGTTTAGTAGTCCAGAGAAAGATAAGCAGGAGTGTAATTTGTTCTGCAAAATTAGACCAACTAACTGAAGTGATAATAAAACTTCAAAAAGAATGCTGTGCAGATGTTGATAATTCTTAGGTCAATTATATTATGAAAAGTTATCATAAAATCATCTTACTATGACTGACAAGTGCACGCAAAACAGTTGCTGTAACGAAGCCGACTTAGAATTACCAAGCCAAGAAAGTATCGAACATAGACCCACTCAGTCGCTCATTGATGCAACGTCAATTATTGGGTTTCCAGTAATATTTTCACTCTTGATTATAGTTTTATTATTTATAGTTCAGTCAAATCAGGCAATTGATAGCATTGTATTTACATTTGAGGCGCTAATAAGAATATCACCATTTATATTGCTGTCAGTTATGATTGCAGCATACTTAAAAGCTAGCGGGTCTGATCAAATAGTGGCTAACGCATTTCAAGGTAACCCATTAAAATCAATTATTGTGGCATCAGTGTTTGGAGCAATATCTCCGTTCTGCTCATGCGGTGTAGTACCACTAGTAGCAGGGCTGTTAGTGGCAGGTGTTCCGATAGCCCCAGTATTAGCTTTTTGTATTGCATCTCCAATAATGGATCCAGAAATGTTTATACTAACAGCGGCAGAGTTGGGGCTTGATTTCGCACTAATAAAGACTGCAGCAGCAATCTTTATGGGAGCAATGACTGGGTACGTCACGTTACTAATCTCCAGGAGTGGGTTTTTGGATGACAGCCTTAAAGATATTGCCAAGCCTAGCTGCTCAACATCTTGCTCTTCTGAGTCTTATTATGAAGTTGTGTATGGTTTCTGGGGTAATTATGAAAGGAGACAAATATTCATTAAAGAGACTTTATTAGTGGCTATATTTTTAACTCGTTGGCTAGCCTTCGCCTTCCTGCTAGAGAGCTTAATGATTGCATATATTCCTAGCGAATTTATAATTAGTTGGCTTGGAGCTGGGAATGCATACGCTTTACCGTTAGCAGTTCTTTTGGGGGTTCCAGCTTACCTCAATGGTTATGCCGCAATACCATTGGTGGGAGGGTTAATAGAAATGGGCATGTCACCAGCAACAGCACTCGCATTCATGCTTGCTGGAAGCGTAACTAGCATACCTGCTGGTATAGCTATTTGGTCATTAGCCAAGCCAAGGCTGTTTTCGTTGTATCTGGTATTTGCAGCCTCAGGCTCTATGATTGCTGGTTACCTTTTTTTGTTTTGGCTTAACATTTAAAAATAGTAATAGCGCGTTAAATTATTTGTTCAAAATTAATTACTAAACTATCATAATAATCTCAATTAAAATCCCAAGTTCTAATGATTATTCGCAATCTATTAAAGACTGACTTTGCATCGATAAAGTCTATATACCAACAAGGTATTGATACAGGGCATGGCACCTTTCAGAAGCAAGCCAAAGACTGGGATGAGTGGGACAAATCAGTCATGAATGCTTGTCGACTAGTAGCAGTGATCAATAATGATGTGGTAGGTTGGGCGGCTATTTCTACTGTTTCGAGCCGTTGCGTTTATTTTGGTAGGGCTGAGGTGAGTATTTATGTAGCAGCAATATGTAGAGGTTCAGGTATTGGACACTCTTTGTTGAGTGCACTGGTTAAGTGTTCAGAAGAGGAGGGTATATGGACTCTTGAGTCTGGTATTTTTCCTGAGAACCATGCAAGCTTAGCGGTCCATAAAAAAAATGGTTTTAAAATTGTTGGGGTGCGCGAAAAGTTAGGCAAAATGAACCATGAATGGCGTGACTTAATTTTTATGGAGCGAAGAAGCTCAAGTGTAGGAGTGTAAACACAAAATGATTCGCAGAATTATAAAACTAACAACGCCAATAATGTTTGGCTATATACCTATGGGGATGACGTTCGGTGTTCTTTTCCAGGGGCTTGGCTATCCCTGGTATTTCTCCACACTAATGGGTTTATTTATTTTTGCAGGCGCTGCACAGTTTATGGCTATAGGTCTATTATCTGCTGGTGCAGGATTAACAGAGGTTTTTATATCAACTTTCATGTTAAATTTTCGTCATGTTTTTTATGGTTTATCTATACTTGAAAAGTATGGTAAGTGGGGTCTTAGAAAGTTTTACCTAGTTTTTGGTTTAACTGATGAAACCTATTCATTGGTGACTACTATTAAAGCTCCAAAAGAAGTTAACGAACAAAATTATTATTTTTTTATCACCTTGGTTAATCAGGGCTATTGGGTAATAGGCTGTACATTGGGAGTGTTGCTAGGGGGTTTAGTTGAGTTCAATACAGAGGGAATGGACTTTGCGTTAACGGCACTGTTTATTGTTTTAGTAATCGAGCAGTGGAAGAATATACGTGATATTTTGCCATTTGTAATAGCTACACTTTCATCCATATTCGTGCTTATATTTTTTCCAAATCAAATGCTTGTAGGTTCAATTATGTTGTCCATTTCAATTCTCATAACTCTAAGAGCTATAAAAAATAAATCTTATGGTTGATATAGGTTATTTGCTTTCATTTATCGTGGTAATGACTATTGCTACATTTGCTACAAGGTTACTACCGTTTGTGATTTTTCAGAAACAAAGTAAGCACCCAATGATGAGTTATATAGCGAAATATACACCACCAATGATTATGAGTATTTTGGTTCTATATGTACTCAAAAATGTTGACTTTAATAGCGTTGAAAGCATTAATACATTGGCAGCTATTGCTACAACTGTTGGAGTTCACTTATGGAAGGGTAACTCTCTTTTGAGTATTTTTGCTGGCACCTTTTTGTACATGTACCTGGTACAGGGTTAGTTCTTAACTAAAATATTTATTTATCTTTTGTGGAGGCTGGGACCGGAGTCGAACCGGTCTATAAGGCTTTGCAGGCCCCTGCATAACCGCTTTGCTACCCAGCCAATTAGGTATTGAAAATAAAAAAACCTGTTCAAACAGGCTAAATTTATTCAAAAAATTTGGAGCGGGAAACGAGATTCGAACTCGCGACATTCACGTTGGCAACGTGATGCTCTACCAGCTGAGCTATTCCCGCTTACAAAGCTGAAATTATAGTGTTTTTTCGACAATAGTCAAGCCCATTTCGTGTGCTAACTATGGTTATGTGTTTAATGTTTTTAAGCCTTCTTTTAAGTAAATAAAACCGGACCATAAAGTCATAAAAGTGGCTGCCAATAATAAAATGACACCGATTTTAAAGATTGGTAAGCCAAAAAATGGTTGCTGGTAAAGCAAGAAAAGAATAGCAAAAATTTGCATGAAGGTTTTAACTTTACCGATCCATGAAACATTAATATTTGACCTCTTACCGATTGTGCCCATCCATTCTCTGAGGGCAGAAACTAAAATTTCACGAGAAATTATAATTATGGCTGATAATGTAATGTACCAATGTGAATCAACGGGGTAAAAATCAACCAGCAGTATGAGAGCTGTTGAAACCATTAACTTGTCAGCAACAGGGTCCAAAAATGCACCTAAATCTGAAGCTAGGTCCATTTTTCTAGCCAATAAACCGTCAAAATAATCGGTAATACTAACAACGGCATAGGCCGCAACAAGGTAAAGGTTAAACCAAGAAAAAATTGGTGTATCTGAATATGGCGGCTGATAATAATAAAGCACAACTATGGCCGGTATTAATGCTATTCTGGAAATTGTAAGAATGTTGGGTAGCGTAAACATCGTTAGAGGTTTTGATTTACTATGTGGATTCCACTAATATTCTAGCAGAGTATTGTAAGCTGTTTAAAGAATGCATTGAAATATGGCGCGCTCGGCAGGAGTCGAACCTGCAACCGCTCGGTTCGTAGCCGAGTACTCTATCCAATTGAGCTACGAGCGCATAGATTATCTTATTAATTACTGTGCTTGCTGTAAAGCGCACAATTATCGCCATATTTATAGCAAAGGTCAAGCCATAAGTATTTATTTTTGCAACAAATCAACAAGTCTATCTAGGCCAACCATTCTTGAGCCTTTTATCAATACGGTTGCACCCAAGTGATTACTAATTATATGTCCAGCTAGCTCTTCAAGATTGTTGAAGTGCTTAGAGTTATAGTTAATCGCAATGTCTCCAAAGCTATACACATTTGTAATTCTTGATTTTGCAAATTCGCCAATCTCGTTATGGAACCTAATGGACTCACCTCCTAACTCTGCCATAGATCCAATAACTGCAACCTTTTCACCGTCAAACTCCAATAACGTGTTTATTGCTGCCAACATTGATTGCGGGCTTGCATTGTAAGTGTCGTCAAGTATAGTAATATTATTATTGTGAATAAGGTCTAACCTTCCTGGCTCTGTTGTGGTACTTTCAAGACCTCTCTTTATGGTAGGTAAATCAATCCCTAAGGCATATGCACATGCACTTGCAGCTAATGAATTTTCAATATTGTGTTTACCGAGTAGTTGCAATGAAACAGAAACTTTTTCGTTAGAAATATTTAACACAAAGCTCCTGCCAACTATGTCTGATGCAAAGATATCGCCACCATCCCCGAAAGATATTTCGCCCTTGAATTTTGTCTTTATATTGACTATATTTATGCTGTCATCTGAGTAAATTTCACCCTTTGCTTTTATTAAATTGTCAATTCCACCGAACTCGCCAATATGGGCGTCTGAAGTGTTTGTAACGATTGCAATACTAGGTTTGGTAATTTCTCTTAGGTATTTGATTTCGTTTAGATGGTTGGCCCCCATCTCGATTACCGCGTATTTATGGGTTTTGCTAAGGGCTAGTATTGTAAGAGGCACGCCAATGTGGTTATTTAGATTGCCTATAGTAGCGAGTGTCGGGGCATTTATACTAAGTATGCTCGATAACAAATTTTTAGTAGTGGTTTTTCCATTGCTACCAGTAATACCAACAACTGTCGGATCAATGCTTCTTAGATGCCAGCTAGCAATCAATCCGAGAGCTTTCTCGGTATCTTTAACTAAGATAGTGGGGATTCTACTTGTTACATTTTTACTGATCAATGCAGCAGTGGCACCATTTTCATAAGCCTGGTCTACGAAGTCGTGCCCATCAAAGTTTTCACCAACAAGAGCTATGAATAATTTACCACTTACTACTTTTCTAGAGTCGGTACATATACCTTCAAATTTTATTTGATCCTTTGGAACTCCTTTAAGGCCTAGAACATTGGAAATTTCTTTTGTATCAGATTGCAGCATTTTGGGCAATCTCAATATCATTAAAATTAATTACTCGATCTTTAAACTGTTGTACTGATTCATGCCCCTTACCGGCTATAAGCAGGCATTCATCTTCTTTGAGTGTGGCTACTGCAGTTTCGATTGCAAGTCTCCTATCTAAGATAACATCAACATTTGCGCCATCAACTATGCCGCAAGATATGTCATCTATTATGTCGCTCGGAACCTCATTCCTAGGGTTGTCATTCGTAAGAATAATTGTGTTTGCATTTTTTGAAGCTATCTTTCCCATTTTTGCTCTTTTGCCCTTATCACGGCTACCTCCACAACCAAAAACTATACGAACTTTATGTTCCGGGTAGTGCTGATTTAATGTCGATATGGCGTTCGCTATGGCGTCAGGCGTGTGTGCATAATCTACCCACACCAAGGAGTTATTAATTTTATGCATTCTTCCGGTGGGGGGGCGTAGTTTTGCTATTAAAGGTATCACTTTACCAATATCAAATCCTAACTGTTCCACACTATTGAGTGCAGCTAAAATGTTGGATAAATTGAACTCTCCTAGTATGGAGGTTTCAAAAATATAGTTTTCTATTTGACAAAGGAAGCCATTACTATTTGGCCTATAACTTTGAAAATCACTCAGCCCAAAAGTAACTATTTTTTTACCTACAGATTGCTCCAAGAAGTACTTACAGTTATCATCATCCTTATTTATGATTGCTGTTTCTATTGAGCCAAGACTAAAAAGCTTGCCTTTTATTCTCCTATACTCTTTCAGTGTGCCATGGTAGTCTAGGTGGTCCTGAGTCAGATTTGTAAAAATGGCTTGGACAAAGTTGAGTCCAGAAATTCTATTCTGATGTATGCTATGTGATGACACCTCAACTACCGCCATATTTATGTCACTATTGTGGTAACCTTCTAGGGCTCTATATAGGGTAAATATATCTGGGGTAGTGTTCGATATGCTTAGCTTTTTATCGTCATTATTTGATATCCCCAGTGTACCAATAAACCCATTTTTTACTCCTAATTGGTCTAACAATTGAGACACGAAATATCCAACAGAGGTCTTGCCGTTAGTCCCAGTAACTCCGATTAACTTTACCTTTTTAGCGTTGGTATAAAAAGTTGAAGCAATAGACTCAAGATGATCACTTAAACCGTCTACTCTGATAGAAGGTATAGAGCATTCTATGTCTTGAGATTCTAGCAAAACTGCAATGCAACCTTTTTCAATGGCGGTTTCAATGTAGTCTATGCCATGAAAACTTTCACCCTGAAGGGCTATGAATAGATCACCTGAGTGTGCGTTGTCTGTGTTGAGGCAGATACCTCCAACTTCTACATTAATTTCGGTAGGTGTTATGCCACTTAGTAGTTGAGAAAGATCCATGCTAGTATTATAGGATTTTTATATTGCACTAAATACAAAAATATCTCATAAAGGATATATGCTTACTAATGTAAACACATGCTTCAGTTAAGCGAAAGGTATCGATATAGGATATAATGATATCTTAATATATAAAAGTCAACTCGGAGATTAAATGTCACTAACACGGAGAGAGTTTGTAAAGATATTGGGCGCTGGTTCTGCTGCTGGCCTGATTGGTACTGGTTACGCAAACAAAACTAGTCTATTTGGCCAAGAGAATATGTACGAAGTCCCAAAAACAGGCAACGCACGTATATTACATATTACTGATGTTCATGGCAATTTATTGCCAAATTATTTCCGTGAGCCAAACGTAAATTTAGGCTTTGGAGATACATTCGGCCAACTTCCACATGTAGTTGGAAACAACCTATTAAAAGAAATTGGCGTTAAGCCAGGATCACCAGAGGCTTACGCATTTACTTATAATAATTTCGAAGATCTGGCAATGAAGTACGGAAAAACTGGTGGGTTTGGTCAAATAAAAACTGTTTTAGAGTCTTTACGTGAGTCAGCTGGGGGGACACAGAACACTTTAACTGTGGATGGTGGAGATACCTGGCAAGGATCAGGCACATCACTATGGACTCGTGGCGAAGACATGGTAGAAGCATGCAACCTTTTAGGAGTTGAAGTCATGGTTGGGCATTGGGAATTCACTTATAAAGAGACAGAGGTTCTTAAAAATATTGGCTTCTTTAAGGGTGACTTTTTAGGACAAAACGTTAGAATTATGGAAGACGCATTGATGGGAGAGGAGTACTTCTCTATGACTGAAAAATATGATGGCAGGGGACTCTTTGACGAAGATGAAGGTCAACCATTCAAGCCGTACGTTATAAAAAATGTAGGAGGACATAGGATAGCAGTGATCGGTCAAGCATTCCCTAGAACCTCAAATGCAAACCCACAAAAATACTTCTTCCCTGACTGGTCATTCGGCTTGCGCGAAGATGAAATGAGCGAACTTGTCGCTGATATTAAAGAAAATGAAAATCCAGACGCCGTTATTCTGGTTTCTCACAACGGTATGGATGTAGATATCAAGATGGCCTCTCAGGTTGTTGGTATTGACGCGATATTCGGTGGACACACACATGACGGGATGCCAAAACCAGTTGAAGTCAATAATGCAGGTGGAGTTACTGTTGTTACCAATGCAGGGTGCTCAGGAAAGTATATTGGAGTTATGGATATTGACATTAAAGATCATAAATTTTCTGGTTATGAATATAAGATGTTGCCAATATTAACTAATTTAATTAAGCCAGACCCTGAGATGGTCTCCTATATTAACAAGATGCGTAATACTAAGTATGACGAGAATGTTGTTGAAGCTCGTAGCTCCACCATGTCGAATAATCCAAACCGTGTTGGAAAGACTTATGAAGAAATATTGACTGAAAAGTTGTGTACAACTGAACAAACACTCTATAGACGTGGCAACTTTATGGGTACCTGGGATCAGGTATTAGTGAATTCATTACGTGAAGAGCATGATGCTGATTTTGCTATGTCAGCTGGAGTACGTTGGGGCACTTCTGTGTTAGCCGGACACGACATAACAATGGAAGACCTTATGACAAATACATCTATGACTTATGGGGAGACTTATGTTAATGAAATGAAGGGATCACAACTTAAAGATGTATTAGAAGCTATAGCAGAAAATCTATTCGTGCAAGACCCTTATCTACAGTCAGGAGGGGATATGGTGCGTATGGGTGGGCTAGATTACACGATTGATCCTGCGGCATCATTGGGTGAACGTATAAGCGATATTAAAGACGACGATGGAACCACAATCGATCCAAACAAATCATACAAGGTCTCTGGTTGGGCACAAGTAGGGAGTATAGGAAACGGCAGACTTATGTGGGATGTAGCTGCAGACTACCTACGGAAACAAAAACACCTTAATTTATCAAAAGTAAACCATCCAACAATCAAAGGCGTTAAAGACAACCCTGGCATTGAAGGGTACGCCGGAGATTTAATTTAGATTTAGATAGTTTACTAACTAAATTAAAATGGCCACATTATGTGGCCATTTTTGTAATCAATTTATGAAAAAAATTGCTTTGATCTTATATCTATTTAGCTGCATAGCTGGGGCCGATGTTGTTAAGCCGGCTCTAGTTGAAATATCAATTTTTTCTGATAAAAGAGTTGAAGTAAGTATTGACCTTAGTCTAGAAGCGGCAATGACAGGTATTGGCACTCAGTACGCTAGTACCTCAGAGGCACCAAATTCTGACGAATATAATTACCTTAGGTTGTTAAGGCCAAAGGAGTTAGAAAGTCGCTTTGAAATGTTTCAAACTGAGTTCTTAGACAGTATTAATCTTTCAATAGACGGAAGTAAGGAGAAACTACAACTAGAATCCTCATTCATTGATATTGTTGGTTACACAAAAAGGCCAAGAAAATCTATACTTAAGTATTCTGTGAAACTCAGTAAGTCACCAAAAAGCATTGCTTGGCAGTTTGGTAAAGTGCACGGAGATAGCGCACTACGCTATCGAGTATATAAAAAAGATGAGTACACTTGGAGCGATTGGGTATGGTTAAGGGATGGGTCATCTAGTGGGAAAATATTAATTGATGAACAGGAGGCAGTCTCAAACTCTCAGAGAATTATAGAGTTTATATCTATTGGCTTTGACCATGTCATTCCTTTGGGGTGGGATCACTTGTTGTTTATAGTCGGCATGGCTTTGTCTACCTTGTTATGGAGAAGGTTATTGCTACTAGTTACAACCTTCACTGTAGCACACACTATAACGTTAGGGTTGTCAATGTATGAGTTGGTAGAGATTTCAGCCAGAGTTGTAGAACCGCTGATTGCATTTTCAATCAGTTATGTAGCTATTGAAAATATACTTTTAAAGCAGTCAATTATTCGTAAAAGTATTATTGTGTTCCTATTTGGGCTTATACATGGGTTAGGTTTTGCAAGTATGCTTAAGGATTTTGAAATGGATCCTGATACCTTCTTAGTTACCCTAATAAGCTTTAATGTAGGTGTGGAGTTGGCACAAATAGTTACCGTGCTAGGTGTTGTTTGTGTAGTATTACTGCATAAAAAAATTATTAATAACTCTAGAAAGCTATTAATTATTCCAGTGTCTGTGGTAATTGCAATAATTGGTTTTTGGTGGGGTGTCGAAAGAGTTATTGGTTAAATAATTTTGGCTTGCATTAAGGTATAGGTGTTGATAGCACCAACAACTTGATTGTCTCTATCAACTACTGGCATAGAATTCAATTTAAATTCTTCCATAATTTGTACTGCCAATACAGCAGGCTTGTCAGCTAAAATCGATACACAATTAGAAGTCATTACTTCTTCCATTACTAAGTCGTTGAAGGTTTTTTTGGTCTCGAGAACACGCCTTAAATCACCATCTGTAAAGATACCAAGCAGCTTATTGTTTTTAGTAATTAATACCATTCCTAGTGCCTTCTCACTCATTACCAAAAGAGCTTCTAGTAATGTAGTTTTTTTACCCACACTCGGTATATCATCACCACTTTTCATAATATCTTTAACCAATGTTAATAATTTTCTTCCGAGTGCCCCGGACGGGTGTGAACGGGCAAAATCTTCTGCGCTAAATCCATTTTCAGTTAGTAGGCTTACTGCTAATGCATCACCCATAGCAAGAGTAACTGCAGTGGACGATGTGGGCGCAAGATTATGAGGACAGGCCTCTTTATCAACACTAATATCGAGATGAACATCGCATGCCTGGCCGATAGATGAATTAACACTACCTGTCATTGCAATTATTGGTACATTAATCCTTTGAATAACTGGAATTAAGGTCATAATTTCGCCAGATTCACCGGAATAAGATATTGCAATAACTACATCTTCAGGTGTGATCATTCCTAAATCGCCATGCCCAGCTTCAGCAGGATGAACTGCGAAGGATGGAGTCCCCGTAGAAGCGAAAGTAGCAGCAATCTTGTTTCCAATATGGCCAGACTTACCCATTCCAATTAGAACAACCCTTCCTTTGCATGTGTTTATTAATTTACAAGCATCAATGAAAGTTTGGTCTATTCTTTTTTGCAGATCTAATAGGGACTTTGCCTCTATACCTATAACATTTATTGCGGTATTTATTAAATTATCAGACACGATCTAAAAATCTCCATTTGTTAGGTATTAATTTCATGTCAGCCAAACTGGCCATTATCGCAGTGAATATATTTGCATCATCCTCGTAAACTAATTGATAGTAGCGAATTTTCATTGTGAAGGCTGAACCAAAAATAATAGATCCAAGAGCCAAAAAAGAACCAGCTGACAAGGTGGATACACCAGTTATTCCTTGACCTACAGTGCACCCCATTCCAAGCACACCACCAACCCCCATTAAAAACCCACTAACAAGATGGTTAATAAAGTCCCCAGTAGAGCTAAACCATTCTATCCGGAAAGAGCTACTAAAAATTGATTGCGCTAAAGAGCCAAACAATATTCCAGAACCGGCAACCAATGGTAAAGTCAAATAAACCAAGTCGAATCCAGTATCAATTAATTGAATTAAGTGTGCAGGTGGAGAGGTAAATGTTAGCGATTGTGCGCCAAGACCATACGGTATATCGTCTATCATCTCAGCCTCTTCTAATAACTCTTGCCCCAAACTGCCTGCAGTTAAATACCAAACAATAGCTACACAAATTCCAATTACAATACCACTTTGGAGGACATGCTTGTCGGACCTAAAATCTTTCGAACTAAACAAATACCACAAACCTATAATTGATATTAGAAAACCGATAATAACTTTATTGCTATACGCGTTAGTCTGTATGACGGCTGAACTCAGTGCCCCTAAATCTTGACTATATATGTTGTAGTCAGTTAAGTCTATGTCAGTTGTACTGGTCCATTGTAAAAAAACATCATAGCCAAAGTTAGTGAAAATCATAAGATAAGCACCAACACCCATAGTAGCCAAAATAACTATTGATTTTAGGTTTCCACCACCAATTCTAACTAAAGTTTTGTTGCCACATCCAGACCCAATAGTCATCCCTACACCGAAGATAAACCCACCTAAAATATAGCGAGACCATGCAAAGATTGGGTTATTGTATGGAGGGCTAGCGGTCTCGTTGCTCTCAACTAAGGACATATCAATTAATTCAGATAAACTAAGTATATTAGTTATTAGAATTGCTAAGCATATTGCTAGAGCCCAAGACCTTAGCCTTAAAGTCGAGCCCATATTAATCCAATCAGAAACGGCTCCCATAGTACAGAAGTCAGTTTTATTTACTACCCAGCCCATAACGAAAGTTGTGATAAGAACTAGTAGAAGCAAATTTTGATAAATTTCAAGCTCCATCTTTATCTCCTAGTATATGATGTTGTTTAATTATAAAAGATGTAACGTTTGTAAGCCGATTATAATTAAATAACTTTCAGCTATTCTAATAAAAGATGCCTAAATATAAAATTCTTTTCGTCTGTATGGGCAATATATGTAGATCACCTACTGCGGAAGGAGCCTTCAAGAGTCAAGTTGAGAGGCACAACTTGTCAAAACTATTTGAAATAGACTCAGCTGGTACTCATGCCTACCATTTGGGGGAACATCCAGACAGAAGGGCGCAGAAAAGTGCCATAAAATTTGGTGTTGACCTGTCCACTCAAAAAGCACGCCAGGTCCATGAGAGTGATTTTTACTATTACGATTACATTTTTGCAATGGATATGTCAAACATGTCAGACCTAGTATCTATATGCCCCAAAGAGCATCAACATAAGATATCACTAATGCTAGATAATCTCCCTAACTCCTTAGGCCAAAGTGTGCCAGATCCTTACTTCGAAGGACGGTTCGATGAAGTCTTCAATATGTTGAATCTTTCAAGTGAATTTTTACTAAAATCATTAGCCAAAAATTCTACATAAAAAAAAGTTAAGTATTGTTGACACAACCATATCTAACAAAGTATAATTCCCGCCTTTATTGCCCCTGAAAAAACGCAGGGTTAGAATAAAAAAATAAACATTAAAAATTTAAATAAAAAAAGATATAGAATTATTGGAGAAATTGTATTTATGTCAACTATTAATCAGTTAGTTCGTAATCCACGTAAAAAGAAGGTTACGAAGAGTGGCGTACCGGCACTAGACAGTTGTCCTCAAAAGCGTGGCGTTTGTACTCGTGTATATACAACCACCCCTAAAAAGCCTAACTCAGCGCTCAGAAAAGTAGCCCGTGTAAGACTAACAAATTCAGCCGAAGTAACAACATATATTGGCGGTGAAGGGCATAACTTGCAGGAGCACTCAGTAATACTTATTCGTGGTGGTCGTGTTAAAGATCTTCCGGGTGTTCGTTATCACACAGTTCGTGGAGCATTAGACACAACCGGAGTTGACGGTAGAATGCAAGGCCGTTCAAAGTATGGCACCAAGAAGCCTAAAAAATAATTAAAACAAGAGAAATATTATGAGAAGAAGATCCGCCCCCAAAAGAGAAATTTTGCCAGACCCAAAGTTTGGCGACCTAGTGCTGGCTAAGTTTGTAAATATATTGATGCTAGATGGGAAAAAATCAGTTGCCGAAAAAATAGTATACGACGCATTAGACACAATAGAGTCTAAGGGCAATGCAGAGCCAATAGAAACATTCAAGCAGGCTCTAGACAATATAGGTCCACAGGTAGAAATTAAATCTCGCCGTGTTGGTGGTTCTACATATCAGGTTCCGGTTGAAGTTAGATCTGATAGAAAGGTGGCTTTAGCTATGCGTTGGATTATTGAGGCATCACGTAAGCGTGGCGAGAAGGGCATGAATCTTAGATTAGCTGGTGAAGTTTTAGATGCTGTGCAAAATCGTGGTACTGCATTTAAAAAGAAAGAAGACACTCACAGAATGGCAGAGGCAAATAAAGCCTTTGCTCACTTCCGCTGGTAAGCATTAATAGGACTAAGAAATGGCAAGAACAACCCCACTATCTCGTTATCGCAATGTAGGAATAATGGCACACATTGATGCCGGCAAGACTACTACAACTGAGCGCATCTTATTGTATACAGGTCGCACCCATAAAATTGGAGAAGTTCACGATGGTGGCGCAACAATGGACTGGATGGAGCAAGAGCAGGAGCGTGGAATTACTATTACTTCTGCAGCTACCACATGCTTTTGGAAAGGTATGGATAGCCAGTTTGATGACCACCGCATCAATATAATTGATACTCCTGGACACGTTGATTTTACAATCGAGGTTGAGCGCTCATTAAAAGTTTTGGACGGAGCCTGCGCCGTATTTTGTGCTGTAGGTGGAGTAGAACCGCAGTCTGAAACAGTATGGAGACAGGCTAATAAATATAATGTACCACGTATAGGTTTTGTTAACAAGATGGACCGTGCAGGTGCAGACTTTCTGCGAGTTTGTGAGCAAGTTAAAACTAGACTGGGAGGGAATCCAGTACCTATGCAGATTGCTATCGGTGCAGAGGAATCGTTCGAAGGTGTTATCGACCTAATTATTATGAAGGCTATTTATTGGAATGAAAGTGACCAGGGAGAAACATACGTGGTCAAAGATATTCCTGCCGACCTGCAGAGCCTTGCCGACGAGAAACGTGAATTTATGGTTGAATCTGCAGCTGAAGCTACTGAAGAGTTAATGGAAAAGTACTTAGAGCAAGAAGATTTAACTGCTGAAGAGATAAGGGAAGGTATACGCTTACAAACTATTAACAATGAAATTATCCCAATGTTTTGTGGATCGGCATTTAAAAACAAAGGCGTTCAGGCAGTACTAGATGCAATGATTATGTATATGCCATCACCAGTAGATGTAGATGCTATAACTGGCATATTGGATGACGCAGAAGAGACAGTAGCCCCAAGAAACGCTGATGACAATGAACCTTTTGCGGCGTTAGCATTTAAGATTGCGACGGACCCGTTTGTTGGTAATTTGACATTCTTTAGAGTCTATTCAGGTGTCCTTAAGTCAGGTGATTTTGTATTTAACTCTTCCAGGGGAAAGAAGGAACGTATAGGACGTATAGTGCAGATGCATTCCAACGATAGAGAAGAAATTAAGGAAGTGCGTGCTGGAGATATTGCTGCAGCCATAGGCCTGAAAGATGTTACTACTGGCGATACATTATGTGACATGAAGGACAAAATAATTCTTGAAAGAATGGAGTTTCCTGAACCAGTAATAGCAGTAGCTGTTGAACCTAAAACTAAAGTTGACCAA
>Ga0315319_10000072_pt1 | contig 26012 bp, 21 predicted proteins | sample M1500m3416metaG_FD_203463 | JGI IMG/M metagenome (GOLD analysis project Ga0315319, IMG submission 203463) | Ammonia-oxidizing marine archaeal communities from Monterey Bay, California, United States - M1 500m 3416 | ecosystem: Environmental > Aquatic > Marine > Intertidal zone | place: USA... | reverse complement strand
AAACGTCATAAACATACTTGTAGTTACCATCGAGAGTACCGTAAGATGATGCACTGTTAAATGCAACATCAGTTCTCCAAGCGATTACATTGTTAGTAGCGTTAGTGGCTCCACCAACATTAACAACAACTTCTTTCGGAGGTGATATAATAGCGATACAGTCTTTACGACCTTCTGCTATTACCTCAATGATGTACTTAGAAACAATAGAAACCTGGGCAGAATTCTCGTTAGAGAGTCCACCAGCAATTGCTAATGAAATATTAATTTCGTCAGCATTCAGGAATTTATCCCAACCTTGCATATACTCGTTAGAGCCAACAGTTCCGGGGTCTACTTCTAGCACCCAAGTATTTGCGTTGCCTTCACAAGTCGCTTGGTCATCGCCACTGCCATCATCACAATGAGCAGGAACGCCAGCCGAGACTGCGATTCCACCGGACATTGTTACATCACCTGCACCTGTGTTAGTCACGTTATCCGTGTTAACCCAAACAAGTTTAGAGCGAGGATTAATTATATCCATTGCCCAGATGTTTCCACCGTCACTGTTTTTATCGCCTTGTGCGAGACCTACAAGATATCGTTCTACAACTTCTCCGCCAACAACTACGACAACTGCCATTTCGTTGTTACCGGAATCAGGCTGAACATCGAATGCACCGGCATATTGCCAAGCACTCCAAGTTGCCGTACCATCGTGTGTTTCTACACTAATGCCATTACCGTAAGTACCAGGATATCGGGCGTACCAGCCTTCTGTCAGAGTACCTGAATCCAATTGTGTTTCAAAATCTTCTTCGCCTGTGATTTGAGTTACATTTCCAGAAGGCGCGGCATTCATCGCTCCTGAATCAACAACTCGTACTACTTGAAGGCTGTTTGCATACTTCAAGAAAGCGGCAGAAGAAAGAAACGCTGGATATGTATCGTTGGTTGGTTGTCCAAAGACTGCTACCAGGTCGGCTTCTGAGGTACATAAATACGGCTCAAATGCCGGACCCCAAGTAAAACGACCAACTGTAGCACCTAAAGAGGTAGCAACCGCGGGGATAGACGTTGACAAGTCAATTTCTCTTGTCTGGACGCCTGGGCTTAATTGAAATCCCATCGTTTTTCTCCTATATTAAAATTATTTACTATGGATTATCCCAATCATTTTACCGTTATTGAGTTATCGTGCGATAATTCTGACGAGATATGAGAAGAACACTCTCCTCTAACCATACAACTATTTATAATTTTATTGTTTTCCACTCAACTTCGTTTTTCGCCTTCTCCACGGAGGCCATACTAGTTTTACGGAAATCTCGCATAATATTTTTATGTCTCACGTTATTTGGACACGAACATTGAAAAGAGTATATAGCGGAACATTTAACACAATATCGACTCTTCATTCTCATATGCCGGCATCGGATAAGGTTACTGAATCACTGTCGTAATCCAACATAGAATCAAATCCTACGGACTCTCCACACCCACAAGCGGAACTCGCATTAGGGTTAGAGACTTTGAAAGACGACCCCATTACTTCTGTAACGAAATCAATCGTGGCTCCTGCTATGTAGTTAATACTAACATTATCTACTACGAATCGCCTGCCATCTGCCAAATCTAGTGTTCTGTCGTATTCTTCTGGAATATATTCGTCTAACACTTCCCAGTTGTATTCAAATCCAGAGCATCCGCCACCCTTAATACTGAAACGGACAGCATCGCTATCCTCTTTATTGCAAACTGACACTATCTGTGCTTTTGCTGAATCGGTTAATTTAAACATTTCTTCCTTTCTAATTATAGATTTGCCAGACCTCTCCATCTTCTATAACATATTTATCATCTCCCTCTATTCCATCTTCTATGAAACCGAAGGGTGTCAGGTCATCTTCTATTTGTTGCATCTGTCCATCATATAATTTCGTTCTTAAATCTATGTCGTTTAACTCTTTGAATAGTTCTTGGGAAGAGAACCAAGAGAATAACACTAGACTCATTACTAAGTCATCGGTGCCACCTTCTTCACTTGACCAACTCTTTCCTCGAACAACAAATTGAGATATCTCTGATATTGTCTCTAAATCATTAATTATTAGTTTGTTTGTCTCTACAAGGTCCTTGAAATTAGAACAACCAACTGCTTTAACTCGCTTAGTCATTTTTATGCCTAATTTTGCGTGTACTCCTGATTCGTTGATTGAGTTATCGTATTCCAAATCGTAATGGAGTATATTGCAAACTTCGCCACCTGGGCCATTTGATTCAATCAGGACAGTTGCTTTATTATATGCGGTTGCTACTCTCTGAATTACGTTTGGAAAAAGAAGTGGTGATATTGAGTTTGACCGATACTTAGCGACTTGCTTGAAAGGAATTTCTGTAATGTCAATCACGTTAAACGTGGAGTAATCTTGCCCTCGGCCTTCTGCAACGTCTACTGCTACAAAATAATTGTGACCTTCAATTGTTTCTTCATAGACATCTAGATTATCTTTGCGTGAAAGAGGAGTCTTTATTGTAAGTTCAGCGATTTTGCCAGGATTGACTAGAGTGCCAGCACTACCTAAAAATTCAGTTTCAAATTCTTGCCTAAATTGTTCTTCGCTCGTGTTCTCAATTGTCTGTTTCTTCCATTCATCATCTCGGCCTGGGACATCCCACCAGTTGATGGCAAAGGCGTGATAGTTGGAACGCCCTTCAATGGCATCAGTCCACATCTTATAGAAATGATTCATTCCATTCGGCGTTGATACAATAATAACTTTTGATGTTTGACCAGATGATATGGTAGGATAAACAGAGTTAAAAAACTCTTCTGCCATATTTTGCTGAATAAATGCGAATTCGTCTAGAAAGATTAGGTTGAAAGAATATCCACGAATAGCACTTGAACTTGTGGAACTTGCGAGTATACGGGAGCCATTTTCTAGGAAAACTGAACCTTTGTTCCATTCCGAAACTCCTTGTTGCAAGAACATAGGGAGTTTTTCATATGCCATCTGGAGCCGACCCAACAATTCTCTCGCTGTCGCACCCTTGTTGGCAAGAATCGCTACATTCTTTTGGTCATTAAATAGTATATAATGAAGCATATACGCCAGACTTGTCTGTGATTTACCAGACTGTCTAGGGCATTTTACTATACAAAAACGATGTTCTTCTAGACGGCTTATTAGTTCTTCTTGAAATGGCCACAACTCAAACTTCATTAATCCCCTATCTATATTAACTATAGTCATATAGTTCTTAATGAAGTAGATAGGATTATCCCTACATTTGACGTACTCCTGTATCTCCTCAGACGTATAGTTCTGTGGTACGTTTATCCGTTTAAGGAGTGGATTGCCTAAATATGTAGTAATCGTCATAATATAATTAACACCTCGAAATTTTTTTCAAATTATTCCGAGCCTTTTGTTAGTTGAGTCATTAGTAATTTTATGTGATTTTCTAAAGTGTCCAATTTACCAGACATCTTTAAAAATAATTCATTAAATTCGGCATCTTCTTCGTTACGTTTTTCTATACTTTCTAGTCTGGCAGCCATCTTATTTTCGTGTTCTGCTTGCCATTCTTTTTGTTCGGCTATATGTTGTTCAATCCTCTCGACTCGTGCTAAGTCTGTCTGAATGTATTGTGAGATGGTTGCAGTATCTCGTACCATATCCATCATCACTGTAATTCCATAGACAACGGCCGCAAATATAATGATGCTTCCGATGTTCTGGATTATGTGGTCTCTACTCATCGCTTTCCCTTTTCCTTTTATTCCAGTTATTGTATAACTCGTATAAGACCTTTACTTTTTCTTGCAAAACTTCTATAGACGAGTGCATTTTCGCTAATACTATTACCAATGTTATGAATCCTAAAAATATAGGCCACATTTTCACTATTGTCACTAGTGGACTATCCATTATTCGCATTCTCCCTGTTAGTTAAGTATCAATAGTCTTTCCTTTCAACATCTCCTGTAATTCAGCGGTTGAGCCTACGTAAAGATTATTGACGTTAGTTTTAGGAGCATCTCCGTCTTTCATCTGTTTTAATTCTTTTTGCATCTTCAACAATTCCATCGTAGTATCAGATACATTTTTTATTAAACCACTCGCTACTTCATATGCTCTCGGATGTTCCATTTCCTTTGCTAGTTCAAGGATGCCTTCAAGAGCATCGTTACCACGTTCTATGAGATTATAGAGATTATCCCTAGCGTAAGAATAATCTTCTCCAAGGTCTCCTTCCACGGGGTCAGATTTAACTGATGCCCGAGGGGCTAGACCTCTCTCCCTTCGTACTGCTATTACTCGCTTAACATCAATCGGTGCATCTTCTGGGTGGTTATCCAGTATGATATTTTCTGCGACTTCCAGTTCAGCGTCTAATTTTTCTTTAATACTCTTTTTTGCTGCCATAATATTTCATCTCCGTCACTCTTTCTTCTTTTTGTCTTTCTTGCTGTGCATAGTTTTGTTGTGTTCTTTGATTTGATGTTTCAAATCGGTATTTTGTTTTCTTAATTTGTCTATGCCTTTATTAATTATTGTCACTTCTTCCATAAGACTTTCTAGATTTAATTTCATCAAGACTTGCGCCTCAACTACTTCTTCTTGATTGTCTCCTTGATATGCTGAATACATAACCTCAACTTTTGAGTCTATCTTACTAACATACCAAACCAGCCCAATGGCTTGTAAAGCCACGGCGAGTATTACTGCTACATTTAATTTTCCATTCATTGCCATTTAAAGTCCTGCTGTAATTTAATAGTTGTATCTCCCTTGTGTGAAGGTTTGTCGTAATAGTTTTCTACCTTTTGAGTCAGACTCAAAGTTGTGCTACTTGGAAACATACTGCAACCGGCCATCATAACCGTGGTCAAAATAATTGTTTTCACTTTACGTGTCACGGTCTATTGGCCATTTAATTTCTGCCATAGTATCAACATCATTATCGTCATCAGGGTTATCAGGGTGACCTCCTTCGACTTTTATAGTCCAGTTATCTTCTTCACCTGCACTGAATGGGTCTACAGACAGGTTAATACGTTCATCTGGCCAAACACCATCATCTAATATATAGTTAGTTTCGATATGTTTGATAACACCTTGCTCTCGTATCGGTGGATAAATCCAACCTCTAATCATAAAATCTAGAGTCCAATTGACTATTCGTTGCTCTGAAAAGTCTCCCTCAAATTCATCTGCCATCGTAATGCCAGATAATTCAATTGGAATATCTCTACGCATATCTAACTCAGGAATTTCTTCAATTACTACATTGAAATCTGGTGCAAAATATGGTAATATTTGTTCGATGATTTGAAGCCCATCATCCATTAAGTCAACATACACATCCAAACTGAATGTGAAGTTGTATGGAACAGGATTCAACATCACATACGCTTTGTCGTTATTAGAATGATTAAATCTAAACTCGGTCATTTGATTTGCTGACCGACTCAAGTCTGCTTCCAATCCAGTCATAACAAAGCCCATTCGTGGGACCTGTCTATTCTTCTTACTGTCTTGGATTAGTCTCGCTAGATACTTCTTGCGAGATTCATAGGCTAGAGGTACTTTAATATCTTTAAGTACCGTGCCATCCGCTTCTTTATGCTCTACGTGAATATTGTTGAACACGGAGCCGAAGGCGATTATTAGTTTTCTAGTTGTTCCGTGATAAAAGGTTGTCCCAAACATTATTAAGTACTCCCAAATGGGTTCATTTCTGATAAGTCTAGAATGTCGTCATCCAAACTGTCCCAATCAGGTGTTGCTAATTCGTTATCCACTGCCGTTTGTATCTCTGCCTGCTGTGCTAGAATTTCTGGGTCTGTCACATCAAGTGCTTCGCCACCATATTCCCAAGGTTTAAGCGTTAATGTCCAGACGTATTGTGGTCCTTCTGGTGTCGGATAGAATGAACTGTCATTTCCGACAAAGGTTACTTCAAATAGTGCCTCGGCGTCATTGAAATATAATAGGTCACCTGCAATTGGTGTGTCATCATCGACTGCCGCGGTTTGTTCTGCAAAGTCTTTCTTTGTGAAAGACACTTTCATTTCATCAGTTACAGATACACCGAACTTAGAATAGAAATCTCCAACATCTCCATACTCTTGATAATCGTCTATCAGTATGTTAAATGTCCACACCGTATCAAAATGACTAGATGGGTCCTCACCGAAAACTGGGTCTATTGCAGTCCCATATTTTCGTGGAAGATATTTCGCTTCAAATCCAATGACAGCGACAACTTCTTCCACCATATCTTGTACCATTGGGGATTTTGACATTTGGTCGAACATACCCACGACATTACCCCACTATAAAGTTGACTGGAAGTTCGTAATTTAGGGAAAATTCTTCTTCGAGTTTGTCAATCTCCTCTTTCGCTTCATCCCAAACTTGTTGCCCGTTGATAGTTATACCTCCAGGTAGGGGCATTCCATCAAATTGTTTCATATTTGCACCCCACTGCTGTTTAATCTGTGCAGTGGTATACTTCTTAATCCATTCGTCATTGAATATATCTATGGCATAACCACTTGACTCATCAGGTCTTACGGCTTGCCACGCTCGTAAGAGCATAGAAGCACCTATTGTCCAAGTTCCGCCAGCGAGTTCGCAAGCCTCTTTCGTTATCTCTGCTTCGTCTGAACAAATTGGACCAACTATCTTGCCTGAATGACTGTATAATCTATTGGTCGCTTTATTAAATGTGAATGTTCTGTCTAGATTGAAATAACTATTCACCATCTCAAGGTGTTCCATTGTTATTTCAAAATACTGCATATTGACTTTGTTCATATCGAACATTTCGTCTGCCATTATTCTATAGCGAACATCTGCCATCGCCTCGGAAGAGTATCTTCCCGGCTCATATATCCTAGTCACTGCCACGATATCATCGTCCAGCGTTATGTACCCGTTTGCTTGGTCGTCTTGTGTAAACTCATAGGTGATAAACTTCTCCTCAGCGCCATCGAAATGTCGCTCAACGAATAGTTGGAGAGCATCATCAATCCTGTCATATGCTTGAGTATCGTCTACTTGGATTTCTATCTTTGGAGCACCAAGTTTCCTATACGCATAATCCCTTAAATTGTCTACTGATTGTAATTTAGCCATTATTTAACCTCTATATTCTTATTTATGTCTTTTGCATCACATACTATTTTCCTATACTGCTTTAATAAACCCCACTTAAATCGTAATATCGTGTAGATAAACAACAGCATCGAGAGAGACATTCCGATATGAGTTACACACATCTGAACGTGTACGTCAGAGGTCCAGAGTGAAATGCCAGTTATATTTACTATCGAGACTATGGCTCCGACTAATATGGAAGAGCGTGCCCAACAAGAATAAAACCTTCTATGTTTGAGGGTAAAGCCAAACGCTGTTATTGCCAATGTAGCCACGATTATACTCAAAATCTTTTCTATGCCGAATAGTAATTCTATACCCATAATATTAACTTCCTGATTTAATCCAATAGATTACTAGTCCGACCGCGGCCGTAATAACCAGCCAGAAGAACCTTTCACCGTTCCCAATCTGAATCTTATTACCAGATATGGCAGTATCGTGGTCGTGCCCCATTTCGATGAGTTTGTCCAGTTTGGTTTCCACCCTATCTACTGAATTGTAGATAGTTTTCATTTGCTCTTCCAATCTGGTTATACGTTCTTTCATCGTGCCAAGGTCATCCCGCATACGTTCTAATGTTTTGTCGTCTGACATATTTTTCCTGTCTTATATATAAAAGTGTCTGTGAGATAAATATCTTCTCTATAGAGTATTTATATAATTAAGTTGATTGGGAGTATTTTAGATGAATAAGCGGATATATGTAGTTGGTGATGTAATGCTAGATAAATACTGGAGTGGCACCTCTAGTAGACTATCTCCAGAGAGTCCAGTGCCTGTCGTAGATGACGTTAATGTCACCAATCGACTAGGTGGCGCAGGGAACGTCTGTCAGAATTTAAAGGTATTTACGGATGATGTGTGTCTTTTCTCTGTAGTGGGCCTTGACCCAGCAGGGGCAGAAATTTCCCAACAACTGGCACTCAATGACATTACTAATGAACTTACTCTAGGTAAAAATTCAAAGACAATCACCAAAACACGAGTTTTATCGAATGACCAACAACTGTGTCGTATAGACAGTGGGTCGCTTAATGACGCTCCTCCGCGACTTGGTGATACTCCTGATGTAATAATCATCAGCGATTACGGCAAGGGTACTATTACCAGTAGTGTAATTAGAGATATTGTTGACAATCACGAATGCAATATTTTTGTTGACCCAAAGGGAACTGACTGGGAAAAATATTCTGGAGTTTTCGCCGTTACTCCTAACCTAAAAGAATTTGAAGAGGCCCACGGTCCATTTTCGTATGAAAAGGCCCTTGATATTTTAGAAGAATATAATCTTCAAGGAATTTTAATTACGTTGGGTTCTAATGGAATGCAATGGATAGGGCGTGACAGAAGTTCCATCATACGAAAAGCGAATGCTCAAGAGGTACGAGATGTTACTGGTGCCGGCGATACAGTCATTGCGACATTTGCCCTATTTATAGATGGCGGAATTAAGAACGCAATGGACTATGCCAATAGGGCCGCTGGCAACGTAGTGACAAAATTGGGAACTGCTGTTCCTGATAAAGAGGCTGTAGTAGAAACTGTAGTATTCACAAATGGGTGTTTTGATATTATCCACTCTGGACATATACACTTATTACAGAAGGCTTCTTATATGGGCGACAAATTAATTGTCGGTATCAATAGTGATGCTTCTATGAAACGCATAAAACGGGAGCCAATTAATGACCAATATGAACGAAAAGAAGTTCTAGAGTCCATTGCAGGAGTCGACCACGTGATTATCTTTGAAGATGACACACCATACGACTTGATTAAATCATTACAGCCCGACATAATAGTCAAGGGCGGAGATTATATCAAAGGAAATGTCGTTGGAGCCGACCTTGCTGAAGTCAGAATTATCAGTATTATAGAAGGTAAAAGTACAAGCGAAACAATAGAGAGAGCAAAAAATGTATGAACCAATGAAAATAGGAAAGGGGTGGGGACACGAAATCATTCTAGAGTCCAATGACACCTACTGTATGAAAGAATTACATTTTTATGAAGCCGGGCATAAATCGTCTATGCACTTTCATAAGAATAAGACCGAAACGTGGTTAGTTATAGAGGGTTCGGTTGAAGTTGAATTAATGGATATGACTGACGCTACTACAAGGAAAGTTATCATAACCAAGGGCGGTACACTCCATCTTGAACCTATGACACCACATCAAGTAACTTGCCTAGAGAAAAATACTGTTATTATAGAAGCATCTTCAAAAGATACTATAGAAGATAACTATAGAATTTCTCCAGGCGATTCGCAAACTAAGGTCGACTAGTTATACTAAAACCAGCATTATCCATATTTGCACAAGTATATGTTTGATAACTTGAGGCTATCTCCACTGGCATTTCTATAAATTTAATTTCACGCACATCATCAACGATTTCAAGTGCCATTTCATAAAATGATTTAACTTCACCTTTGCCTATGTTATAAACACCCGAACGAGCCTGTTTCATCGCATTCATTGTCATCCATACAGCATCTTCAACGCCAACAAAATCACGGTGGAAGTCTATCGAGCCTTTAAAGAGATTGATACATCCGCTTCTAAGATATTGTTCATTCATCCAACATAGTGGTGATTTTTGGCCGTCTTTGTGTTGTTCGTGTTCTCCCTTTGATACAACATTAAAGTATCTCAAACCAACAATTTTATCTTCTGCAACTGCTTGGAATTTACGACTATATTTGTCGGCTTGAAGTTTGCTTAAAGCATAGTAACTTTGTGGAGTATAATCATCCGAGGTATCATCAAAAGTACCCCACTCTTTAGTTTGTTCACCATATACGGCCGCCGATGAGGCATAGACCATAGAAACTTTGTGCATATGACAAAGGTCCATAAGATTGGCTGTATACTGATAATTATTTTCCATCAGATATTTTCCATCAGTACACGCTGTTGAACTTTCAGCACCAAGGTGATAGAGCGATTCAACCATCTCATTCTTTGCCATAAAAGCAAACAATTCCATAAACTTACTCTTATCTGTGTAGTCTTGGAATTTCAAGTCCTTAATATTATGTATTTTTCGTGGGTCAGTTAAATCATCAACAAGAAGAATATTTTCTTTCCCTTGATTATTCAGTGCCTTAATCAAATGTGTGCCAATAAATCCAGCACCACCCGTAACGATAATTATTTTATCTTGTACGGCTTTATTCCGTGCCGCGGCGTCTTCGTCTGACAATGTACTCGGCGCACCTACCTTTGGCATCGCTACAACATTTTTTGGAACTGGCAACGGCCTCGGCTCGGGCTCTCCCAGATTGGGAATGCCCGATTCTGAAACGTCTTTTCCAGAACCGTGTGCTAAAGAATCAATTTTAACTTTAACTACTTCATCAGGAAGTTTATCTATAAACCGTTCTCTCTGCCCACCACCTTCTTCTAAGGGAAGTTCTTCTACCACTTTAACTCGCTTAGTCATTGTCTTTCTCCTTGTTTTTTACTTCAACTATTGTATTTATATCTGGGAGATACAAATATTCTATATCGCTATCTCGCAGGGTTCTAATAGCATCATCAATCGTTTCGACAAGTGGCTCACCACCAAGATTGAAAGATGTATTAAATATGATTGGTATGCCAGTTTCCTCATAAAATTTTTGAATCATTTCATAGTAGATTGGATTCTGGTGTTCTTTGACTGTCTGTATTCTACAAGTTCCGTCTACGTGAATAATAGCAGGGATTTGTTCTGCGACACCTTCTTGACAGTACATAGCATACATCATATGAGGAGATTCTTCCATACCTCTCATATCAAACCAATCGTGTGCGTGTTCGTGAAGAATTGACCCAGCGAACGGACGGAAGTATTCTCTATGTTTAACCGAGTTCACATAATCTTTCCCGTCAAGCGTCCGCGGGTCATATAGGATAGAACGATTGCCCAAAGCCCTTGGACCAATCTCGCTCTGACCTTGGAACAACGATACGATGTTCCCCTTCAAAATCAATTTAACAGCATCTTCCGTGTACTGGTTATTGTAAACACCAGAAGCATCATATTTTTTCGCAACTTTAATAACTTCTTCTTCAGTAGGTATCTGTGAGGGTCCTAGAAACAGAGATTCTCCAAATGGTCTTACTGTCTCATCTTTAGTTAGTGAATAGTGACATAGTAGTGCGGCCCCGATGGCGGTACCAGCATCGCTTGAAACTGGCTCTACATAAAGATTTATACCTTCATCTTTTAGTTCGCCAAGATACCAATAGTTAGCGACACAATTAAGTCCATAACCACCAGAAAGAACAACATTCTTATTACCACTCATTTTAACTGCTTTACGAATTAAATCAAGAACCATTTGTTGTGATTCTTTCTGAACGGCAAATGCCATATCTCTACGATTATCAAGTAATGTCACATCACCATCTTCTTTTTCTAAGCCAATATTTAATTTTTTATAACGACCAGCATTTACTAATGCTCCGTTTGGATATGTAGGAATAATTAAATTTCTGTCTGTGGTTTTCCAATCACTTCCACGTGGTGTTGAATATATGTTTGGAAAGTAATCTACTAATCCACCATATGGAAATAACCCCATAGTCTTGCCTGCTTCGATAGGTGACCAACCACAATATTGCGTTACGGCTTCGTATGCTTTTACGATGCCCGCAGAATCATCAATAATTAATTCGTGAGTGCCTTTCTCGCCCTCTCTTTCAGAACTATATTCTAGGTTGTGATAACTTGGAATGGGTCCTCTACTACCTTGATGTTTATAGAGAGTCTTGAAATTATCTGGATAAGCACAATCAAATATTGATTCTAATTCCCAGACCATCACTTCTTCGTTATTCATTTGCATTGGAATAAATGTTCCAGCGCCATCTACAATAACTGCAACGGCAGAAGAAAAACCAGACCTATAGAAAGAACAAGAGGCGTGCATCTTATGGTGCCATTTGTGCATATCTAATACTTGGTCTGGCTTTTCAATCAGCCTTAATTTTCGTGCCAAGCCGGCATAAATAGTATCTCCACTATAATCTAGTCGGCTCTCATCTGGTTGTGTATGAGCAATTACTAGATAATCCAACTTGTCTGTATAGTCAAGTATTTTAGTCATAGAGGCTAATGGGGCGCCATCGTATTTAAATCGACTCAATCGCTCTTCTTCTACAGAGAAAACGATTTCTCCATCTTTCAATAAACAAACGCCACCATTATGGCCTCTGGCTATACCTGCTATCCACTGGCTCATATCTTATGTCTCCAATAAATTCGTTGTGTTGAAATCATAGTTCGGTAAGTCTTTGGGTTTTTGTTCTTCTGTAGTTGTCGGTGCTGGTGTACCACAGGATTGGTTTGGTTGACTTGGCTCAAATTTGCCAGAGAATGGTTTTGATTCTCCTAAGAATTCTACACAAGAGTCTACGACTCTCTTTTCTTCCATAGTTTCCAACATCATTATCTTATCATTACCCCTATCTATCTCATCATCCATAGTTAGTCTGATAGGAGAATATTCTCTTCCCTTCTCGTGACCAAAATCTATGACATCAAAATCGTCATCATCAAGATAAGTGATATTGATAGGTACAGTAGAACCAACAACAACTGTCGCTGTTTTGCCTAATGCTTTAGCAATATGTTGTCCAACAGAATCGCAACCCAAGAAATGGTCCGCTGAATTAATCATCGCAGCCCATAGTCGGAGATTGGGTTCTTTTGGAAATGCTATTGGATGTTTCTCGTTTTGAGGTACATTAAAAGGAATTTCACTCATTATAATTACTGCATACTTCTCACGGAGTATACCAATAATATTAGTAATGTTTCCAAGTTCAAAAGAGCGGGATGTACCATCTACGAGGTGTTCTCCCATTTTGGTGATAGTACGGCCAAACGGCTGAATAATTATAGCCTTGTCTTTATTAACACCCGCTTTAATTTCTTGGATAGTTTGATATCCAGTAACAGTCTCCATTTTGTTTAATGTGACAGTTGGTACTGGAAGTTCTCGTGGGTCCTCTAGACCATTGATTTCGATATCAAATGCTTGAGCAAGAGAACATTGTTGGTTGTAGTATTCGTTTACACGATAGGGCTCAGGAGATACGGCATCTTTGTCTCTGATAGTTTCAAAGAGTCCTTTGTGCCATACTTCGTATGCGTGTTTATGGAGAACTGGATGTCCTCTGTAGAAATCCATTCCTGCTTCACAAACAATAACAAAGTCAGGGTCACCTGATTCTTCGTGATATTTTTCTAATGCAGGGATTGATGATAGCACACGACCGGCACCACCATTTATAAAGAAAGCCTTTGAACGACTCGGTTTCATCACTTCACCTCACTTGTTTAATTACCTAAAATTACGACTATTATAACATAATCAGTACATCTTGTCAAGTATTTATACGCAATAAAAAAGGGCTCCCACTAGGGAAGCCCTCAATATACTACTTAAAACTTCTTATTCTTACTCGTCAATACCATCAATAGGTGTTAATTGTGCCATTGCATCGGCATCATCCGCTGTGCGGTCTGCCACCATAATGATATCGTGGTTCTCATCTTCGTTCCGAGCATACGGGTCATCATACTCTCCGTCTGGGTCAGTTGGCCATCTAACCATATGGTTAGGTACTGCGGACCAATCTGCAGGGATATCTCGTAATTTCTGACGATAAGCCATCCATTTTGCTTTGACTTCTTCAGGCATATCTTCTGCGATTCTGGCATCGGACTGTTTCAGTCTACTGTTTCGTTCTTTACGAATGAAGTCATCATCTCTTCGGCGATAATCAGACCTAAACACTAGAGGTTTAGTATAGTCATCTATGATATCATTTTCTGAAAAGATTTGCCGTGGGTCCGAGGGGTCAGCAATGATAATATTGTCCTCATCAACTGGTCCGACTCTAACTTCATAAAGTTTTCTCTCTGCAAAGCCACCGTAGAGAATTCCGATTTTAACCGTATTCTCGTCTGTGTCTGCTTTAAGTTCTTTGACTTCTAAATTTAATGGTACAGGACGGTCTGTATAGTCGTCTTTGTCCCAAGTCTGTTCAATATCTTGCGACTCTTTGTCAATCCATAGGATGAGAGTAGAAGGGCCATCATAACTTTGCGTAGACGTTTTACCCATCGCTTTAGTCGGTGACAGCATCTCGAACTCGTCTGGTAAGTCGTAAGTTACGATTTTTTGTACGTGTGCCATTTTATTCTATCTCCTAAATTTATTCATTATTGGTAAGTCACTTTAACTAAGCCACCTGCGCCAAAACCACCTACACAAGGAGTTCCTGCACCTGTTCCGTAACCACCACCACCCCCACCAGGGAAGGCTGAATGAGTAGAACAACAAGCGTGATTACCAGTACACCAATGCTTATTAACAGCAGTGCCTGATACTGCAAATGGTCCCGAAGGTCCACCGCTATATGAGTGCGTGTCTGAACAACAGTCATACTGTTTATCGTGTGAGCCATTAATACCTCTGAAACACATATCTCCACCTTGCGTTGCTTCGTTACAGTTATGTGATACCCAACCTGCATTGTAGTTACCTTTATCGCACTGAAGATTTCCAATGTGACAGTTATAACAAGAAGAGTTAACATCCCAAGATGTTGAACCACCGTGACCGCCAATCGCACAGAAGTTTGATAAGCCAGGTCCGTTTACATAAGATGTACAACCGTGTCTACACGCTCTGTTACAAGTTGTGCAACAAGAACATTGTGAAGTACCACCGGAACATAATGTATAAGAAGATTCACTGCCAGGAGCAGAGTTAAAATGTCCTGCATCTAGACAGATTGTTTTTTCATTATAGTTACCACCAGCACCACCGTGACCTGAGTCATAATCGTGTCCGGCAGAGCCACCTGGGCCGCCACCAGATAGAATCTCAAATGTAATTATTTGAGTTCCTGCAGGTACAGTCCAATGTAAGCAACAACCACCATTAGTCACTGACCAATGATTTGTGTTGTAAATATAAAAGTGTTTTTGGGGTTCAGATGAAACTCCAGTATCAATCAAAGTCTGAATTTCTGACAATCCCGTCGAGACGGCCGAATCAATATTAGTTTCATTGGTTGCTTGAAATTCTGCAATTTCAGACTGTGTTTCATATACGTGATTTGCCATCAACTCTAACGCTTGGTTAGTGTTCTTGGCCATTTGGTTCATTTTACCAAGTGTTAAGATATCCATTAGTTGTTCTCCTCTTCAGCCGCTCTCGCCGCATTATTTTTTACATCTTCGGGAGATTCTGGACGTGGTATAGTATGCAATTCTGCACCGGCGTAAGTCTGAGGAATGTCCCTCAATAGTTGCCGATACTCTTCCCAAGCAGTCTTTTCATCACCGTCTGGTAAAAGTGTTTTGATATCAGTATCTTCGAGGTCTCTGTTTCTATTTGCACGAATTTCATCCCAAGATTCGGGCATACCGAAGTCTTTAGGCTTACGTAATACTAAGTCCCACTCTTCTGTATCGAAATTCCAAGTGCATTCTTGTGGATTCCATACGTGGTCAGGTGGAATTTTATCGTCTCGAGGACGCTCGTAATAAACAGTTCCGTCAGGAAGTTTATCTTGTATTTGGGGAAGATTTTCATAAGAACCTGTGTCATCGCCTACAGTGTGACAATCAGTCCATATGGCACAAAGATGTGGATTCGTGTTGCAATCGATTTTGATTCGAGCCGAATCAAGAGGCACTGGAAGTGCTTCGATTGCCGCGGTCATATCGTCATCCTCGCCTTCGATATCACCATCATCGTGATAATTCGTTTTTATGGGATTGGTATTCCATTTCCCTTTGTTATCTCCGTCTTTGTATACTTGCACCCAGATTGTGTCAGGCCCTAGATAAGACAACGTAGCAGTATTACCGGCCGCCGTACTCTGGGATAGATACTTATCCGGCACTGGATACGTCATTTCAATATTCAATTTAGCCATTTTTAATATATCTCCTAATTAACTTTTAATTTGTCTTATTTCCAATATGTGACAACTACTGCGCCACCACCACCGGCTTTTGAGCAACAACAACTACCCGAAGTCATTCCGCTATACCCGCCAACACCAGGTGAGGCAGGTGAACCACCGGAGTGCATACCAAAAGTACACGCATCTGGGGAATGTGCATCGCCAGTTCCAAGAGGTCCTGGGGAACCTGAAGCAACTTGCCACAGACCACCCGCACAATAATGATTACTATGTAACCAAGATGAACGTCCCGGTTGACCATAATCCCCACCGTAAACGTGGGCACAACCGAAACAAGTATGACAACAAGTGTAACAGTTAAAACTTCTACATTGATGCTGACCTTGGTGCCCGCCAATCGCACAGAAGTTTGAAAGACCAGGACCAGTAACGTAACTCGTATGTCCTCTGCCTATGCTACTACCAGGATAGCAACAGCCTGTTCCTGCTGAACATATTGAATATACTGAAGAACCGGCAGTAAAATGGCCATCTTCTTCGTTTAAGTGTTTTACTATATAACCACCTGCACCACCAGGAATTCCAACCATCATACAGCAACAAGCACCCCAACCTGAGGCCCCTCCGCCGTACATTTCAAATTTTATTCCTTTTACATCTGCTGGAACTGTCCAGTTGCATTGATGTCCGCCATAGTTTATTCCTTCTTGACCAGTCTGTCCGCTGTTATGATTACAACCAACATACAATACGTATTGTGGCCCACTACCGCCACCGCCTCCGGCAGCCTCTAAGTCTAGGATTCCTTGGGCAACACACGATTCAATCGTTGTAATGTTTCCTTCTTGGAAATCGCAAACGTCTTTTAGGGCAGAGAATGTCGCATTGGCTAGATATTCCAAGGTTTGGTCGACATCTTTCGCCATTTGGTTCATCTTACCAAGTGTTAAAATATCCATAGTTGTATTTTCTCCAGTTCTTTAATATTCAATTCTATTTATAATACAGAATTATTTTATATAAATTTATCTAACCTTACACATCCCAAACATCTTTGAGAGTTATGATGCCTCGCATATTTTCGAGGTTACCATCATATCGGCTAGACGTATATAGCAATGACGCAGGAGTACCCAATGTCCAAGACATCGTTTTGAATGACCAAGAGTCGTTCAAAGTATGTCCATTTGGATTCTCAAATTGAATCATTATACCGTTTTTGTAGTTAGTACCTGCGGCATTATTAGCAGAGAAAGGAGAACCGTTGGTATTTCCCTCTGGGCCATATAGTGCTAAATCAGTATTAACATTATTAATTGATGCTCCAGTGTATATGACTGGTCCAGCAACTAACACAACTGGTGTTTTGTATGCTGTACCTGGATTAGTCATCTCAACATCAGAGATGTTACCCGCAACACCTAGCGTAGCAGTGCCTTCAGCACCGTAACCAGTAGGTTCTGCGTGTTCATCGATGACCATAACCCTAGTATATCCTGGCTCATAGTCTTGCCAATCTTCGACAATCGTAACTGCTCCGATACCGTTGTTTAAACCAACTGTACCAACAAAGCCATTACCAACTGTCGGTCCGCCGTAGAGATTAGAGCCTAGTAATCCGCCACCATCTTGAACGAGAAGATATGGTTCATTATAATTCTCGCCTCTTGCAGTAAAGTTAACTGCGGTAACTACATTATTTTGGTCTGCTTCTAAAGTCGCACCATTACCTGTTTCCGCTGGGTCATTAATAACGAATGTTATATCGGTATAATTTGAACCACCGTCAACTACAGTCACTCCAGTCATTTCACCGACAGTCGTCCAAGTTTCAGTGGCAGCCAAACAAGTTGTCTCGTCTAGATACTGTGAGTCTGAACAAACTGCTTCAGTCGTAAGTACTGGTCTCAAGATTGCTCCTGAACCAAATGAAGTTCCGATAATGTTTGCGTGTGGCTCATCCCAAATTGGGTAGCCCGTGTTATCTATTGCTATAACCTGTGTGTCGGATGAATAGCCAGTGCCCGGCGCAGTCACATTAACTACCGCAATACTACGGTCTGTAACTATGTCAGCATAAGCACCTTCACCAGGACCAGATACATCAATAATTCTTACAGTATCGCCTGAAACATAACCTTGTCCAGGTCTGTCTACAGCAATGTTAAGAATATTTCCGTTTGAGTCTACTGTCGCAAGCCCTCTAACTCCACCACCCGTTGTAGTTACCATATCAACATAGACAGAATTATCTCGCACCCAAAGAGTAGCGGTTGTGCCTACATTGTTATCATCATAGAGGTCGTACTTGTCTGTAATCTCTGTTTCTTTGGTAATAACATAAGTGAATGTTGCGTTCTGAGGAATATCTCCTGAGTCGAACATACCATCTGTATGTGTAACAGTATGAGGCTGAATGTCAAGATTCTGGAAGGTGACGGTATCGCCAACATTCGCAGAAATCGTTGATGGGCTAAATGCGTTATTCTGAATTATAACTGCAACTGTTTTAGCAGTCGTATCAGTATATCCTGTACCAGCATTTGATACAGAGAATCCCGCTATTCCACCGTCAACTAAGTCCATAGTTACTGTCCCAACTACTGAAGGAGCACCACCGGAAATCGCAATTGTGTCTGCGACTACATAGTCGGCTCCACCATTTGTAACAGTAACATAGTCAAGTTCGCCAGTTTCAGTCAGATAGACATCGCCATCTGCCAGTCCACCAGTTGAAGTTGTAACTGAAAGGGTTATTAAAGGATTAACTTCGTGCGTTGCAACACCAATTGGATGATTGTGAGCACCTGAAGTAGAAACATAATAGAATGAGTTATTGAAATCATTCCATCCGACTACTTGGTCGTGAGTATGGCCAGCATCTACAGTCGTAGAAGTAACTTGGCCACCACCTTTTATCACATTAACTTCTGTTTGTGTTAATTGAATTGTATGCGTATGACCTGTTCCGCCATCTTCTACCATAACTTCCCAATATCCAGTATAACCAGCGCCTGGGGCACCCATATCAACAGTAATAGTATCAACCATTCCGTTTTTAAGAGTATGAGTCGCTATTGCCTTCGTTTCAGAAGAACCAGTAACATCTACAGCACCCAAATCAAACGCTCTAGCGGCCGCGTTCATAGAGAACTTGGTTCCACCAGATGTAATCGTTACATCTGAAACACCATCATCATAGATAGCGTTAAGTATAGCACCAGTGCCTTGCTTGCCATTTGCATCAATTGTGTATGCGTAAGAATCAATGAAACCTGAGTCATCATTGATATAAACTTTGTAAATCAGTCCGTCAGAAAGAGAACCGACATAAGATTCGCCTGCTATACCATATTCATAAGTACGTGAGAAGTCATCGAGAAGTGCGACAATAGAGTCAACATACTCTTCGCATTTAGTTGGCGTATCGTGGTCACCGCCGGATGAGTCTACGTCACTTGCGTGAAAACTTGCAGGAACACCCCAACCAGTTACTGCGGATGTCATATCGTGACAATAACTTGCATTGGGTTTAAATAAAACTGTATCGTAATCTTCTGCATATTGACCGACAACCCCACCATTATAAATTGTAGTGCCGTCTATTTCAGTAATTTTAATATAATCGCCCGCATCAATATTTCCGAACATAATCGCGGCATCAACACCACGTCTTAGTATAAGTTCTGGATTGTCTACGTCAGGAACTGAAGTATTATTTAAAATAGTTAGTTCGACTGCAGGGTCGCCATTTACTTCGTGACCACTGACTCTGAATGAGTGTACTCCACCACCTGAAGTATTCTTAAAGGCATCATATGCTTTAATTTTTGCGACTGAAGTTGAACCAGTAGATGCTTCATTTTCTAATTTCAAATGTTGAACGAAAGGTCGAGGCTCACCTACAATTTGCATTGTCTCACCAAAAGACATAATCGCTCCAGTAGATGGATGATAACTAATGTGATGAGTAGTGTTAGAGCCTTCTTCAGCGAAAGTAATATTGCCTTCTGAATTGTACATATAATCAGTAAAGCCAATCTCCCGAGTCATTGTGATATCGGCGAGTAATTCGTTTGTTGCGTGAATAGAATAACCAGAGTTGGCAGCGCCAGAAGTATACTGGGCTAGATTTTCCAGTATATCATTTAGTGCTTGGGCGATAATTGCATCTTGTGCCAGGACGTGAAGTGTATAATCAGCCTGCAATTGAGTCATCGTAGTTGTTACGTTGTTCTCAAGAGTATTAGCGTGATTAGACAGGACGTTTCCTGCATCATTAGCCCAAGGTACGAATGTAGTATTTACGAAACCCTGAACTTCATCGTTCATATAGGTTTCTACAGCATTCATTGCCGTATTGGTACGGACAACCACCTCATTTTTGAAGGTATTCTGTTGATTTTCTAAAGGAGCGGAAATATTATCATTGAGCCAGGTCTTCATTGAAGTCGCCATAGCGTTCAATTTAGTCGGTATCATTACCGCCGGCGTATTTGTATATATTTCTACTTCTTCGGTAAACGCCGAAACATCGATACTATCAAATGTAATATCTGGTATGTCATTAAACGGGTCAACCGCAGTAGTTATGCTTGATAGTGTTACGGACATTGTATTTTATCTCCAAAAATTGTATTCTTCTGATATATTTATAATAAAACTATTTATAAGCATATCGTTTTTTTACGGAATCGTTATGCAACTAACTTCTCTGAACGATTGGCCGTCTGTATGGGTGAGTATTACGTCATATGTACCACTCGCCTGACCAGTAGCATCAAAAGAGATGTTATTGGCATCAATGAATGTAGGAGTATAAGCGCCTGCTGTTACCCCAGGTATTCCAGTTACTTCTAGCGTTATTGCTGTATTTGGACTTGGCCAGAAGTTGGCTCCAGTTATTGAAAATATTCCAGAACCTTCATCTGTAACCGTTATAATTCTCAAGTGGTCGGTTACCATAAATGTGGTGGCCATTGTTGCTGTGTCACCGTCAGTATTAGTGATTATTAGTTCTTGTGCTCCAAGTGGAGTACTGTCAGCCAATGTAAAGTTGACCTGTGTCGGTAGATTTAGAGCGCCAGTTTCTTGAACAACTCCGCCTACTGTTATAGTCCACAGTGGGTCAATACCATCACCATTTAAGATTATTGTATGTCCCGGTATTGCACTTACAACTGTCGGGTCCCAAACTCCTCTGTCTGCTTCACAAAGAACTTGAGTTAATTGTATTCCATCTGAACAACTCTCGAACACTTCTTCAGTCCAAGTTCCTCTCGGTGCAATACAAGTTTGTTCAGTAGTATATGATACGTCTGTACAACTGCCTGGTGTCCAAGTATTATTTGCACTTGTCCAAGTATTTCCTGCATTTGTCCAAGTTCCTGCATTGTTTTCACAAGATACTTGGTCATAGTAAGTTCCGACAGAACAAGTACCTGCGGCAAGACATTGTGTTTCATTATTATTGAATGATGGGTCAGAACAAATTCCTTCCGCTAAACATTCTCCTTCATCGGTTATACTTGTAGCCGAACAAGTTCCTGCAGTCCAAGTTCCCCAAGGTTCTACACAAGTTGGTTCATCTAGATAAATTCCGTTTGAGCAAGATGCGGGTACAGTGTCAGTCCAAACTCCGTTAGCAGTATGACAGGATACTATATCAGTAAATGCTGGATTAGAACACGATGGGCTGATTGCTAGAACGCCTCTTGCACCAGTTTCAATATCTAAACCAGAAATCATTACAGGCGGATTCAAGATTTCGTTAGAACGCTTGTTAACATCATAGTAATCTTCAATGATAGATTCACCGAATGATTCTATGTTACGCATTCCTGCTGTTGGTTGTCCAGTATAATCTGCACTTTCCATATCGAGATGAGTTGCATTCCATCTAGATTCTCCACCTATTGGAACCCCGAACACATTCATTGAACGTGCTAAGAGTAGATACTCGTCAGAAGAAAGATTCGGAACAGTCTTGACTGAAATATTATCCCAGTAAGTGAACCCGTTGCCTGTAGTCGCAATCGTTAAGTATGCAACTCCCGTTACAGGTGCAACAAATATGAAGTCTTTTTCACTAAGCGTATCATTCGCATTTATTACCATCTCTCCGTAACTATTTGAATCTGGTGTAGGACCAACTTTAACTATAGAGTCAGTAGGTCTGTCTACACTGAAAGCCACTTTATAATTCATTTCGTCAGTTATTTCAAAATTGATATGGGCAATACCTCTTGCTGAAGAACCAACTCCAGATGTATAGATTTGTTGAGTTATTTGGTCAACATACGCGGCTCCACCTTGTTCAGGAGCAAATGTCCATTTCTCTTCGATTTCTCTTACGGAAACATCATCGATGGCTCCTTCAAAACCAGTTTGAGAGTAATATGGAGGATTCTCTTCTGCACGATTATTATCAACATCCGCAACAAAGTGAATGAGAGAATCGTGAGAGCCCGCTCTTACGTGATGGACTACTTCACCTTGATGAACAAGGCCAGTAGAATCATAATCTAGTGTCGGAATCTCTTCTTCAAATAATTTAATGTGGTCAATGTAACCAGTACCATTCATTCTAACTACTACGTCAGTGACGGATTCACCTAACATATCGAAATGCTGAATTCCACTTTCTGTGATTGTTGCTTTAACAACACCGTCCATAAGAATTTCAATAGTCGGAGTATTAACAGTTGTGCCTGTATGTGTTATATCTTCGTGTCCTTCTGGAATAGTTTGACTGATTAGAGTCCAACCACCACCTGCAGACCAACCAAGAGTAAATACGTGAGTATAAGTCTCGGCGTGATACGCATCAGTCTGTGCGAAAGCCATTGTGCGAGTGTCATCTTCCTGTAACCAATCGGCATCAGCCTGAGTGATTTGGAAAGTATGTGAGTGAGAACCCGTAGGCCCTGGTCCAACTTGAAAATGTAAAATGTCGTGTGTCTGTAGTTGTGTGGCTAGAGTCACTTCGTAATGACGATTCTTAACAAGAGCATTCGGAACTGTATATGTTGCAGTACCATTTACTGAAGAACTAAATTCTAGTTTTTCATTATTGATTTGTACATCAACACCACTCGTTGTCCAGTTAACTAGCACTGGGTCAGTAATATCAAAGTTCCAGTTTGCAATAAGATGGTCTACATTATTACCAAGTCCGACTCTTAATCGTCCAGTCATTCCATTATCTTCTGGGTCAAGGTCTGATAAGTTGTATTTAACTTCGTATAGTTTCCCTGCCTCAAAGCCAACAGTCTGATTAATCTGTGATGCGGATGAGATAGAACCATCAATGTATGCTTTACCACCCACTGAACTCCAACCTTCACCCATATACCAAGCATTCTGACCAGTTACTCGTTCTCTGATTGACACATTGTCAATCTTGCCCATTCCCGTACTTGTCAGTCTGAATACTGTAGAGTTTAATGGTGCTACCACTGTTTCAGAATAATGTCCGATTACCGTGTTAGCAGTACCCTCAACAACTGTGTCACCTATGATAGATGCTTTAATTGTTCCGTTTGGTGCACCAAAGTCATCTTTGAAATCTTCTATGATATCGTATTGAATTTCATAAGTAATTCCGTCAAGAACTGTGCCAGTAACAAGTTGCTCAATATGACCAGCAGTAGTATCACTTGTATATGCTGTGCCACCTTGAACCTGCCAGGACCCTGTCTCTGTCCAAACAACTTCTTTGAAAGTTACGTTGTCTAGAGCAATATCTGACCTATAGCCAATATCTACACTCAAGTAAACTACAGCGTTACCAGTAAAGTTATTTGTAACAAGGAATTGCTCTGAACCAACACCCACAATCATCGAAAGTGGGTCGATATATTGTACCGTTCCAAGTTCGATATTCATTGCTTGAATTTTTGGTATAGCACCTGGTCCAGTTGCTGTTACTAGATTACCAAGTTGTAATGTGTGGTTTGAAGTTCCTGCTACTGGGAATGCGTATTCAGGTTCTGGCTGTACTTGAAAGTAATCAGGACCTGTTCCGTTATCTACAACAATCTTATCTAAGATGTGTAGCGGAGTGTACATATTATCTTGACCGTGATGATAATAAACGTGTATATCTTCGCCAGCATTAACTGTCGGTAGGTCAATAATATTTAATGTTCCAATCATCGAGGCGTGCCACGCACATTGATAATACAATGTATCTGGCGCCACTGAAGGAACAGTGAATTCGCATATTTCGTATTTTAATGCCCCTGTGGCATCAGCACCGAAGTTAGAAGAACCTGTATATGTCTGGTCACCAGGGCCTTCTTCTGCCCTTGTTCCCGTTACACCTAATAGATACTCACCGAAGTAAGCACCCGGAGTAAAGTGAGAACCATCGTCAGTCGTTACGTAGAACGGATGTCCTGCGGCATTAACTCTGAATCGATATGTACCACCACGATATAAGTTGATTGTTCGGTTAGTACCTTCAATCATACCTTCTTTGTCAAATTTGTAAAGTCCACCGTCTGCTTCAACCGCATAGTAGCCGTTGACTGCTCCTGGTGGAACAAATGGGCCGAAACCAGATACGCCATCAGCGCCTGTTAGGCCGAAATCTTCTGGGATTCTCCAAATAAAGTTTTTAGAGAAGTTACCAATCCATTGTGACATTCTCCATTGTGGGAGTCCAACGTCATCAAAACCTGGATTTAATGCTTCACAAGTTGCCCAGTCATCGATACCGTTGTAGTACCAACCATCTACGTCAATTGCTTCGCACCAACCAGGGAGAGACATACAAACTGGGAATGGCTCGTCTGCTATCCAAGTTCCGGGGTCTTCATCTGTATTGACAAAATCATTATAGTCACCTGAATTAATTGTTAATCCGTGATTTGCATTTTTAGAGATACAGTGATAGCCTTCTCCGACTTCGCCTATACCTCTTGTCATACCTGCTTGAACTAAGTTATCCCAACCTGCTCCGGGTATTGCTTTAATACCAGCGGCGTGCATATACATTGATGTAGGTGCACCCGTGAATGGGTCAGGCATTGTGATATGCCCTGATGGGTTCCAAGCGTTATTTAAAAATTCGTAAGTACCACCTCTGAATAAGTCGAATCCACCAACTATACCTTGGTTACCACCAAATGATTCTGCTTCTGCTTCATCTCTTTGATAAGGGAAGTAAGATATATCACTCTGGTCCCACCAAGTCCAGTACCAAGGCGAGTCTTGTGCGCCTTCTACTGTGGTTGTATTCGGGTCTGGGAATGTTAATGATGTTTGTGTATCTACTGTAATATGTAAGTTATCAGTTGGTCCGTAACCATCTCCGAGTGCGACAACTGTATGGTTTCTCATTTCACCAGGTAATTCTGATGGCATATACGGTTGTGGGCCTGAAGGTAACTGAACAATATCAGCAACACTTAATCCGTGATTGACTGATTTGACAGTACGTGGTCGTGACCAGAGCATCTCTACTCCAGTTCCAGCACCTGGGTCACCGAAGTGATTTGTTATGTCTCTTTCGACTTCAAATCTATACGATGCCATATCTGCAACAACTGTGTATGCTTCTTCAACATTGAATGTTGTTGGTGTAGTTCCAGGAGCATTCGCTAAAGGATAAATAACTGTTTCTGTCAGTACAAAGTGGTCCCAATCGACTATGAAATCTACAAAGTAGTTCGTATTTCCGTGATGGATACCGTTGTAAACATTTTGATAATGTATTTTCTGACCTGCTTCCAGACCGTGAGAATCACATTCGATTCCACGTTCTTTCTTCACATACCCTACTATGTTTGTGAATGGGTCTGCAATAGATGTAGGATTATTATCATCTCCACCCATTGAAAAGTCGTATTGACCGATTGTGAATTGACTTGAACCTGGATACCAGACTCTATCAAAATCGTGAATATGTTGG
>Ga0315319_10000070_pt1 | contig 26240 bp, 29 predicted proteins | sample M1500m3416metaG_FD_203463 | JGI IMG/M metagenome (GOLD analysis project Ga0315319, IMG submission 203463) | Ammonia-oxidizing marine archaeal communities from Monterey Bay, California, United States - M1 500m 3416 | ecosystem: Environmental > Aquatic > Marine > Intertidal zone | place: USA... | reverse complement strand
TTACAGGCCCGTGAAGTACTGGACGATTATAATATATGTCTCTACTGCGTTGACTAATTTCTGTTAGGAAAGAATAAGGATCATATAATATTTTAAGTTTATCATTCTTCAGATTACCATCAGCAGTGTGATATGTTACTTCATTAGGTAAGTCTTCTAAAAACTTAATAATATCTTCTCTGAACACCTCCCATACATCATAGACCTCTATAGGGCCTTCAACGTTTAATAAGGGTGTTAGATCTGGATTGTTAACTGTTGGTGGGTTAATATAAAATTTCATTCATATATAAAATCTACTAACTTATTTGGATCCGGATCATGTCGATTTTCGCCATCCTCTACATCACGAATAAAGTGTTCATGAAACTTGATAGGCAAATCTGTTTTATTAAAATGATTTGTCATTATATTACTTAACACTATATGATTACGATGTGTAAAATGATTAATCATACCAGCATGATGAATAATTTCATCTGACCATTCTTTTTTTGAATGATCAAATAAGGGAAATGAATAAAAATGAAATAAATTATCGTTAAGAATTGTAAAATCAAATAGCTCTTCTTTGTATACTCTACTAAAAGGATTAGGGGCCATTCCCCATACACGAAAAACAATCATTGGCCAACTATTCTGTTTAGATATTGTATAAAGATATGCAATATTCTTTAAGTTTTGATGATCAAATTCATCCCTCATACTTTCATAAAGAGATGTGACACTAAATTCCTCTTCTGGTGTATAATAATATTCGGCAAGTTCCGGATTACCTTCACGTTTAGCCATCCAATCTTGATATGCGGAGGATGGGTCTATATTATCTTTTCGGCTTCTTTTATCACTAGGGTTTTTTGTACTATCTGTAGTTCCTTCTAACCAAGTCCAAGGAATTCTATATGTACTAGATAATACAAATACGAACTTAGGATTTAATCCAAAACATTCTTGTTCATAATGACGATGAAATTTTGCTAATGAGTCGGCGGGGCCTTCACCACACTTTCCATGATTATCATGTTCTTCATTAAGATTATTAGAAAGCATTTGATACCAGCGCTCATGATCATGCATACCTAATTTTTCTGCTGGTTCATTTTCTACAAAACTATCACCATACAAATATATCATAATTAACTATTTGTTGACATTTTCTTTTGAGGATTATACGATTTCTCACCATCATACCAATATAATGATTGATGGGGGTCTTCAATAGGAGTACTATTACTTTGATAATAAAATTTTCTTATGGCATATCTAGTGCCGCTTGTTACTTCTGTTACACTATGCGGGGCCGAGTCATTATTTTTAAACAATACTGACGTATTATGATTCGGCTCATGACTCCACATAATATTTTTTCTTTCTTTATCCCAGAGTCGAAATTCACCTCCTTTACAATCTCCAAGATAAATCATTAAACTGAATGCTCTGTTTAATTTTACTCTATTATTCCAATTAAAATCTATATGAGGATCGAGTTTACATCCTTTAGTCATTTTGGATATACCCTCGCCCACGCCTAATGGATCAAATAACAATCCTTCTAGGCCTGTTTCCTCTTCTAAATTTTTAATTGTGCGTTGTGAATGAAGTTGATTATACACCTCTCTAAGGACATCATGGTCCTCCCAATCATAATATTCATACATTAAACTATTATTTCTCTCAAAAGATTTCCAATCCTTAATTCCTTCAAGAGTTTTAAGACAGCTCGTTGCCAATTTTTCATCAAGAAACCAAGACTTCATTATGTTCCATAAGATTGGTTAATAACGCAGATGAAACAAATTCCGCTTCATCTCTATCTACTACTACAAAATCTCCGTCTTCATCTAAAACTACAAAATTACCAGAATCTTTAAATATTCTAATTTGATATTGTTTAGATTGTGCAAGGAAATCAGTATGAGCTTCTATTTCAGGATGTCTCGATATGTTCATCACTTTCCTCTATTTCACTATCTTGATGTGCTTGCCTTAGGCGTTCAATGTTTTCATCTTTTAAAGGAAAAGGAATTATTTTTGCAGGTCCTCTTAGTTCTTGAATTTTTCTACTTATCCAATCTTTCATAATTCATGCTCACGCGGCATATTTTAATAACTTTTCCCACCTAGGCATCCCTGATTTCATAATATTTATTGCAGCAGGTAAAGTTCTCAACGTAGGTTGAGATATTTTCTTGTCAGCTGCTAATGCTTTTAATTTATCTAGCACCATTCCTGCTTCTCCTTCAGTAACTTTAGTTTCTTTAGCTATAACAGGAATTACTGCTGCCATTCTTTCCATCATTTCGCCGGGAGATAACGTTACATCAATTGTTAAAGATCTGGATAAAACTGGCTGGGGTATTTTATCTTGCGGAAGATTCGATATAAAAATAACTCTACCTTTAAATTCAAAAGTATTTGGTAATCTTGGTAATTTGCCTTCTTCATCTCCTCCGGCGTATAGAGCATCCTCAATACCATCTTCAATTTGTACTATAGAAGCCCGTGGTAAAGATTGATCAATGGGGACTGTTGATTTTGAAGACCATGAAATTTCTCTATCTTCATAACTATCTAATGCTGCTTTTAAAAGATTTTGAGATGTCATATCTTTAAATACATCATCATTATCATCAAAAACTATCAATTTACCTTTTCTTGCCATAAAAAATTCAGTATATAATCCAAATACAGATGTAGCGCCTTTACTAACCTTATAATCATTTTTAGAGAGGCCTGCTTTTTTTATACGTTCTTTTACTGTGAAGGTTTTTCCTGTTCCTCCTCCCCCTGTAACCAGAAGAGCTGGGCGTGCATTTTTAAGAACAAGATCAACAAGATCAGACAAATCTTGAAATAAAACATCTACTGGAACTTTATCGGCGGCTGCTTCTATTTTCTTTACGGCGGGATCATCACTAACAGTTTCATTTTCACCTATTTCGGTATCCAATAACATGGTTACATTAACAGTTCCACGTTTACCTCTAGGCAATTTAGATAATTGATATTGATTTACTTTTCTACCTAATTTTCGGGCTATATCTTTTAATTCTGATACTTTAACTTCTGAACTTCCAAATTCATGATAAGCTGCTCTTGCTACACTAGCAAGATCTAAAGTGCCGGCCGCTTCTGAAACTGTAATTTTAAGTTCACGTGCAGCCGGAGCTTTGATGAAATCTGCAATAACATCCACTAAATGAACGATATTAAAATATTCAAGACCGTGTATAGTTCGTGTCGGCCAAGGAAATTCGGTATTCCAACTTTCCCAATAATCAACAGAAGTAATTTGGGTTTGCTTAGCGTTCTTCTTTTCCCAATTTAATCTAACAGCTTTACCTCTATCGCCGATGAGAAATAAAATACCTACACCAAGTCCGGTTTTAGTTTTTTTAAATTCCTGAGCACCGCCTTCACCACCGTATTGATAAAATTTATCACTAACTCTTCTTTCCAAAATGATTCTAATTTTATCAACAACAGTGACTAAGGATTTGACGTTAAATGCCGCCTCAGTAATTAAAGTTTTTCTAAATAATTCCATTATTTATCCCCAAAGTTATATTATACTATATTTATTCAAGTGAATCTTTCTAGGGCTTTGGTAACGGCAACACGCTTGGTTTTTTTAGTGGATATATATCAGCCGCGTTAACTGGTAAAACTTTTAATGTTACCTCTACTGTGCGAAAAACGCGTTTTCGTATAATAGTTAACGTAACCTTATCTCCAATATTATATTTTCCTAATTGTTCTGAAAAACCTAAACCATCATTAATCATCACGCCGCCGACACCAATGACAGTGTCATTAGCTTTCAATTCTTCTGGTACTTCGCCTGGTCTTACCCATAAACCAAGAGTATTCGGCACATGAGCAGGTTTAACATTAGGATAATCTTTTATTATTTTGTCTCTAGTTTTAGGATTAATTAATCCCATAATCATTATGCCGACTGCAGGTCTATCAACTCTACCGTTGTCTAACATAGATTCTAAAGACTTTTTTACAACATCTCCTCTGACTGCTATACCAACCCCAGCGTTTTCTGTAATCTTAGATATAATCATAGAATTAATTCCTACGATTTCCCCTTTCATATTCAGAAGAGGTCCGCCTGAATTTCCTTTATTTATTGCAGCATCAGTTTGCAATGATTTAATATAAGGATGTCTCATATATCTTTCATTGCTTGAAATAATTCCTTTGGTTAAAGTCCAAGCCATTCCCATCGGATGTCCGAATGCAAAGACTTCAGTTCCTGGTACTATGTTTTCTATATCATCTGCAAATTTAATATAAGATTTAGGTTTCACATCTGATGTGACCAGAAGCAATGCCAAATCTGCAAGTGGATCTAATCCAATTACATTTACATCATGAAGTTCATAATCATAGTCGGAATAATAAATTAATTTAATAAAATTTTGTCGATAAACACAATGAAAATTTGTAAGTATATGTCCTGAATCAGATACGACAACTCCTGCACATAACCCATTTGATTTGAGGTCCGTTTCTGGATCAGCATTAGGGCTTGTAGTAAGCATAACTATAGCCTCTTTAGCCCTTTGAAGAATTGATTCGTATTTTAATGTTTCTCTAGCTTCTACTAGAGCTAGTTCGTTCGTTTGGATTACTGATGAGTTATCAGCAAATGATGTACTCCAACCAAATATTAACAATAACAAAGTATAACACATCAAACCCAAAAATTTGAATTTTGTCATGTACTATCCTTGAAAAATTATTCCCGGTTCCTCTTTAGATTCTATCGGTTTTTGGCTTTGTGGCTCTTCGGGTGAATCCTGAGGCACATCTGGGATTATTGTTTTTGTTTTATTATCTTTTTCTTCTTCTAAATATTTTTTAACGGTTTCATTTGCAAAAAAACTTGGGAGAGTTTGATATTCTCCAACACATTCTACTGCTTTAACCATGAACAAGTTCCCTGTCCATTTGGGGTCGAGAACTTTTTTAAAATAATCTTCTAATTTAATTTCTTTTCTAATCTTATCTATTACACAAAAACAATGTTCTACCATTTGTCTTTGTGCTAGCGGACTCGGCATTTGACTTCCGAGAGATGGATTACTCAATACTACCCATCTTATAGTTCCTTGGTAGCATGCATTTATCGTATCGTATAAAAGTTGGGATGACCATTTACCTTCTTCTAATATTTTTGGAAATCCGAAACCTGTCCGCGGCGGTTCTTTACCATTGACAAATCCCGCGAAAGATAGAATTAACACAAACATTAAAATTAGAGAGATTTTCATACTTCCATCCTATTTTATTTAGTAACCCTTGGTCCGTGGAATATAACTTGACCATATTCTTTTGATTGTTTAAATACTATTCTTCTTAATGGTTCTCTTCCGTTTTTTAGTTCTATATAATACGATAAAAATGTATCTGCTTGCATGTTTAGACCATCCTGTAATTCCATATACTTATAGGTAGCTTTTACAATACCTTCTGCAAATTCCGGAGATATCATGTACGAAGTGGCGGGTGGGATACCCAAGATAGCAATACCATTATCTCTTCTATAATCTTTACCTTTATCTATAAATCTTTCAAACTTAAATTTTAGATCGTAACTACCCTTGATTTCTGGATTTTTACGTGCGTCATGTTCAAAACAAGCAATAGACCGATTTAATTTAAGACATCGTTTCCATAATTCAAAATGAGTACAAAAACATGCTTTTTCTGTGTCATGAATTGGAAGTTTTAATTTGCGCCCATGCGTTGATACTTTATATTCTTGAAAACGTAATTCTGGAGAAAGAAATTCCGACGAACGTGCGGGAAACATTTCTAAATCAATATTAAATTCTTTTTTAAAATGTTTTATACCTTCTTCAAAATATTGTTCGGATATAGGATTCCCCTCAATCAAGTGCATGAAATACATTATTACATTTTTTATCCGACCTGTTCAGTATAACAATTAGGACATGTCAACCTGGATTTATGCTTAGCTGATTCAGCGGGCATATTTTGTGAGAAGGGAAGTTTACACGAATTACATGTAAAATGTCTCACGTCGGAGTTTCCAACGGAAAAATCATGTTCTTGTTTTACTAATGCAGGTGTTCTAATATCTGGAGATCTAAAGATTCCAGTTCCGCGTTGACCTGCGCCTTTGTTAGTTACTCTCATTTATGGCATCCATGATGGTTTGTTTGAAATTGCATCGTTTTTAACATTAAAACTCGTAGAACATCCACATGTACTAGTAGCTTTGGGATTTTCAAATCTAGGTCCGGGAGCTGATAAATCATTACTCCAATCTATAGTTAAACCATTAGTTAATAAATGACTTTTTTTATCAACTAGAATATTTATACCGAGAGATTCAAATTCTAAATCAAATTTGCTAGGTTGGGAGTCAAAGGTAAGTTTATATTCATAACCTGCGCATCCACCACCTGTGACTGTTATTCTTAAACGAGCGTCAAATGTGGTCTCTTCATCTAATAACCTATGAAAATTTTTGCTTGCACTTTCTGTAAGATTTATCATGCATTTAATTTGGCGGCGATTGCCATCTCTCTCTTTTTTTCTTTAGATTTACCTTTAAATTGAGGTGCATCAGAACTTTGAAAATCTTTAACTACATCTCCCATATCCGCATTTTTAACATCTATGCCTTCTATTCGGATTCTGGGTTCTCTCTTCTCTTCGTTAGCTGCTTTTTCTTTTTTCTTTTTTAAAACATGCTTAGTTGCGGCATGAGCAGCTCCAGCTGCAAGTCCACCAGCAACTGCTGGAGCAAGAGTTCCTGCTGCTTTTCCAACTGCTTTCTTTGCTAGATAACGAGCACCCATTCCAACAAGAGGTGCGATTATACCTATCTCTTTAATTACACCCTCTTCTGTTTCAGTTTCAGTTTCGCCTGGAGGTCCTTCTTTTGCTAGGCGACGATACATTTTTACCATATTAGGTTTAGTAATTCTTTCAATTGAAACATCTTTCCACACATCTGGCTTTAATTGACTTCGTAAATCTTTTCTGACTGATGATTTTGAAGAACTTTCAATAAAAATAGGATTTGGTAAACCAGGAATTTGTATTTGCCAGAAAGTTTCACTTAATTCTTCATTTTTTGATTCCGCATCATATCCCGGATGACTAACTGTCTTCATAATTTCTTCTTTTTTCTTCTTTCTCTTTAAAGGATCATCTGGTTTAAAAAATGGCTGGCCACTTAAACCTCCCATAGAAGCTTCCGCATGCATATGTTTTTTCCAATCATCACCTGTCTTTAAATCATGTCTAGTTTTTACAAGAACGTGATCAGTAGGCATTTTCGGGTCCCTTATCGCTTTTTGCATTTGCCGCAGCGAGCCGGAATGTGTAACTCTACCCTTTTCGGTACTACCTTGAACTATATGATGATTAAAAACTTCTTCTTCAATGTGATCTTTGAATTTTTTCATGTTGCCTGCTTTTGTTTATAATCCGCTATCGCTGCTTTAATTGCATCTTCCGCGAGAACAGAACAATGTATTTTAACTGGTGGAAGTGATAATTCTTCAACAATCTCTACATTATTTAAAGTCATAGCATCTTCAATAGATCTATTTTTAACCCATTCTGTAGCTAATGACGATGCTGCTATAGCAGAGCCGCACCCAAATGTTTTGAACTTTGCATCAACTATTTTATTGTTTTTAACTTCAATTTGAAGTTTCATTACATCGCCACATTCTGGTGCTCCTACTAAACCGGTGCCAACATGGATATCATTTTTATCCAGACTTCCTATATTCTTCGGATTCTCAAAATGATCTAAAACTTTATCACTATATGCCATATATGCCTTTCATTCTATTTATGAAATTATGCTTCTGGATTAGGTAGGGAGGGCTGGCTCGTGTTATAATTTAATATAGCAGATACAAATGAATGATATACATCAAGAGCCTCAGCTCTAGGGCTCGAAACTATCATCACAAACTTTTTATCAATTTCATATCTACCTAAATTAGCATTAGTAGGAAATGCGTTGGGAGATAATCTTTCAACGTTGCGGTTCAAATCCACATCCCATTCCAGAGACCATCGAAATTGAACGGCTTCTATTAATTCATACTTATCTCCTAAATCTCTAATTTTTGAAATCACTTCTTCACCAGTAGTTAATTTAAGTACCTTTAATTCATGGTCAAAGACCGCTTTAGATAAGGCAGCATCGTTCACTTCATTCATATCGGAAATCCTTCTTTCACTTTTGTTATTTGATAGTGGCCACAATGAGGACACCAAAATTTTTCATTATTAGGGAGACTTATATCCATCTCTAATTTACTAGGAGTATGAGTATAACTCCACCATTCTTGACAACAGCCACAGGTAAAATGATATAAAATTTCTATTGTGTATTCATGATTGAGAGCCATAATATATTCGCTTTTAATTTTATATTATATAGTAAAATTTATAAAAAATCAAGCATTATCTACGCTTATCTTGCTGGCCGTTTTGATAGGCTTCAAAAAGAGCTCTCTCTGCGAATAAGGCAATAGTTTTTTCATGATCCATAGGTAATTGAGTCATTACATAGCTCATAAGACTATCCTTAAATCTTCTCTTAGATTTTGGATTTTGTTGTAGTTTTTCTTCGTAAGTCAAATGTTTATCCCCACATTTGTTGTTCTAGCCTTTCGACCTGTTTAATGTCTTTGCGAAAATCTTTTATCCGCTGTCTTTCTGCTTCTTCCCTCTTTAACCTTTTTGCCATAGAAGGTTTAACAAAATATCTTCGTTTTTTCACCTCATTGAGAGTACCTTCACGAGACACCACTTGTTTTAATTTTTGTAAAGCTTTTATAATATTTCGCTGGTCTGAATCCTTATGACCGATCTTTATTGAAATCATATTCTTCCATTTCTATCCAATGTTTATCATATATTGATTTAAGATATTCATTATTAACATTAGTTTTATACCAAGGACCGCCCAAAGTAAAATGAGCGGCACCAATATCCTCATTGTCGGGATAATTTGGTTCATTTACTAACCAATTCCATTCTAAAGGAATTGATCCTATATATTTTTCTTCAGGTTCTGCCCACTCCATCTGATGTAAATAGCTCATGGGCGCATAAAATATTTCTTTGCAAGTCAATGAATATTTTTCTTTATTAAATATCATAAAACTTGACCAATTCTTTCTAGGATAATTCACATTTTTATATTGTCCGCCCATTTTAACTTCGCCTTTTGAAACATAATTTTCATGTTTACAACAATATACCATTTTATTTTCATCTAAATCTCTAACTAAACTCAAGGGATTTTTAAAAAATATAAAATCATCATCGACAAATGCTACCCATTTATTATCGTCATTATAATCAATCAATGGGACTAAGTATCTTGTTCTGGCAAAAGGATTGTTCGTATTTTTAACATAATAATGGGGAACACTGTGAGTTTTTACTCCGAATTTTTCTAAAGAAAATCTACATTTTCTATTAACCTGTTCTCTTCCCGGCGTGTAACCGACCCAAAAATCTATCATAATGCTTCCATTATTTGATAACACGCATCTTTCCAAAGACTTATATCTTTTGGATCATTCGCTATATTTGTATTATTAATGTGATTGTAGAGTTCATTCATATATCCTGAAAACCCTTGTTTTTTAGGCGGGGCAAACTTAAATTCTTTCTTAAATATTTCTACTAATTTTTCTTTTCCTATATCATTTACAAAAGCATCATTATAAAATATAGTATGATCTAAAAAAGGATTTCTTGACTCTATACAGCTCATTCCTAATGCCAAATTTGCGCCAATAGCTGCACAAGGGAGAAAGGATCTCTGATCCAAATACTTATTTGTTTGAGTTACATTATTAACTTTAGAGATTTGTTTTGCTACTTGATGTTTGTATTTAGCATTTAGATTTTTTCCGTCAGCTACTCTAGAATATTTGGAAAGCTTATTATCTTTATATAAATCATAACCCCCAAATATTTCATCTGCTCCCTCTCCCGTCAACATTACTTTTACATGAGGACTCATTGCTTTACCCATTATATAATAACCAACATAACTCCATGTATAAGGAATCATATAAGATTTTTGAATATATTCTATTGCTGCTTCACACCATTGTTTTTCATCGTTTTTAACTTCTACTCTAGGCTCAAATCCATATTTTTTAATATCTGCCGAAGCCCAACATTTATCTTCATTAATTGTCGTTACATAATAATCTAAACTATCTTTAAAAAGAGCAGATATAACAGAACTATCTACTCCTCCCGAAACTATTCCACAATTGACTCGATGGCTCGAATATGAACGTTGCATGTTTTTTAACAATTGTAATATATTGCCATCACAAACATGTTTCGGTTTAATAACGCGCGATTTAAGAGCCCTACCGCGCATGTTATAAGTGATTATTAAACCCTTGGGAAATAACTTAATGTCTCTATAATGTGTTTTATCAAATATATAATGACGTGTTTGGAGCCAACGTTTGAGGAAGTCTTTATCTAATTTTGTTTTAACAGTTGTGGCAATAGATTTTATAGTATTACTATAAATTAAACAATTTTTATTATAATAGAAAAGAGGTACTTGCCCTATAGGATCTCTAATTAATGTTATAGTTAAATTTTTTTTGTCATAAACAGAAATTGCATATTGTCCGTTCACTTCATCAAAATTATAATCCTGTCTTCTTATTTTTTCTGCTAACCATTCCGTATCATTAGCGAAGCCCTTTGTAGGCGCGTTATATATTTCACCCACATATGTAAAATAATAATCGCCTGTATCAAATACTTGAGGACCCGGAAATTTTCCGGTGACGGGAAGAATACTTTGATGGAAAAATGAAGGGTTAAAGATAGCAGAAAAACTAATTTCTCCTCTTTCATCTATATCACTGAAATCAGCATCAATTAAGGATCTGTCACTTATACCAAAAAAACCACACATAATAACAATAATATTTAAGATATATCCTTAATGTAGGTTATTCTTTTGGAATATCTGATTTAACTAGTGCAATAGCATCTTTCCATGTTGTAGTACCATTTATTTCATCATCATATAGCATTTCAAGTTGTGTGTCCCATTTTGGATATGAAGCCATCCGAAGCTTTGTCCATTCTGGCAGAGCTACCCACTCAGCATGTTCTGCTTCTAGGCGCGCAAGATATGCCGCGTCGTCGGTAGCCGTCTTATCCTCAATAGCCTGCTGCCTGTCCATCTCAGCTTGTATAACATCAACAGCTATTTCAGTCGCACCGTCTTTCCATACAATACTATTAATGTCCTCACCCAGATAATGAGTGTATTCTGCACCAAGTTCTGCTAGTGCATGTTTTATTTTGATAATCATGTTTGTATCTCTTTTACTGTTAATGTTGAAGACTGCGACAGTATCTCCGCTGCCGTTGTTCCATTTACTCTGGCTGTTACTGTTACAGTAGCACCCTTTGCGATTGAAGACTGATATAAAAAGGAAGCAAAAACAGGCAGTGTCCAATCCGTTCCCACCGGTGAAGCTAACATCGTCTGTGCCTGGCCGCCTGGGCCGCCTTGTTGAATCCATTTATTATTGTAAAATTGCGGATGTCCGCCTGACATTCCGCCTCCTATCGCGATGGGATCAGAATGACCTAAATCTGAACTACCGTTAACGATCCATTGTAATCCAATTTGATCTCCATCTCCCAAAATAACCGCTGTCCGCGTCTGTAGTAAATATTTAGAATTAGCTGCTTTTGCTGTAAAAGTAACCGTTAATGGACCGCCCAACACATGTGTAAATGTTACGGGAGTGACTTGTCCAGAACCCAGTGCAGGCAGAGTCAAGGTTATTGTGGTAGCATCAACAATTGTTGCAACTGCGGTTCCATTAGTCAACCATCCGGCACCGGAAGTGGACAGTACTGCTCCAGGCAAAATAGCTGGAGGAAAAGCATTCGTGTAGTTAAATGTAGATCCCGGGATCGCGGTTCCGCCTGAGCAAGGGAGCGCCGAGGACAAATTTAACGATATCCTGGAGCTAGGAATATTTACAACCGTGAGATTAGTTGGGCCATATGAGCCGCCAGAAATGGTTGAGGCAGAAGAAGTACCTGAAGCTAACGGAGTAGAACTTAAAGTCATTGCTGACGAACTAGTAAGTGCAGTAATCGTAGCCGTGCCACCCGCACCCGAAAGATAATCCGTTGTCGATCCTGGATTTGTAAATGTCAATGGGCCATATCCACTACCCACTGCAGGCTGGCTCATTATTATCGAAGTGCCGAAGACAACAGCAGCTGTTGTTCCGGCGGCAATCCAACCTTGCGATCCGGATATTGTTGCTCCAACTGCAACAGGTCCGTATGGAGGGTTGTTGGTGAAAGTGAATCCACCTGCGTTAATGGTAGTCGAGCCGGCATTAACTGAGACTGAACCTCCATTGGGAGGGTAAGCCATTCCAGTATAATATGAACTGCCGGATACAACAGTAGGAGGAAGGGTAATGGTTGCTCCAACTGTAATTCCTGCCGGTAGATTACCTGAGCTAGGGCTTATTGAGTTACTGGAAGTTGATAAAGTCCATGTTCCGGGAGTAATAGTAGGAGGAGTGGCTTGGCTTGGAACGAATTCCGATCCAACATGAATTCTGGTATCCATGAGGGCGCCGCCATCTGTGTTAAGCGCAGTTTGACCAGTAATTACAGTGTCCCATAAACCTCCATCAGCGAATCCTTCGTTGAAGGTAGCAGTAGTTGAACCACCAGTGAACTGCCAGTTCTGCCCATCTGTAACGTTTGTTTCTCCAAAAGTTAGATCTGCAGCACTGGGCGCGCCCGATTTGGTCATGTTTGTTGATGATCCAACCATCGCATGTTCTTGGATTCCCGAACCACCAAAGTCAAGTACGACACCAGGGCCTGTGGTTGTCGCTCCCGTAGTTGCTGCTATCTTTATCTGCTCTACACCTTGATCATCATTAAAAGAAATGTCCCCACCTGTTGCAGGCTGAAATATTAATTTTTGATTAGGTCTGGCCTTTATGATAGTATCGCCAGAGGCAGGAACACTAATTATGTTTGTTCCGCCCTCATCCTGTATTTTCAGGTTATCACCTGTCCCTGCTTTTATAATTGAATCTGCCATGGTTTAGCGACCTCTTATCCTATTTCTTCTACGGTTAAAGTTGTAGCTGTCGATTTTAAAGTAAGATCTCCGGTAGGAGCACTTACCATTCCTATTATAGTAACAGTTGCAGCAGCCGCAATTGAAGACTGATATGTAAAACTTGAAGACACTGGTAAAGTGAGTGCTCCCACTGTTGGACTAGCGGCTACGGTCTGATTACCATCATTGTTAGTGAATGCGACATGACCACCGGTCACTGACATACCGGAGAAAACTGTTGAGGTAGATCCTACCACGGTTCCGTTTACAGACCAATTAAAAAAAGCTGAATCAGATCCAGTGATAACAGTATCTAACTGCATAGCATATTTAGAGTTTGCAAATTTCGATGTAAATACCACTTGTAATATTCCGCCTCCAAAAGTAATATTATTTACTCCTGTGCTAGCAGTCATATCTGTGCCGGAACCTTGTACCACTTGTAAATTACCTCTCATTCCTCCGGTAGGATTATAAGATCCAAATGTAGTGGCTCCGGTTGTAGCCAATATCTTCAATTGTTCAGTACCTTGATCATCATTGAAAATAAGGTCACCGCTTGTCGCCTGTAAAACTAAATTTTGACCTGAAGAGGATTTTATTGTAGTATCTGCTCCAGCCATCACAGAAATGGCAGCTCCTCCTGCCGCATCTTGGATTTTTAGGTTATCACCTACTGCTGGTTTTATAATAAAATCTGCCATTTTTTTCCTTTTTAAATTATTCTGGTTTAGTAGGCCAAACTGGGTCAACTACCACATCATCATCCGCACCAGGAAATGAAAAATCCCTGAGTGCTTGTCTGTAAGTTTTCCATGCAGCTTTTTTAGCTGTTGGATAATCCGTAACGATATATTTATCACTTTCAGCTAATAGATTGTTGCGCTCTGCTCTAGCAACTGCAATATCCATGCGCTCGTCATTTTCATAAAAAACTGGATCGCCGGTTCCCATTTGTATCTTATTTGCCATATTGCTCTTTTTATTAATTGATCTTGTTATTAAATATTTTATGCACCATCAAAGCCGTAACCAACTCCATAATGTGTATATTCTGGAGAACTAGTGTTTTCTGCTATTCCATTCCTTAATCCATAAAGATATGCTCCTTCTCCTATCGTATCGTCACCCATGCCGCCCATGGGGTTCGAGTGCGTGTGGACGAAGCTTTGGTAGCCCGGACCGTGTACGGTCATATCTGATAATGGAAATTGTGCGTGTTTGAACCGCGTTTGAAGGCCTTGCTGCAGTATAGCAGATCCGCTGTTGTTGGGCGCTGAAAGACCTCTAAACTCAATAGCGGCGAATTGATAATTATATGCTTGTTTCCACATATCTGCTCCATGATTATATTGACCATCTGTTGTTGCGAGGGTGCACATTCCAGTTGTATATTGTCCATAGAGATTTTCAGTTACATAATTAGGACTACTATAATAGGGATCTGCTCCATAGTTGCTGCAAGCTATCCAATGAAATCTAGGCGGCTGTCTACAACGTCCTCCGCCAACCTGAGCATTATCAATGAATATAGTTATTTGGGTCTTATAATGATCAAAAACTGATGAGCCTTGACCACTGCCGGCAGTGAAAGCTTGTACGGGAACTATATCTCCATTTTGGCTACTCATTATTGTAGATGTTCCATCGGTTTTTAGCGTTGTGGCGCAATAAGCGTGCTTGGCGCCGGCCTTCGCGGCAGCATTAAAAACAATAGATGGGTTTAAAGTACTTGTAGTTGAAGCCGTGTTCATTTGTTGAATCCACATCTGCATTCCAAGGCGATCATTGAGTGCATAACATGATATACCTGGAACTTTTATCATGAATTGAGAATACCTGTGCTTGGATGAGGTCGCTAGTCCATAAGAAAGTGGAACTTTTAAAAGATGTGGAGAATCATTAGTTCCATACATCCAACCTCCTTCATAGCGCACAAGTCCTAAGTAATCCCATCCTAATCCCACCGGAACGCGTGTACCGGATGCATCCTCTGCGGCCTTCGCAGCGCCCGTAGTGGAGGTCGAAAGATATGCCGGATACACTGGATTTACCCCGTGAGCTGATGTTCCGCCGGATTCTATTGCACCTTTTGAAATGGAATCTAATGATGTTAAACTTGAACCATCGGTCAATCCTCCGCCACCTGTAACGGCGCTTCCAATTGATCCTGCAACAACTGCTCCTACTCTTGTAATATTATCCTGAACAGCTGTATTAATTGTGCCTGTAAAATTTGTACCGGCGATAGTAGGTTGACCAGTAAGACCCGATCCTAATACACCTGTTACATCAGTCCCAATAACATGACTTGAAGTTAATGTGCCTGTTGTAGCAGATAAATCAACTCCTGCACCAAGTACGCCGGTGGCTCGATTAGTTATATTAACTCCAAGATCAAGATCACCAGTTTTATTGTCTAAGAAGTTTTCATCATAGTTTGAAACTAAAGGTTGGGCATTTGTTAGTGTACCGGAACCCACTACATTAAAACCACCCGTAATAAGAGTCACTCCAGTTGGAGTTTCTTCTTCAAAAAGTTTTCCTAAACGTAAGACTCCATTAACAGTTAATTCACCTGTCTGTAGGAATGTTTCTGAAAGTAATAGCTTATCTGTGCCTACAGCAATAGTTTGTGCAGGAAGTGGGTATGAAGAACCTGTAGGATATTTTTCTACTAATGATGATAAGGACTCAACCGCTCCACTACTGCCTCCTCCAGCAGATGTTCCTACTCCGTCAGCAATTAATAATTTCGTTGCTGCAATTGCAGTTCCCGCGATAACAGAAGGTGTATCTGCAGTTGTAGATAAAGTTCCATTTTCATCTGATTGTAAATAATATACAGAACCAGGTGTTAAACCTGATTGGGCATCATCAATAGCACCGCCAGTTTGAATTGTTGCTGTAGCCGCATCTGCATATGCTCCGTCAGAAATTCCTATGTAATTAGTTGTAGTAAGATTCGGAGTACCGGCTATATTAACTGCTCCAGTAGTAAATTTGGTTTTTCCAGATCCGGCAACATAACCACCGGTGCTGGAACCATCACCGTCAAACATGTGATTAACCATTAATTTAGTTCCGGAAGCATTCAATGCAGCAGCAAATTTTTCGTAACCGGAATTACTGTTCCAGCTATGACCATTCTCAGGTCCTGGAGTCATTTCCGTCGGAGTACCGTCAGCGGTTATTATCGTTCCCGAGCCTGTAAGTAAAAATCTTTGTGCGTTGATTGTCTGTGAGTAATAAGAGGCGCTTGAGCCAGGGCTCCATGTACCGAAAAATTTGTCAGCATTATTGGGGTCCCAGAATATTTGCACTGGAGAAGCACCTCCATAATTCCAGCCTTGTCCGGGATCCAAAACAAAAAGTGAACCAAAAGTCACGCTGGTTCCCGATACTGTTCCTAATACTAATTCCGGTGTTTCGGTGTAGTTAGCGTTTTTCCGTCTGAATGAAAATAAGAGTTGATTTTGTCTATTGGGATTCCATTCCATATAGTGATCATTTTCTGATCCTTCTGTGCTTCCTTGTCCGAAATGAATCTGAATTGCAGAACCTTTAGTCATAGTAGTTGCGTTCGTGGCAAGCTCAATAATAACCATTCTAGGTTCACCACCGTTGTGGTTCGCAAACGTAGCAAAAAATTTGCCTTCCGTAAAAGGATCAAATCGACAACTTCTAATTCTAACAACACCGCCGGTATATGTTCGATTGTCCAAACGATAAGCTGTTGTGCTAGCCGTCAACGTATGTGGTCCGGCTCCAACAGGTGAAATTATAGCTGATCCAGCATTATGGAGTTTCTCTCCGGTTCCTACGCCAACCGAAAATTCATTTTGCCAAGCGCATCTAAATCCTGTTCCTGTAAACTGTGAATCCCAATCGAATGAGAATGTAGCATCTTCAGCACCTTGCTGGGCACCTCCAGAACAGTCTTGTCCTGCTTCAAAATCAAGTAAAGGAGTCCAGCTAAGTGATGTTCCTGTTACAGTTGCAACACCAAAGTGTGCGCCGTTGGTTTGTGAAGCTCCGGTTCCGTCAGTACCGTATACAGCTCCTATCAAATTAGCTTGGGTAGGATGAAATTTAAAAGAAATCATACTACCACCTTGAGGTGCAGCGGTTTCAATATCTACTGGAGTACCCCATGATATAGTTGTGCCTGTTAGTGTACCAACTACCATCTGCAAATAAGTTCCAGTTGCACCGGAACTATCCCAATATCCTACTACGAATTTATTATCGTCATTCGGATCAAAGTCTATGGTTGATCCCCATCTATCATTCCTTATATCGCCATTGACCCCTTGAAGAACTGTACCCTGAGCATCAGTACCAACTCCTAGTGCTCCTTGTGGAATGGCTTTTTGTACTTTTCCATCTGCGAGAAGAACAACTTTATCTCCATCAGCTAATGCGCCGGATGCTACAGCATCGAATTTTCCTGAGGGATCCGGTAGCGCGTGGTCAGAGGAAACCCAATTTGTTCCATCACTTGTTAGAAGTTTTCCTGCTGTTCCTGCTACTGGTAATTCTGTTGGTGCAGCTGTTGAATTCCAATTTGTTCCATCACTTGTTAGAAGGTTTCCTGATGTCCCTACTGCTGGTAATTCTGTTGGTGCAGGTGAAGAAACCCAATTTGTTCCATCACTTGTTAGCACTCTAGTAGAAGCGCCTGGCGTTGGCAATACGTTTATCCCTACGTGTCTTGAATCCGAATCAGCAATTAATAATTTCGTTGCTGAAATTGCAGTTCCTGCTAAAACAGAAATTGTATCCGGAGTTGTAGCTAAAGTTCCATCTGATTGTACATAATATGTGGAACCAACCGTTAAACCTGATTGGGCATCATCAATAACACCAGCAATTTGAATTGTTGCTGTAGCTGCATCTGCATATATTCCGTCAGAAATTCCTATGAAATTCTTTGCGGTAAGATTCGGTGATCCGGCACTGGCAATGTCCCCTGTAGAAAATCTTGTATGATCAGTAGATGCTGACCCTAGAGCTGACCTAGTCAGGATTTGGATACCATTAGTCGCGGATTGAAAGTTGGAACCTTTATCAGAATCCCAAGGGTTAACAGTACCCACCGAATATATTGTATTCCATAAAGTTGTCTGGTTGCCGGCGGCTATATCTAAGCTCCCCATATTATTACTAATAGTAAAAACTTTACCATACATTTTTCCCGAGCCCGAAGACATATCACCTTCGCCGACTCCATAAAATGTTGTTCCTCCTGTGCCACTATTGTAAGGGACATTTGATGATATCAGTAAATCCCATCTTTGCATGTCATAAGTTGAGACAATCTGGTATCTGGCTCCAAAAGTTACGGATGTTCCTGATACGGTTCCTACTATAAAACAAGGCAGCAATTGCCCAGGTGGAGAAAAGTAGGATGTCCATGATAATATAAAACTGTCCGCTATATCTGTTCTCCATTCAATTTGTTTGTTACGGCCAGATGCATTACTATCAACAACTTGAGCCGTTCCTTGAGTAATAGTTGGGGTTCCCATATTATTAGTAATAGTCTGAATTTTAACTATGGGCTTCAGAGCAGGAGAAGACGTAGGATCTTCACAGAATAATGCAACTTTTTGTTCATCATTAGGATCAAATCTCATCCACGGCTGGTACTGGGCATCATAGTTTGAATTCCATTGGCTACTGTGGACAGATATAGGGGTACCGTGAGTGGCGCTCAATACTGACGGGTCAATCCAACCAGCTACTTGCATCAGTGCACCGCCTCCTCCCATTCCATCATGAGACATCAAGCATGCCGAATATGTAAGTGCCGGTAAGTTGCTATCAGTTGTGCTAACTTTACAACAAAGAGACAGCCTTCCATAAGACAGGGAGTTTAAAGAAGATAGTACTTGGTCATCTACAGTGAAGGATATGGTAGTTCCAGATACAGTTCCAGCGGCGATACGCCAACCTTGATCTGCCGGCCCTCCATTGGTATGGGCATATGTTACAATAATCAAATTAGCTTGCCTAGGGTGCCATTGAAATGCTGGCCAACACCGGATCTCCACTCCTCCTGCGTGACCGGGTGGGGTGAATCTTACTTCAGTACCAAGAGTTATAGTTGTACCAGATATAGTACCTATTACCATGCTTAGAAATGGACCCGGATTGACAAAAGTGGTATTAATATACAATATAGCAAATTTAGTAGCGTCATTTGGATCATATTCTATCATAGGGCCAGATTCATGGGCTCGGTGACCTATTGAGGTCTCTTGTGCATCACTCGTAATGGTGGATAGTCCACCCCCGCCCCCAAGACCTACTACTTTAACTTTTCCATCTGCTTGAAGAACAACTCTATCTCCATTTGCTAATGCACCGTCTGCTACAGCTTCAAATCTTCCTGATGTCGGAGCCGGCGTTGCAGAAGTCCAATTTGTTCCATCACTTGTTAGAATTTTTCCTGCTGTTCCTGCTACTGGTAATTCTTCTGGTGGAGTTGAGGAAATCCAATTTGTTCCATCACTTGTTAGAAGTTTTCCTGCTGTACCTGCTACTGGTAATCCGGGATCTGTCTCAGCGTCAGAAATCCAATTTGATCCATCACTTTTTAAAACGTATCCGGCTACTCCCGGAGTTGGTAATTCCACTGGAGCAGTTGCAGAAGTCCAATTTGTTCCATCACTTGTTAGAAGTTTTCCTGCTGTACTTGGTGCTGGTAATTCGTCTGGTGCATCTCCGGAGATCCAACTTGTTCCATCACTTGCTAAAACTTTTCCAGCTACTCCGGGCGTTAGATCTGTTGTTAACGCGTCAGAAACTTTAGTTGAAGTCCAATTCGTTCCATCACTTGTTAAAACTTTTCCAGCCGCTCCTGGAACTGGCAGTTCGAGGTGAGCTGGATCAGCGGTAGTCCAATTCCCGGCACCATCGCTTTTTAAAACTTGATCTGTTGCGCCTGGATCTGGAATCCGTGAATCGAATGTAAATGGTGATCCTATGTATGCCATTTTATGTAATCTCCAAGAAAGACATTATTACATCAACTGATGATGCGATATTTGATGTTACGACGACTTTATCCCCAGTCATGAGTACGACTTTCTGATCGCCACCAATTGCTATTAAGCTAGAAGATGAAGGGATGGGAACGTCTTTAACTATATTCGTTGTGTTTGAGCCATCATTTACGGTAATGGATACCAGTACTTGTGAGGCAGTTATATTTGCACATGACAACCCTATTACTGTAACTTCAGTACCAACCGGGACCGCTACTCCGATATCCGTAGCCGTTGTACCAACTGCCCTTACTGTGCTATTCTTAAAAGTACTTGCCATAATTTATTTATCCTTTTTATCTAGTACTATCCTAGTGCAATTGCCATTGCTATCGCAATTCCTGTGATAAACTGACCTGTAGCGGAGGCTGTTCCGACAGCTAAATCAGTGGTTTCCCAAAATAAACCAGAAGAATTGGAATACAGCTTATTCGCAGTTACCGTGGGCTTTGTTACGTGATCTGTTATTTTTAATGTAGTTCCGGTTGCAAGTTCTGATACTTTAAGTCCACCTGTTGAATTAGCTGCTAATAATGTAGATGCACTTGCCGCACTAGTATCATCAGAAGAAGTTATCGCGTGTGTATGCGATGTAGTAGTAGAGGCATCTGTAGTAATAGCTGTTAATGTATCCGGCGTACCTAACGTAATCGTTTGTGTATCAGTTCCTGCTCCGCCTGCTTGCATACTAGATACTTGTATTCCATCGCCTGCTAAGACCCCATCTAATCGCCCGGAATCGGTCGATGCTTTCATCTCAGCATGTGTTCTATAATGGGCTATTCCACCTGTAGACAATGAAAGAATTCTTCCACCACCTGCTGGAGCTCCAGTTGGAAGATTTGCAAGTTTTAAATCTCCCCCTACTTCTAATCCGCCTTTTGCTTTAAATGGTACTGTTGCCATGTCGTTTATACGCTATGAAAGGTTGCTTCTACTTTGGCTACTATTTGAACCCCGTCTCCATTGAGAACGTTCATTCCTATATGAGTTGCACCTGATGTAGAACCTGAACCGTCGGTTGTGTCAAAAGTTATTGTTGCAGTAATATCATGACCTAATCCACCATATTGATTATTTTCTACTGTTCCGCTTCCACTTTCACAAAATAGATACTTGCGAAATTCAGTTTCATTAGCTCCAGCTTTTAATTTCAGAGCCACTTCTCCGGCAGACCAACTCGCTATGGGAACTTCAAACAACCATGCATTAGCTGCGTCTGCAATAGTAGCTTCTGCTACTAAAGTTCGTGTTATATCTTTTTGATACGTATCGGTCCAAGTAGTTAAATCTCCACCAACAACAGCAGCTTTCGCAACTCCTAAGCCGCCGGATGATAGTAATTGACCTGTTGTATTAGATGTAGCATTAGTTGTTCCATCAGCGTGTACAACATTAGCAAAAACTGATTTAGCAACTCCTATACCGCCATCTGTTCGAATGGAGCCAGTTGCTCCACTTGATGAGTCATCTGTGCCGCGCGAATAAAATTCCAGAGCACTAACATTAGCATAAGTTGTAACAGTTAGGCTTCCTGTTGATAATCCACCATCAGTAGTTGTAATAAATGTAAAATCGTCTTCTGATTCATCCCATATAAAAGCAACATTCGCTGAATTACCTCTGTTGATCATAAGACCTTGATCATGGGTAGGATCAACTGAATCACCATTTGCGGATAAAGTAATTAAAGGATCACTGACACTTAAATTCGTTGCATTAACATAGGTAAGTGCACCGTCAACGAATAGGCTTCCATCAATAGCTACATTAGCTGAAAATGTAGCATCTCCGGCTGCTGCGAATTCTTCTACTTTAACTCCACCAGTTGTATTTGCTGCTAATATGAATTCTTGGGTTGCTCCGCTAGTATCATTAGATCCGGTAATGGCGTGCGTATGAGAGTCTGCTGTTACAGCATCTGTAGTAGAGGAGGTTATTGTAGATGGTGTGCCTAGTGTAACCGTTTGCGTATCAGTTCCAACTCCGCCGCCTGCTTTGGCGGAAACAGTAATACCATCACCAGCTACTACTGATTCTAATTCACCTGCATCTATTTCTGCTTTTACTTGTGCGAATGTATGAGAATGAACATTAGAATTATCATCTAATTCTAAAATTTTACCATTAGTTGCTGCTACGCTGCCGGTAGGAGTATTATTAAGAGTTATATCCCCATCTGAGAGTATTCCACTTCTTACTCTAAACTGTTTCATTGCCATTGTTAATCTTCCTTAAATGTTCTGCTAAAGGTTAAGGTACCCATGGAGTTCCGTCATAATTGGTACACACTGTTCGATGAACAGTAACTACTTGTTGATCCGAAGAAGTAGTAACTTTTAACCGAACATCTGTCCCTAATATATCTGACGCAATTCCGGGTTCTATTGTAATCGCACCTAACTCCACTTCTCCATAAAGTATATGTTCTGTATCTGTTCCATCATGAACTAATGCTACCTCACCGGTCCAATATGCCGTCGTGCCCAAAGTGTAATCTTCACAGGTGACAATGTACTTAGCGGATCTGAATGTATTTATATTAAAAGTATCTGCAACAACCTCTCCTGCAGTGACGGCAAGTGTTCGTGAAGTAGAAAACATCATGTCAGAATTAACTGTAAAAGTACCCTTAACCTGAAAGTCTTCAAACTCAAGCATATTTGTATTAACAGCTTTCCAAGCACTCAAAGAATCATTATATTGCCACATCATACCATCTGAATATACTGATGCTGCAACGTCTTCTAATTCCCCAATATTTTTTTGAGAAATATCTAAGTTCTCCGGAGTCGTTCCGGGCCCAGCAACCCACTTTGATGAAACCTTATCCCAGTTTAAGATATCTCCGTTTGCAATTCCCTCGATAGTAACATCAGTTAATGAAGATATTTTTAATTGATCTCCAAAAGCTAGTAATCTAGTTCCGGAGATAGTGGTTGACCCTATCACAACATTAGATCCAAAATCTAAATATTCGACACCATCTTGCTCTGATATTCCAATCGATTTGGTAGATAATGTAAGAGTATTACCTTGAAGAAATAAATCTCCAAACGGAGCTTCCGTAGTACCCAATCCGACAGGATTATTACCGGGTTCTGGAGCTTTAGGTTTTAAGTTGACCGTTAAATTTTCTAAATCAATTATACCTAATGATACAGTTGCTTGTTGTTGCATTAATTAAATTCCTCAAATGTTCTATAGATAATTATCAAACGCTGTTCGATGAACAGTAACTACTTGTTGATCTGAAGAAGTAGTAACTTTTAACCGAACATTAGAGCCTGTTATTTCTGACTCGATTATGGGCGGTACGAGAGCAGCTAAACCTATTGCCACTTCTCCATAGAGAGACAGTCCTGTATTTGTTCCGTCATGAACCAACATTGCTTGACCCATCCAATAAGCTTTGTTGTCTGTGGTATAATCTTCACAGGTGACAATGTACTTAGCAGTTCTATATATATTTATATCAAAGGTATCTACTACAACCGTGCCGGCTAAGATCTGAATTGTTCGTGAAGCAGAATATCTTACCGTGCCTGTTGGGTTCTCAGCAGACGTTCCGGAATTAACTGAAAACGTTTTAGCTTTGGGATAATCTAACTCAAGATCACTTGCATTGATACTTGCCCAAGCGTCCGCTGATGGACTATATTGGAACATCATTCCCTCTGTATATGCTTGAGGTTCAACATCATATAATTCACCAATATTTTTTTGAGAAAGATCCAAAAGAGCCGGATCAAGTTCAAATGGCGCGTCAGCCCATTTGCCTGTTGATGTATCCCATTTTAAAATATTTCCATCTTCAACTCCAGATATGGTAACATCGGTTAACCCAGTTGTTTTTAATTGATCCTGAAAAGCCAGTAATCTAGTACCTGAAATTACAGTTGATCCTATCACAACATTAGATCCAAAATCTAGATATTCAGTTCCGGATAGTTCTGTTATTGAAATCGATTTAGTTGATATTGTAAGGGTATTACCTTGAAGATATAAATCACCAAAAGGTGCTGTTGTTTCACCTAATGAGACAGCTTTTTCACCAGCTCCAACCGTTTTAGGTTTCAGATTAACCGTTAAATTTTCAAAATCAATGTCGCCTAAATGAATTATACTATCATGTGAAGCAATTAGATTGATTTCCCCTTGTCGTCCGTCATCGTACAGTAGAGTCATCTCTAGCCTTCAAGTAATAGTTTATTGCCGGTTTCTAATAAAGTTGCGCCTTTTGGACTCGCGGTAGGTCGTAATACTAATGTTCCCTCTATTACGCGTCTGGATATATCAAATTCGGAATTATGAATAACAATATCGTAATTATAACGTCCGGAAGGAATATCATCGGATACAGAACCCAATAATTTTAATTGCAATGCGCCCGTCGTCGGGCTTGTTATGGTTGTGGTAAATTTATATACTTTATTTGCGCCAGTCCATTTTTGAAAATAAGCTTCAGCTGTATAACCTGTTAAATCAGTTGAGCCACCACTATCATTTTTAACTGTCAATGATAAAGTATAATCAGAACCTTGATCTGCAAATATATTTACAATAGATGCCATATAATTTCTCCTTATACATTATTTAGGAAAATTATAAATTCATAACTATTCCCAAAAATACTTATTATGAATTTTAAAATTAGAACAATCTCTCTTATGGTTACCTGTAAACATATCATAGTCTAAAGGCAAGTTGGTTGCCTTCATCCAGTCTTCTAAGAATGTATGATTTCTAACAGGAAGTCTATTTACACACATTTCTTCGGGCATAGCATGACTATATTCTTGTGTTGTTTCTAGACCTACGATCCAATTTCTGCTTGAGACTTCCATTATTTGTAACCTAAACTTTTCAAGAGGTATTGAGCTATTATATTGTTTATGTTGCCAAATACCTATTTCAGATGAAAAGCCTGTATAAAAAAAATAACGGTGGGTGTGGTGATTAAGTGGGGGGGCCACTTGTTTATGTAATCTGCTGAAGGTGTACTCCAGTTGTTTTCGCGCTGCGCTTACCGGACGTAATTGAGGCTTAAATTTTACTAATACATGTTTTACGTGAGGAATATCATGTGGTCGATATCTATTAATTACTCCGTCGTCTTCTATCCATATGTTAGTCAATTCATAATCACATGCATTTATAACCCAATTTCCAGGATCATTCCATGCTTTATCTGCTAAAAAAGTTGCATCATCTGGAACATTCATTCTATTGCGATCTAATATATTCCAGGAATAATCAAACAAATCTTCTCCTGTTCCAGATCCATTTTCTTCCATCTCAGAACGTCTAGACCAATATGTATATCGTTCCAGACCTATTCCTCTGGCTGCTATAGAAACACCAGGACCGCTAACATAAATTTCCATTCATGTGCCCCATTTATTTCCAAATAAATCTACATGTAATCTAGGCGAATATTTGAAACCATGCTTCATTGCCATTTCAGCAACATTAAATTTTGTATTTTCTAACATTTCAGCTGTTCCACCAACTGGCATTAAATAAATATCTATATAATCTTCCCACCGAGTGTATTTAAGTTCTATTTGCTTAATTTCTTCAATATCCTGTTCATCTTGAACGACAAATTTTAAATACAAATGTGAATTTTGTACTTCTTTATATTGATGCCAATTTTCAGGTTTAATTGCTTTAAAACCCAATTCACCACTTATACTTAATTTTGGACTACATGACCATGTAATATGATGATCCATTAGACTATACTCATGTAACCATTTAAGAAAATCATCCGTTAAAGCAAATGTACTATTTGTTTCAAATGTAATATTTTTAATATGTCTAAATGAAGGATGACCTAATAAATCTGGTAATTGTTTCTGCCACATCATTGGTTCACCGCCTGTAATCACCAAATGAATATCCTGTTTATTATCTTCATAATACCATTTTTTATCTGGACAAAGATCTATTAGTTTTTCAGCTATTATATCAGCCTCTTCAAATGTTGATAGATGCATATATTCTTT
>Ga0315319_10000067_pt1 | contig 26391 bp, 29 predicted proteins | sample M1500m3416metaG_FD_203463 | JGI IMG/M metagenome (GOLD analysis project Ga0315319, IMG submission 203463) | Ammonia-oxidizing marine archaeal communities from Monterey Bay, California, United States - M1 500m 3416 | ecosystem: Environmental > Aquatic > Marine > Intertidal zone | place: USA... | reverse complement strand
CGGTAAGGCCGTATCCGTAAGCTTTATGCGCATTAATTACTTCCAGAGGGTTTTGCGAGCTTGCAGCGTTCTCATAATTAATGTAGTCAAACTCAGATGTTGCAGCCAAGGTTGAAGCATTAGATGTGCTATATGTAAGAGAAGTTCCCGAGTTGAGCACAGTACCGTTTGAGCGCTGAATCAAGCTTGGAGTGCTACCACTGCCTCCACCTCCGCCACAGGCAGAAAGTAGAGATATAGATATGCCCAATAAGGAAAACCTGAAGGCATTATTAATAGTGATAATTTTGCTATTAGATTTAATAATTAATTTATATGAGATAAAATTGATTAAGTTATGAAAAATAATCAACATTGCGACTTTTTAGTCATTAATTTATTGAAATGTAAAGCATGATTTATCCATCCATTGATCCTGTAGCAATCGATTTAGGCTTTGTTAAATTATACTGGTATGGTGTGATGTATTTGTTGGCTTTTTTATTGGCCTACCTTTTAGCAAAGTATAGGTCAAAAAATACCAATAACTGGACAAGCAAAACTACAGAAGACTTAATATTTTATGGTGCAGTAGGAGTCATACTTGGTGGACGTATTGGCTATATGATTTTTTATAATTTTTCTGGTTTACTTGCCGATCCTTTGTCTATATTATTAATTCATAATGGCGGTATGTCTTTTCATGGCGGATTCCTGGGTGTACTGCTGGCTATGCACCTTTTTAATCGTAAGCACGACATGAAGTTCTTTAGCACTATGGACTTTGTTGCGCCACTAGTACCTTTGGGCCTTTTATTTGGGAGGATAGGTAACTTTATTAATGGAGAGCTCTGGGGAAGAGCAACAACCAGTGAATGGGGTATGTACCTTCAAGGTGAGGGAGTTTACCGTTACCCATCACAATTGTACGAGGCGTTTTTGGAAGGACTAGTACTGTTTGTAGTGTTATGGCTTTATAGCTCTAAGGCCCGCCCTGTGATGTCGGTTTCAGCACTATTTCTGATCCTTTATGGTTTATTTAGGCTTATAGTTGAGTTTGTTAGAGAGCCAGATCAACAGCTTGGTTATTTGGCATTTAATTGGCTCACAATGGGTCAATTATTAAGCCTACCGATGATAATACTTGGCATAATATTATTCAGTATGGCACACAACAAAACGGAGACCGAGTGAAGCAGTACTTAGATTTTTTATCGCTAGTAAAAAGAACAGGTGTAGTTAAAACTGATAGGACAGGAACCGGCACCACGAGCATTTTTGGGCACCAAATGCGCTTTAACCTTAGTGACGGGTTTCCACTCGTAACTACCAAAAGAATACACATACCATCTGTTGTGCATGAGTTGTTATGGTTTATAAGTGGTGACACAAATATAAAGTATCTGAACGATAACGGTGTCAGAATTTGGAATGAGTGGGCTGACGATAACGGTGAACTTGGCCCTGTGTATGGCTCACAGTGGCGTAACTGGGTTAACTCTAGGGGCCAAAGTATTGACCAAATATCGCAAGCCATTGACCAAATTAAGAGCTCTCCAGACTCCAGAAGGATAATAGTATCGGCATGGAATGTTGGAGACTTGGAAAGAATGGCGCTGCCACCTTGCCATGCTTTTTTTCAGTTTTATGTAGCAGACGGTAAGCTTTCGTGTCAGCTATATCAGAGAAGCGCAGACATATTTCTAGGAGTGCCATTTAATATCGCTTCTTACGCCTTACTTACACACATGTTTGCTCAGCAGTGCGACCTTGAGTTGGGTGACTTTGTTTGGAGTGGGGGTGACTGCCATATATATTCTAATCACCAGGAGCAGATAGAAACTCAGCTATCCAGGGACCCAAAGAGTTTACCAAGGCTCAATATAAAGCGCAGACCGAGAAGTATATTTGATTATAAATATGAAGACTTCGAATTCATTAACTATATACACGACGAAGCTATAAGAGCACCGGTTGCGGTTTAGCTCACTTCCAAATATCTACAGTTATTCCTTGGTCTCTTAGTTTGTCCGATTTATCTTCTAGGTATCGTTGAAAGTTGGGCTGCTCAATGTAGGCAGAAGACAAGACATAACTAAAGATACCATGTAGATGGTACTCCTTAAACATTGCGTCCTTCCTGATTATCTCTACGCCCTCCTTATCAAAGAACACTATAGCAGGTTTATATGTAAGCTTAAGTTCGTCATACCACTCTGATGCGGTAGTTCTTTTGCCATCTGTGGTTAGAAGCTTTTCGCTGGATACGGCATTAAAACGAACTACCTGCATTTGACTTAACATTTCCTTGGTTTTGTCTAGCTTCATTAATGTGTTATGGAAAGTGTCGCATTCAGAACAGTTTGGTTGCTCAAAAAATACAGCTAGATATTTTTGAGCTGGAAGGGCGCTACTGCGGCTCAACATGTGTGGACCATTTTCAAAGATGGGATTATCATTTAGTTGACCTGTGGTGTTATCATTTAGGCTATTGATATAACTAGCAAAGCTGTTCTCAGAGTATATTTTTTGTGACACATAGTCAAGAATGTGGTGCATCTTTTTAACTGACTGGTAGCCGTTCATTCTAAGAACTATGTCTCCATTGGAGTTTAAGAAAACGAGTGTAGGAGTGAACTGTACGCTCATGTATTCAGAGAACTCCTTCTCTATGAAATCGGTACCATTCCAATCAACAAGCTCCCTGTCGCCCCACATATTAATCTCAATTACATCGAAGTTATTATTTAACTTTAACACTAAACTGTCGTTATGAAAATTCTCCTCAACCAGATTAGAGCAGTACGGACAGCCGTTTTGCCAGAAATAAATCATGACGTGTCTGTTCTCTTCGTTTGCCTCCTTTATGTCGTCATTGAAATCTAGAAAACTGGTCTTGAACCAGTCTGGGAAAACTTCTACAGTTTTTGCACCTAGAAATTCACCCTTCTTAAGTTCTTCAGACGCAAAGGTGACTAATGAAAACAACAAGGATAGGATTAAAAGTGTTCGTTTCATGGTGTTTATTTATGATTGTTTGTTCGTCATAATTGCGTGTTATGGTAACCCAATTGTACACCTCAAATTATAATATAGTGAACACATCAATCATACCGCGGAAACGCTTTCTATGTCCTTTTGAGGAACAAATAGGCCACAACCCAATAATCTGTGATTGCCAATACCTAGCTCTTGTAGTGCTACAGATTCTGATTTTTTTAGGCTAGCTATCATTAATGACTTTGTATGGATAAAGCCATTCGGGGTACTTATTTTCCTTTCTAAACCGGCCATCATCTTATTAGCGTTAACCCCAATTTCTTTTAACTGTTCGTATGATTTTTGTAAAAATTCGTCCTCACTTAGGCCTTCATTGCAGTCGACATATTTTGCAAAAAGGACCTGCATATCGCTCATAAGTTTTGGTTCAAGCTGCTTAACTATTTTTACCCTGTATTGGTCCATATCTAGTGTTCTGTTTGTTAACGATTGGATATCATTAAGTCTACTTTTGGGTAGCCTGATGCTTAACTTTGAGCGCTTTGATGGATAGAAAAAGCCTGACTCATGGTCCTGCTTCCAGCCATTACCATCGGCAACACTTATGTCATGAATTCCAGCGTCAACATCCTTTAACCATGGGAACAATTCTATTAGGGCCTGTGACAACATGTATGCGTGATCTATAGGTAGGATTTTGCAGTCTATATTAAATACCGCATCCTGGAAATCATCGGGCACTGTGTAGTGTTCCTCTTTTATATCTTCTTGCCAATACATAGATAGTTAAAAGCCATCTGTTAAGGTTTATAATAGTCCCTAATTATAAACTTGTTGTTACTGCATTTAACTGTTATAGAGTGGGGCAATTAATTTAACTAACTTAGATGAAAAAACTGCAACAAAAAATAAACTATAAGTTTAACGATTCCTCGCTACTTAGACAGGCACTAACGCATAGAAGTGCCAACAAAAAAAACAACGAAAGGCTGGAGTTTTTGGGCGACAGTATTCTTGGTTTGGTAATATCTGCAGATTTGTATAACAGGTTTGGCCATGTCGACGAAGGAAAACTCTCCAGACTAAGGTCACAACTAGTAAGAGGAAAGACCTTAGCACAGATCGGAGTCTCTTTAGATTTGTCTAGTTTCGTTATATTGGGTTCAGGGGAACTGAAGAGTGGCGGATACAGGAGGGAGTCTATACAGGCAGATGCTGTTGAGGCTATTTTTGGTGCCATTTATATAGACTCTGATTTCGAGACAGTCAGAAATGTTGTGCTTGGTCTTTATGAAGATTTACTAAACAATATCAACCCAAATGATTCATTAAAAGACTCAAAAACAGAGCTCCAAGAGTTTCTCCAGAAGAGGAGCATGAGCCTGCCTAAATATGACTTAGTCAGCACGGTTGGCAAAGACCACAAAGCTATATTCACTGTTAATTGCTTTTTAGCAGACCAAAAAATACAGGTTGAGAATAAAGCAACGAGCATAAAAAAGGCTGAACAGGAGTGCGCACAAATGTTATTGGAAAAACTTAAGGTATGACCTTTAAGTCCGGATTTATAGCTGTTGTTGGTAGGCCAAACGTAGGTAAGTCGACTTTAATCAATGAGCTTATTGGTCAAAAGCTGTCTATAACGTCACATCGACCACAAACAACTCGACACAGAATCCACGCAGTCGATACCACTGAAAATTATCAGATGGTGTTTGTAGATACTCCTGGAATTCATATAGGCAATAAAAAAGCAATAAATGCATATATGAATAGGACTGCAAGCTCAACCATCAAAGATGTAGATGTGATAGTATGGTTAGTCGAATCAGGAAGGTGGACAAAGGAAGACTCAAGGGTTCTTGAGCATGTAAGACAAGTACAAGTTCCAGTGATTTTGTGTGTTAATAAAATTGACAAACTTAAATCTCCACAAGAGGTGTTACCTTTTCTAGAGGTTGTAGGTGAAAAATATAAACCTAGCGAGATGTTCCCACTATCCGCATTCAAAAAGAACGATACTAGAGCTTTGCGAGAACTATTATTGAAGTATATACCTTACCGGGATGCCATTTTCGACCCAGACTACGTAACAGACAGGAGTGAGAAGTTTATAGTGTCTGAGTTCGTAAGAGAGAAACTTATGAGGCACCTTGAGGATGAGTTACCGTACGACCTAACTGTGGAAATAAATAAGTACGAGCTTGACGGGAAAATGCAACGAATTTACGCAACTATTTATGTAGACAAGGCATCTCAAAAAACGATAGTAATAGGACAAAAAGGCGAAATGCTGAAAACGATAGGGACAGAAGCTAGAAAGAGTATCGAAGGGTTCCTTGAAAGAAAAGTTTTTTTACAGTTGTGGGTAAAGGTATCTAGTGGGTGGTCAGACGACAAGAAGGCATTGGCATCTCTTGGTTATGATTAATCTTTGTGCTCGTCATTAAGTTTGCTATAGAAGTCATTTAATTTAATGAGAAAAATTGAAACAGCATCTGCAGTACTGATCCACAGAAGAGCTTACAGGGATAGCTCACTCCTGCTAGATTTCTATACCAAGGAGCATGGAAGGGTTAGGCTAGTTGGAAGGGGTATAAGAAAATCTAAAACCAGCATTCAAATGTTTCAGCGCTTAAATATATCCTTCAGTGGTAAGGGTGAGCTGAAAACCTTGACTCAATGGGAGATTGACGACTCACCAAGAGAGATAAAGGGAGGCACACTCATACTGTGTATTTACATTAATGAGTTAATCTCTGTCCTTGTTCATGACAATGACCCGCACCCTGAACTATTTGATATATATATAGACTTCATTAATGTTATAGCCTCATTAAACAATAACCAACAGCTTTGGCTTTTGAGGCTGTTTGAGAGCAATATGTTGTCAGAACTTGGGTACGGTTTAGATTATAGAATTGACCTTAATGGAAACGAGATAGACGAAAATAAGAACTACGAATATAGGCAGCACCTCGGCTTTGATGAGAAAATAGATGGTAAAATATCTGGCAAATTGTTGGGATCATTGGTTTCTTCAGATCTTGAAAGTTTGCCCGACGAAGGAATGCTCAAGGTTTGTAGGAACCTGAACAGAGAGAGACTGAATCTATTGTTAGGAAACAAAAAAATTAGGAGTCGAGAGCTGTTCTTTGTTAGTTAGAGTGTCTAAAAGTGTTGTGATTCAGTAGGTTATTTAATCTGAGGTAGTGGTATGGATATTTTTTTAGGAGTTAATATTGATCATATAGCAACCCTAAGGGAGGCTAGAGGAACAAGTTACCCTTCGCCCGTTGAAGGGGCCCTTATATGTGAAAGTGCTGGTGCAGACAGTATCACTCTTCATCTAAGGGAAGACAGAAGACACATAAAGGATCATGACGTTTTGGAGCTTAGGGACAGGTTGACAACCAAAATGAACTTGGAGATAGCTACCACTGAAGAGATGGTATCAATAGCCTGCGATATTCAGCCGAAGGATTGCTGTCTGGTTCCAGAAAAAAGACAAGAACTTACTACCGAGGGTGGTCTTGATGTTTTCTCTCAGGTCAGTAGAATGAAAGAAGTGTGTGCTAGGCTCGCGGAATCTAATGTCACAGTGTCTTTGTTTATTGACGCTCAAAAAAAGCAAATAGACTCTGCAATGGAGTGTGGCGCTCCGGTAATAGAAATCCATACAGGGCACTACGCTGATGCCATGGACGGAGATGACATGGAGTCCGAGCTTGAAAGAATAAAAGATATGGCTAAGTATGCAAAATCTATAGGACTTCAAGTAAATGCTGGGCACGGCCTTACTATAGAAAACACTGCCCCAGTAGCGGAGCTAAGAGAGATAGTCGAACTTAATATAGGCCACTCAATCATTTCTAGGGCCGTTTTTATTGGCCTAGAAGGCGCTGTAAGAGAGATGAAAGATTTAATGTTAAAGAGTAGGAGTGCTAAGTGATATTTGGTGTTGGTACAGACATTATAAGTATTGAGAGGGTTTCCCATATACTTGAAAAAAATAAACAAGGATTTATTAAACGTGTTCTGTCTGACCATGAACAGGCTCTCTTTGCCAACAAGGCTGATAGTGCCTCTTACTGCGCAAAACGTTTCGCTGCGAAGGAGGCATTCGCAAAGGCTCTAGGTACTGGAATTGGTAGGACTGTAAGTTTTCAGGACCTGACCGTTAGGAACAATGAAAATGGGAAACCGTACTTCATTCCTAGTGAAAAATTAAGAATCTACCTGTTAGAAAAAAATATAAAACAAGCCCACCTAAGCCTTTCTGATGAGAAACACAATGCCGTAGCGTTTGTGGTACTTGAGATGGGCGATAACGTTAATTAAGTATTACCAATCCATCACTCACAAATATCTATCGCGTTACTGATTGTTACCACGTCGTACGGCCTAATACCGTGACTTGAGTGCGATCTCAGAACATACGACCTACCCCTAAGTGCTGGAATACTGTTCATGTTTTGGGAGTACTGACTACTGATCATGTTGCTAATTAAAGATTTATCGCGAACAATAGAAACGTAGCAAGCGTCCTCATGCCTCATAGTGTTAAGGTTCTTCAGGAATGGAGACTTCCATCTTAGGTTGCCATAAAGAATTTTGGATTCTTCCAAGGTTTCAAACCCTGGCAATACACCTATAAAAGGCATACCACTAGCCATGTTACTTATAAAGGCAACCTTAGATCCAAGGTGAGGAGATGAAACACTAATAAGCCCTTTAATGTTTGATGTGTTCTTCTTTGTCAGTAGCATTCTAGCTACAACCCCTCCAGTTGAGTGACCCACAAGTATGATCGGCTCATCATGCTTATTATTTATAGCATCTAGATGCCTAGAGAGAGTGTTTGCTTGATACATTAGTGGTGCAGTACTTGGTAGAGGTAGTGAGTAAATGGTATGTTTACCAGCGTACTTTTTGTTTAGATTTTGATGTACCCCAGTACTGAACCAAACATTTGCATTACTATCATAACCATGCAGCAGTACAACTACATCCGCCGAAGCCATAAAGGAGACAAGAATTGACAAGGATGCTATTAATTTTTTCATACTAATTAAGTTTATACAAAATATAATCTTAATTATACAGTGATTAGCAAACTATATTAGTATTTATTAATATAGTTTAATGAATACCTAGTAACTATAAAGAGAAATATAGTTAACGCTAACGTCACTCTCTAGCTTGTAAATTTTTGTTAACGGGTTATATGTCATGCCTATCATATCTTTTAAGCAAAGGTTTGACTTGCGTGACCACTCATCTAGCTCAGATGGTTGGATAAATTTATCCCAGTCGTGTGTACCCTGAGGCAACAGTTTGAGGATATATTCAGCACCTACAATTGCAAACAGGTAGGATTTTGGGTTACGATTAATTGTTGAAAAAAATATTTTTCCATGGCTATTAATAAGTTTAGAACAGGCATTCACTATAGAGCTTGGGTCGGGTACATGCTCCAGCATTTCAAGACAAGTAACCACATCAAATTGACCGCTATCAGTTTTAGTAAGTTCCTCTGCGGGAATCTTTTTGTATTCGACATCTAGGCCTGATTCTAGTAGGTGTAGTTTTGCAACCTCTAGGCCAGCTTCTGCCATATCAATTCCGGTAACTGTGGCACCCTCTAGGGCCATTGATTCACATAAAATTCCACCACCACAACCAACATCCAGTATTTTTTTTCCTTTTAAAGTGCCACCGCAATGGTCTTTGATATATTTAAGTCTTAGTGGGTTTATGTCATGAAGGGTTTTAAATTCAGAGGTCTTGTCCCACCAACGAGATGCAAGTGCTGCGAACTTGTTTACCTCGTCAAAGTCGACATTGCTCATATAGTCATAACCTTACTCAGAACTTCGTCAACGTGGCCTTGAACTTTGACATTACTCCATCTTTCGATAACATTGCCTTCGCTATCTATAATAAATGTAGATCTATCAATACCCATATACTCTTTACCATATAACTTTTTGAGTTTAATAACGTCAAACAGTTTGCACAAGTGCTCGTCCGGGTCAGAAATTAATTCAAAGGTGAATCCTTGTTTAGATTTAAAGTTCTCGTGTGACTTTAGACTGTCCCTACTGACACCATAAATTACAGCATTCGAGTCAATGAATGATTTATGCTTTTTGGTAAAATCATTTCCCTCTATAGTGCAACCAGGGGTTGAATCTTTGGGGTAAAAGTACAGAACTATGGTTCTACCATCAGGGTCCGGTATGTTTACTTCAGTTCCGTTTGTGGCTTGGCATATGGTAGGTTTTATTTTATTCATTTAGTTGTTTTTTTAGTAAGTAAATAGAGAATTTGATAAATGTTAATTATAGCATTTATCTTTGCCATACAGAAGCAGAGCTAACAATAATGTTGACCGTTAGGTGGTAAAATTACTGTAACCATAGCTGAAACTATTTCTGAATACCTCTTTATAATTACTCAACCAAAAAGCCCTATTTTACTAAATGAAGAATATACGTAATTTTTCAATAATTGCACATATCGACCATGGAAAGTCAACCATTGCCGACAGGTTTATTCAGTATTGTGGTGGGCTAAGTGACCGCGAAATGTCTTCCCAGGTTCTTGACTCTATGGACATTGAGAAGGAGAGAGGTATAACAATTAAATCCCAAAGTGTGACTCTGGATTACAATTCGAGGGATGGACAAACGTATCAGCTAAATTTCATAGACACGCCAGGACATGTGGATTTCTCATATGAAGTTTCCAGGTCTCTGTCTGCATGTGAGGGTGCATTGCTTATAGTTGATGCTTCCCAGGGGGTTGAGGCGCAGACTGTTGCTAATTGCTATACAGCTCTTGACCAAGGCCTAGAGGTAGTTCCAGTTCTAAACAAGATTGATTTGCCAGCTGCAGAGCCTGAGCGTGTAGTTGACGAGATCGAAGATGTTATTGGAGTGGAGGCGCATGATGCTGTCCATGCTAGTGCCAAGTCTGGAATAGGGATTGAAGATATTTTGGAGCAAATTGTTGAAAAGATTCCTGCTCCTGATGGCAGTATTGATGGCCCAGTAAAGGCACTAATTATTGATTCATGGTTTGACAATTACCTAGGTGTAGTTTCTCTAATAAGGGTTATAGATGGAGAAATTAAAGCCAAAACTAAGATTAAAGTTTTTTCCAACGGAGAGGAGTATTTGGTGGATGAGGTTGGAGTATTTACTCCAAAGCGCACTAAAACTTCCAGCCTAAGTGCTGGCGAGGTTGGATATCTGATAGCTAGCATTAAGGATATCGATGGGGCACCAGTAGGGGACACCATAACTACAAGCACTAACCCAGCACTCACTCCTCTCGATGGATTTAAACCGGTACAGCCTAGAGTCTTCGCAGGTCTATTTCCAGTCTCAGGTGAGGAGTATGAAAAGTTTAGGGACGCTCTGGCAAAACTAAGACTGAACGATGCCGCACTTCAGTATGAGCCAGAAAATTCTGATGCACTGGGGTTTGGTTTTCGTATCGGATTTCTGGGTTTGCTGCATATGGAGATTGTTCAGGAAAGACTTGAGAGGGAGTATGACCTTGACTTAATAACCACAGCCCCGACTGTGATATATGAAATATTGGACACTAAGGGCGCAACACATATGGTCGATAGCCCATCAAAGTTACCATCAAGCCATAGTATTGCTGAATTCAGAGAGCCCATAATTACTGCCAACATCCTTGTTACCAATGACTATGTGGGGCCAGTTATTAATCTGTGTGTAGAGAAGAGGGGTGTACAAAAAAACATTCAATATCTAGGTCGACAGGTGTCAATTGTTTATGAGTTGCCACTAAACGAAGTGGTCTTAGATTTTTTTGATAGGCTCAAGTCGGTTTCTCGAGGGTTTGCATCGATGGACTATCACTTCGAGCGTTACCAGGAGTCAGACCTTATAAGGCTTGACATCATGATTAACCAGGAATCTGTAGACGCTTTAGCACTAATCATTCATAGAAACGATTCTGTAAGGAAGGGACGAGAGTTGGCAGAAAAAATGAAAGAGCTTATTCCTAGGCAGATGTTTGATGTGGCTATACAGGCTTGCATTGGGTCAAAAATTATATCTAGGTCAAACGTTAAGGCGCTTAGAAAAAATGTCACCGCTAAATGCTATGGTGGCGACGTAAGCAGAAAAAGGAAGCTACTTGAGAAACAAAAGAAAGGCAAAAAGCGTATGCGTAGTATTGGTAGGGTTGACATACCGCAGGAGGCATTTCTTGCGGTACTACATATAGATTAATTAAGCTGTTTTTTTGACTGGACTAAAGACTCTAAACCAGTAAACCAGTCGGCATGATCTTCCGGACAAACCATAGCTGGTTCGATACCAGGTGACTCCATTGTGCTACCAAACGGAACTAGAACCCAGCCACGAGAAGTTTGTCTAGGTACCTTTGAACCACAAGTTTTGCAAAAGGAGTTACCAAAAACGTTTGGCGACGCCATAAGGTATTCTTTTCTGTGATCTTTTCCAGAGTTCCAGAAAAACTGATCGAGCTTAACAAAAAGGTTGCTAGCAAATGCTGAACCGGTCACCTTTCTACAGCGCGAGCATTGGCACATAGCGAAGCGTTCAAAAGGACCACTCATGCTCCATGAAACTTTACCACAAAGGCATTCACCGCTTAATGTTTTCGTTTGAACCATAACGCTTTTGTACCACCACTTTATTTATTGATATAAAATTCAGACTTACCTATGGAGTAATTATTAGATCAATCTTTCTATTACGAACTTAGATCCAAAGTAAGCAACAAGTAATACACCGAACCCTACCTGAGTTGCAAGTATTGCTTGCTTACCTCTCCATCCAAAAACCTTTCTCCCGACAACCAGAGCTGCAAAAATTACCCAGGCAACCAAGGATAATGTAGTTTTGTATATCAAGTGTTGTGCAAAGAAATCGTCGATAAAGAAAAAACCAGTAAGTAGAGAAAGTGTCAGCAAATAGAAGCCCATACGTAGGCTCTGAAACAATAAACCCTCCATAGTCTGTAGTGCAGGAAGTTTATTGATGAAGCCGTTAATTTTTCTTTCGTGAAGGTGGGTTTCTTGTATTTTTAATAGTACTGACTGGCATAAACTGAGGGCGAGTAGGGCGTAAGCAGTTATCGATAAGAAAACATGTGATGCTATACTTAGGGGTATTATCTTGTCGCCGCTGTCGGGGAAAACAATGCCAAAAAGTATGGTCATTGCTGCTATAGGGTAGACCAGAATGCCTAGTGCATGTACTGGCTTAGTGAACGAAGCAAGGAACAATAAGATAACGATAAGCCATGAAGCAAATGATGCGCTATTGGCTAAACCAAAAATGATACCGTCTTCACTCCAAAAGTTAGAAAAACCTATAGCCTGAGCGGTGATAGCGAAGCTAATCAATAGCGCTATAGTTTGCTGGTGCTGGTGCTGTATCTCGTCCTTAGTGAAATATCTAGCTAGGAGAAAGGATGAGATTAAAAATGCAACTACAGAGAGGTATGATAAAGCCATCAATAACTTTGATTTATTTAAAAGCTATATAATACGATACTTTTCTAATACTTTTCCTGAAAATGTTTGATAATTTAACTAAACGCCTTTCTGATAGCTTTAAATCTCTTCAAGGAAAGAGTAAGTTGTCGGAAGAAAATGTCAGGGATGCTATTCGCGAAGTCAGGAGGGCTCTTTTAGAGGCAGACGTCGCTATTGACGTTATAAAAGTTTTTCTTGAACAGGTACAAAAAGAAGCCATAGGTCTTAAGGTTAGAGAGGGTCTGAACCCTTCTCAGGAATTCATCAAACTGGTTGAGAGCGAACTTACCAAAGTAATCGGGTCTACTAACGAATCGTTACAATTAAACACGCAACCACCTGCAGTGGTGATGGTTGCAGGCCTACAGGGTGCAGGTAAGACTACATCTGTTGCCAAGTTGGCACTGTACCTTAAAGAAAGAGAAAAGAAAAAAGTACTAATGGTAAGTGCTGACGTATATAGGCCAGCAGCTATAGAGCAGTTAAGAGTGCTATCAGAGCAGGTCGGTGTAGACTTTTTTGCATCAACTATAAATCAAAGCCCTGAACGAATTGTGCAAGAAGCAAAGAGCTATGCTCAGAAACAGTTCTATGACGTACTACTTATAGATACAGCAGGTCGCCTACATGTAGACGAGCAGATGATGAGTGAGATTAAGGTACTGCAAAGAACAGCAAAACCAATTGAGACCTTGTTCGTTGTCGACTCAATGACAGGTCAGGATGCAGCCCATACCGCAAAATCATTTGCAGACGCTCTACCACTTACAGGTGTAATTCTGACAAAAACCGACGGTGATGCGAGGGGCGGTGCAGCTCTATCGGTGAGACATATAACTGGCAAACCAATAAAATTTTTGGGGGTAGGGGAAAAGGTTGACGAGCTAGAACCGTTCCATCCTGATCGTATAGTGTCAAGACTACTAGGTATGGGGGATGTGTTATCACTAGTAGAAGAGATATCTCGAAAAGTGGATCATAAGAAGGCCCAACAATCTGCCAAAAAGATGGCCAAGGGACAGTTTGATTTGTCCGATATGCGTGACCAGTTATTGCAAATGGAGCAGATGGGCGGGATGGAGTCATTGATGGGCAAGTTACCAGGGATGGGGCAAATACCAGACAGTGTGAAGAATCAAATACTTGGAGGTGCACAGACCAAGCAAATGGTAGCCATAATTAACTCCATGACTACAAAAGAGCGTACACACATAAAGCTAATCAAAGGCTCAAGAAAGTCAAGGATTGCTAACGGGTCTGGCACCAATGTACAGGCAGTTAACAAGCTACTAAAGCAGTTCGAAAAAATGCAAAAACAGATGAAAAAAATGGGCGGCAGTAAGATGAAAAAGATGATGGCCCAGATGAATCAAATGCAGGAATCAGGACAGTCACCTGCAGGCATGCCAGACCTTTCCAAAATAACTAACGGGTTATCGGGAAATGGTGGAGGAAACAAGTTCCCCTTTTAATTTATTTTTTTTTCAAAATACACAATATAGATCCAAATTATTAGCTAAAATCCACACAATATGATGGTTCAGTTTTTGGTATTTGTATATGAAAAGTTTTGTACTTAAGTTTGCCTTTATATTTATAGCTTTTTTCTCTATATGGGGGCCATCCTTTGCCGATGATAAAGCAGCTGAAACTGTACACCTTGCTTTGGTTGTGTCTTCCTCAAATGAGGTCAACATTAATGCAGTAAAGTTGGTAGTTAAAGGGATAAGCGCTATGGACGCTATTTCTGAGTTAGTGGTAGTAGAAACTAAAGAAACGAGTTATGGTTCTATGATAATGTCAGTTGCTGGAGTGGAAGCTGTTGGAAGTAATTATTGGGCACTATATGTTGACGGTAAAATGTCTATAGTCGGGGCTCAGGATGTTGTACTAGATGAAGATACCTTTATTCGCTTGAACCTTGAGCCATTTTAAGGTAGTATTTAGTTAAATTTTATGGAGGATTGTTATGAATTTTGAAGACTACACATTAAAGTCAAGTTATTCTTATGTTGCAATATTGGTCGCCCTTATTGCGTTGGGAGTGGTTGCAAGAGTTTTACCTCATCCACCGAACTTTTCACCTATGGCCGCCATTGCCCTGTTCGCAGGTTTCGTTTTTATTAAGCGTTATATGGCATTCCTTGTGGTCATAGTTACTATGCTGTTGACTGACTACTTTGTTCTGGGCTCTTTATCTCCTGAATACTTCGCATCGGAAACCATGCTGGTTGTCTATTTGGCGTTGCTTTTCCCAATAATATTTAAGGGCTTTTTGCGTGCAAAGTTGAGTGGCCCTAGGGTTGCTATGACAGCAATAACTTGCTCTGTTGTGTTTTTTGTGTCTACTAACTTCGCTGTCTGGATGTTTTCTCCAATGTACGAGAAGACTTGGGCCGGCATAGTTCTTTGCTATACGATGGCAATCCCATTCTTTCATTACACTGTTATGGGCGATCTGCTTTGGTCTGGCCTTATTTTTGGCACATACTACCTAGTGAAGAATTATTATGAGGATGCTGCACCAGGTTTCAAAAGCTCGTTGCTGTTCAGTAATAATTAAACACTAAAGCAAAATTGTGCTTTTTAGCAAACCTTAATTAATCCAGACTCATTGTCTGGATTTTTTTCTTCTATTTCCAGTTAATAAAATGAAGCTACACACTAAATGGATACTTATTACCATACTCTCTGTGGTCATTCTGAGTCCAGACTCTTTATTGGTTAGGTTGGCTGACTCCAATAGCTGGACACTAGTATTTTGGAGGGGTATAGGTTTCGGTATTGGGGTTTTGTTATACTTGATTACCGTTAACAGCAAGGGTTTGGTTAGTGACTTTTCAAGGATCGGCCATGTAGGCCTATTTGTAGCATTATTTTTTGGCATTAATTCAGTTACTTTTGTTTTGGCGCTGGAGTACACAACCATTGCCAATACACTAATAATAATAAGTAGCGCACCCATCATAACGGCTATCCTTGGGTGGTTTGTTTTGGGTGAAAGGGTAAGTATGCCAACTATCATAGCTATGCTTATAGTGCTGCTCGGTATCTACTTGGTTATGTATGAGAATTTTGGTAGTTTAAATATAAAGGGCGACCTTTTGGCCTTGTCCACAGCCATATTTATGAGCATAAGCTTTATTCTTATTAGAAAATATAAATCAGTCAGTATGGTCCCTGCTATGTCGATAGGAGGCTTTCTTTCCGCTATACTTGCTTTTCAATTTGCACCATCACTTATAGTTTCTTCTGGAGCTTTTTGGTATGTTGTTGCTATGTGTGGAGTTGTGACAGTGTCATTTACACTAATAACTATTGCTCCAAGATATATACCAGCAGCAGAGGTAGGAATGATTATGCCATTGGAGACTGTTTTGGCATCACTTCTTGCCTGGCTCATTATCAATGAAGAACCATCCGGCAATGCCATTATCGGAGGTGCAGTAGTGATATTGACATTGATTGTGCATTCTTGGTATAGTGCTAAGAGCGAAAGGTAGTTTGTGCACTTTAAGATTAATTAAGGGAACACTTTAAATGAGCATACAACAATGAAATCAATAGAGTTGAAGGCCGACATATTAATGTTAATTGCAGCGATTATATGGGGGTTTGCATTCGTATCACAGAGGGTGGGAATGGAGACAATGGGGCCACACCTATTTAATGGCGTCAGGTTCCTTATCGGGTCGGTGGCAATTTTGCCGGTAATATGGTACTTTTCTAACAAAACAAACACCAGTAAGAAGCCTAAAGTTTCAAACAAAAAATTAATACTATCTGGCATAGTGGCAGGATTGTTTTTGTTTGGAGGGATGACCTTTCAGCAGGTCGGATTACTATATACGACCGCAGGTAAGGCAGGATTTATTACTGGTATGTACGTATTCTTTGTACCTGTTATTGGTATTTTTTTAGGGCAAAAGACAAAGGCAGGCACATGGATAGGTGCAATCATTGCTTTGATGGGTTTATATCTTTTGAGTGTAAGGTCTGACTTTGGCCTTTCTTATGGAGACTCGTTGGTATTGATTTGTGCAATATTCTTTGCAGCCCATGTTTTAGTTATTGGTTACCTAGCTAAAAGAGTTGATGTACTTAAATTGTCACTCATACAGTACGTCACTACTGGAGTAATTAGTATGACTGTTGCTCTATTTACAGAGCAAGTGAGTGCCCACATGATTTCAATAACTATAATACCTCTGCTATATGCTGGCGTTATGTCTACTGCCGTAGCTTACACACTTCAGGTAGTGGCACAGCAGCACGCGCACTCCTCACATGCCGCTATAATATTAAGCCTAGAAGGCGCATTCGCTGTTCTTGGTGGTTGGCTTCTGTTGGATGAAAAAATACCTCTAGTAGGGCTTGTTGGTTGTGCTTTAATGTTGGCAGGAATGTTAATATCTCAGCTCACACCAAGGACTAAGAGGAGTTAACAATAAACTGCAACACTAAGGCATATAATTTTATTAATGAAAAAAATATTAGAAATAAAAAATGCGTCCGTGTTTCAGGGCAGAACTCAAGTTTTTAAAGACCTAACGCTTGACATAAATTCAAGCCACAGCACAGCTATTATTGGCCCTAACGGTTCAGGCAAGAGTACACTACTTAAACTACTAGGTAGAGAAATTTATCCGGTACATTCTAGCGAAAGTTTTGTTCGAATTTTTGCAAAAGAGAGGTGGGTTGTGTCTGAATTAAAAAAATATTTAGGGATAGTGTCTTACTCTTTGCAGCAGAACTATTCAGCTGACGCCATGGGTTTGTATGTTGTCCTATCAGGTTTCTATGGTAGTGACGGTGTATGGTCCTTCCAAAGCTTCAGCAATGATCAAATTGAGAAAGCTAAAAGTACAATAAGGGACCTAGGACTGTATGAACTGATTGGCAGGAAGTTTGAAACTATGTCGACCGGCGAGCAGCGAAAATTCCTGCTAGCTAGGGCACTGGTTCATGACCCACAAGTGTTGGTACTTGACGAGCCAACCAGTGGACTTGACTTGAGAGCATCATTCAAGTACCTAGAAGACATAAGAGGCCTTATGCGTTCTGGCAAAAGGATTGTTCTAGTTACCCACCATATTCATGAAATACCACCAGAAATTTCACAAATAGTGTTCCTTAAAGATGGTAAAGTGGTTGCCAATGGCCCGAAAGATAAGTTATTGAATAGCCAAAACCTTACAGACCTTTTTGAAACGCCTATCAATGTGGTTAAGTCAAATGGCTACTTCCAGACTGTGCCAGGATAGATTTAGTTTTGCAGTATTTACTAGTTAATTTTATAACTGAGATAAAATATAGACTGTTTTTAATTAATAACTTAGGATGGAGATATATAAATGACGACATTAATTAATAAAGATAAACCTATAAGAGAAAGAATTTTGTTCGCTTTGTTGGTCTTGTTCTTTATATTTATCGTTCAAGTGTTGGCAACAATTTTGCCGCTAGTCGCGTTGTTTCAGTTCTTTAGCACCCTTATAACAGGTAGAGCAAACGATAAACTACTTACGTTTAGTGGGTCACTGGCTGAATATTTCAAAAAGATAACTCGGTTTGTATCTTACATTGAGGAACAGAAGCCGTGGCCATTCTCTCCTTGGCCTGATGCAAACATAACCGACATCGAAGAGTCAGTTGTTTCAGAGCAGGAAGCAGATCTGGGTTCAGATACTGAAGAAGACGAAACCAAGAAAGACAATGGGTGACAAGAAGAGCGAACCAATACAGCCAGTAAGCGGCACAGTGATACCTCGATTTGCAGGGCCCTCTACGTTCGCTAGGCTACCAGAAACTAGAGATGTTCCTTATTGCGATGTAGCCATCGTCGGGATTCCTTTTGATTCAGGTACCAGTTACAGGCCTGGAGCAAGGTTTGGACCTCAAGCGATACGTCAAGCATCCAGACATCTTAGGACTCAATACCACCCATCATATGACACAGAGCCGTTCGCAGAACAGCAAGTAGCTGATGCGGGTGATATTGCATGTAACCCTTACAATATTGAGGAGGCCGTCGTTGAAATACAAAAGGCAGCTACTGAACTTCTGGGAGGTGTTGGAAGCATCATTAGTTTGGGCGGAGACCACACCATAGCGTTGCCATTACTGAGGGCGGTTAATCATCACAATGGCCCGGTAGCACTAGTTCATTTCGATGCACACCTTGACACCTGGGACACATACTATGGGGCCCCATTTACCCATGGAACGCCTTTCAGGAGAGCTGCAGAGGAGAAGTTGTTCCTTGAGCACGCATCTATGCATGTCGGAATACGAGGACCACTATACAGTAGGGACGATTTGAAGAATGATGAGGACTTAGGGTTCAAGGTAGTGCATTGTGACGAATTTCAACAGGAGGGCGTAGAGCACGTCATCAAGAGGATTAGAGACAGAGTCGGAGATAACCCAATGTATCTATCGATAGATATTGACGTGTTGGACCCTTCCCACGCACCTGGTACCGGTACCCCAGAAATAGCAGGTATGTCTACACGTGAACTTGTCGGAGTTTTGAGAGGCTTATCAGGACTCAACATTGTATCTGCAGATGTTGTTGAAGTTTCACCTGCATATGACCACGCAGAATTGACATCTCTTGCAGCTGCAACCACAGTCTTTGAAATTATAAACTTACTGGCATACTCACGAAAAATTGAATCTTAAAATATATACTCGGTTGACAATTTGTAATCCAATTTTTTTTAATGTTATTTTTGTTGTTGTGTTAGTTTGTCAAGGTTGATATGAAAATTGCAAACAGAATGTCCCGTCTTGGAACTGAAACCGCGTTTGAGGTTATGGCCCAAGCAAAAGCTCTAGAAGGGCAGGGCAAGGATATTATCTACCTACAAATTGGTGAGCCAGACTTTGCCACACCCTCACATATCGTAGATGGAGCTATCAAAGCCCTAAGAGATGGACACACTCACTACTCAGCCCCTTCTGGGATATTGCCACTTAAAGAGGCCATAGCTGATGAGGTTTATAGTCGCCGTGGAGTTAGGCCTGATGTAGAGCAGATTGTTGTAACTCCTGGAGCAAAGCCGATCATATTTTTTGTTATTTTGGCTTGCATAGAGAGTGGTGATGAAGTTATCTATCCAAACCCAGGTTTCCCTATATACGAGTCCATGATTAATTTTGTTGGAGGGAGGGCTGTACCACTTCCCCTACGAGAAGAGAATGAGTTTAGTTTTGATCAGGACGAATTTATGTCGCTACTGTCTGAACGTACTAGAATGATAATTATCAATTCACCCCACAACCCGACCGGTGGAGTGCTATCAAACGATGATGTTGATTTTATTTCTAAGGTAGCTAAGGAAAAGAATATACTGGTATTGACTGATGAGGTCTATAAAAATATCATTTATGGTGCTGAGCATAAAAGTATATATTCTGTTAAAGGAATGAATGACCTGACAGTTCTTTTGGATGGTTTTTCTAAGACCTATGCTATGACTGGATGGAGGCTTGGGTATGGTGTCATGCCAAAACAGCTCTCCAAGAAGATTGAAAGGTTAATGACCAATTGTAATTCATGCACAGCGACGTTCTCGCAGTATGCAGCCATTGAGGCCCTAAAAGGACCAACAAAAGAGGTAGACGAGATGGTTGAAACTTTTAAAACAAGGAGAGACTTTATTGTTGACGGCCTTAACAATCTTCCAGGGGTCAGTTGTGTAAATCCTAAGGGAGCTTTTTACGTTTTCCCTAATATAAAAGAATTAGGAATAAGTTCCAACGAGCTTGAAAATTACCTTCTACATGAGTCTGGAGTGGCAGTTCTTTCTGGTTCCGCATTTGGTATTCATGGCGATGGATACTTAAGGCTTTCTTATGCAAACTCTATAGAAAACATAGATAGGGCTCTAAGCAGGATACACAAAGCCTTAGAAAGGATTTAGCTATAGTCCCAAAATAAGTCTCGCCTCTTCAGTGCTGGCTGGGTGCCTATTGTATAGAGGGCAAATCTCTGCAACCCTTTTTACTAGGGCCGCATTGGATGGTGCCAAGGTGTCCTTGTCCCAACGAACATTGTCCTCAAGCCCAGTACGGACATGTCCACCAGCCTCTAATGACCAGTGGTTTAGAGTTATCTGATCCTTTCCGATCCCGGCTCCGGTCCATGTAGCCTCTGGAGACAACCTATTCAGGGTCCTTACAAAGAAATCAAAAGTTTCTTTGTCAACCGGTATGGCGTTCTTTACACCCATAACGAATTGAATATGTAGGGGTGCTTTTATTTCGTTATTATTTATCATATTCACAGCCTGAAATATCATCGACAGGTCGAACGCTTCGACTTCAGGTTTAATGTTATATTTGATCATTTGTTTGGCTAGAGTATCGATAAGTTCTGGTGGATTTTCATAAACTCTGGTAGGAAAGTTGCACGAACCTGTGGACAAAGATGCCATGTCTGGTTTATGCTTAAGCATGCCTGCGCGTTCCATCCCGTTTCCTGATCTACCACCTGTTGAAAACTGAATAATCATCCCTGGACAGTGCTTCTTAATGCCTTGCTGTAGTAGTGCAAATTTTTCAGGGTCTGATGAGGTAGTACCATCGTCATTGCGGACATGGCAATGGACCAAGGATGCCCCCTCATCGAAAGCCGCATGAGTTGACTCGATTTGTTCTGAAACGGTTATTGGTACTGCAGGGTTGTTCTCTTTTATTGGTACCGAACCGGTAATAGCTACAGTTATAATGCAGGGACTTGACATGTATTGACATTGTACCGAGAGATTAACTCAAATCAAGTCTATGTATTACAGGAAAAATATTATATTACTTATTTATCCTGTATCTGGCCGATTCTGCGTGTGCTTGAAGTCCCTCACCGTCAGCAAGGGTAGCGGCAACCCTCCCAAGACTTGTAGCGCCTTTCTCTGACACCATTATAAGGCTAGACCTTTTTTGGAAATCGTACACTCCTAGTGGAGATGAAAATCTAGCAGTGCCTGATGTCGGTAACACGTGGTTAGGTCCTGCACAATAGTCACCCAACGCTTCACAGGTGTTTCTTCCCATGAATATGGCTCCTGCATGCCTGATACCGCTAAGTAATTTTTCAGGTTCTTCGACAGAAAGCTCCAGATGTTCTGGCGCTATTGTGTTAGAAATATTTATAGCATCGTCAATATCATTAGTGGTTATGAGGGCTCCGCGATCTCTTAGTGCCGCCCTTATGATGTCCTGTCTGTCCATCTTCGGTAATAATTTTTCAATGCTGGACTCTACCTTAGATATAAATTCAGGGTCAGGGCAAAGCAGAATTGATTGCGCGTCCTCGTCATGCTCTGCCTGCGAGAATAGATCCATTGCTATCCAGTCCGGATCAGTTTTACCGTCACAAATGATAAGTATTTCGCTAGGACCTGCAATCATATCTATTCCGACCTGACCAAATAGTGCTTTCTTTGCGGTGGCCACGTAAATATTCCCTGGGCCTACAATCTTATCTACTTTTGGGACCGTCTCGGTTCCATATGCCAGTGCGGCGATTGCTTGCGCTCCACCAATCGTGAACACCTTATCGACATCAGCGATGTGTGCTGCAGCAAGGACTAACTGGTTGACTATACTTGATGGAGTAGGGACAACCATAATCACTTCCTTTACTCCTGCAACTTTTGCAGGGATGGCGTTCATTAGTACCGACGAAGGGTAGGCTGCCTTGCCTCCTGGCACGTAAATTCCAACACTGTCTAGTGGCGTTATTTTTTGTCCAAGCATAGTGCCATCACTTTCTGTGTATGACCAGGTTTTTTGTTCTTGCCTTTGGTGATAACTATGTATGCGTTCAGATGCAACCTTGAGTGCACTCTGGTCGGTAGCCGATAGCCCAGCGAAAGCCTCAACTAGTCTATCTTTAGAGATAACTAGTTCAGATACACTTGAGGCACTAACGTTGTCATATTTAACAGAGTAATCTAACAGTGCGGTGTCGCCATTTTTACGAACACCTGCAATAATGCCACTGACCGTAGACTCAATGTTACTGTCAGATACAGATTCCCAAGACAAAAGAGAGCTCAGTCGATCTTTAAAATCCTTTTGGCTAGAAGATAATTTAGTGATCATAGTTTCCCTTTAATCTTGGAAACGTAGTCCCTAATCTGTTTGTTTTTTGTTCTGTATGAAGCAATATTCACTATCAAACGTGAACTAATATCTAGGATATGCTCTAAAGGCTTTAGGCCGTTAGCTTTTAGTGTGTTGCCAGTATCAACAAGGTCCACTATGCAGTGAGATAGCCCAACCTTTGGGGCTAGCTCCATAGATCCGTACAACTTAATTATTTCAACTTGTTGTCCCTTTTGTTGGAAATATTGCTTAGTACAGTTTACATACTTTGTTGCAATTTTTAAGGTTTGCTGGTCCAACATTTCTTTAGAAGTTGCAGCAACCATAAGGCTACATTTGGATATGTTAAGGTCTAACAGTTCAAATAACCCAACAGCACCATGTTCCATCAAAACGTCCTTCCCTGCGATACCTATATCTGCCGCCCCGTGCTGTACAAATGAAGGCACATCTGTGGCCCTTATGATGATAACCTTAACATTCTCATTGTTAGTATTAAGAACTAATTTTCTAGAGCTTAGCTCCTCCTCAGAGATCTCTATGTTGGCTCTCTTTAGTAGTGGTAGAGTCTGTTCAAGTATTCTGCCTTTTGATAATGCAATTGTTAACATAACCTTCCTAGTCCTGTACGCGCTCAATTTGAGCACCTAATGATTTTAATTTCTCTTCGATTGTTTCGTAACCACGGTCCAGATGATAAACTCGATCTATGGTAGTGGTACCTTTAGCTGCCAGCCCGGCTAGAACTAATGAGGCTGAAGCCCTAAGATCTGTAGCCATTAAGTTTGCTCCTGTGAGAGATTTTACACCCCTACAAACAACAGTGTTACCTTCTAAGGTAAGGTCGGCACCCATACGTAATAGTTCTGGTATATGCATGAAGCGGTTTTCAAATATAGTCTCGGTAACAGTGCTGGAGCTATCTGCGATGGCATTTAGTGCTGTAAATTGAGCCTGCATATCTGTCGGAAAGTTTGGGTGAGCGCTGGTCTTAATGTTGACAGATGTTGGTCTTTTACCGTCCATAGATAGTGATATAGTGTCGCCCTCTGCTACTATATTTGCCCCAGAATCAGTCAACTTATCGAGCACCACCCTGAGGTCATTTGGGGCGCAATTTTTTATAGTTATGGAGCCACCTGTAATGGCGGCCGCTACAAGGTATGTACCTACCTCAATCCTGTCAGGACAAACAGTATAAGTTGTTCCAGAAAGTGTCTCAACCCCTTCTATAGTCAGTGTAGAGGTGCCCGTTCCTGATATGTTTGCACCCATTAGTTTTAGACAATTAATTAGATCTGTTATCTCTGGCTCCTGTGCAGCGTTGTTAATTATCGTGGTCCCCTTTGCAAGAGTTGCGGCCATGACTATATTCTCGGTTGCAGTTACACTGACCTGGTCAAAATCAATGGTAGCCCCTACCAGATTGTCTGATTCTGCATATATATAGCCATTCTTGACCATTATCGTGGCACCGAGCTCTTCCAATGCCTTTAAGTGTAGGTTTACAGGTCTAGTGCCTATAGCACAACCACCAGGGAGCGAAATTTTTGCTTCACCGTATTTAGCTAGCATAGGCCCTAGTGACAGTATCGAGGCGCGCATAGTCTTTACCAGTTCATAATCTGCAGAGAGGTTGTTAAGTTTTGATGAATCTACGCACACAGATCCGTCAGACTCGAGAACAAACTCTGCACCCATATCCATCAACAGTCTGAGTGTTGTAGATACGTCAGAAAGGTAAGGAGTATTTTTTAGTGTTAGCGGACTATCGGCCAGAATAGATGCAAAAAGTATTGGTAGAGATGAATTTTTTGAACCTGCCGACTTTATTGTTCCCGATAAAGGGATGCCACCTTTAATTACAAGTTTGTACATTAGTTAACTTTTGTTGAGATTTTTTCTAGTAGAGCGTCAAAACCTCTTCTACTTATATAGGAATCGAACTGTGATCGGTAAGTTTTCATTAGGCTAACGCCAGAAAATACAACGTCATAGATTCTCCATCTTCCAGACCTTATCATCTTCATAGATACAACGAACACTTTTGGGTTGTCATTGAAAGTAATGTTGAGCTTTACTATGGCCTTGTTGTCTCTTCTTTTAACATTGGGGTCGACAGCAATATTTATGCTTTCAAGGTTTTCATATGTAGCCAAAATTCCTGCATAGTCCCTGACAAGAGATTGCGATATGTATTTTTGAAATATTATCCTGTCATGAGTGCTGATTCCATCCCAATGATTCTGTAATGTTAACTTTACTGCAGTTTTAATATCGATATTGGGAAGAAACTTAATATTGATTAGTGCAGTGATATTTTCAATTGACCCCTTGTTTTGCTTTTTTAGCTCTTTTAGAGAGGACAGTGTGTCAACCATGATTCCTAATGCAGAAGCACCTGGCGGGTCTATAATCTCAACTATTGAGTCGGACACTGTGTTAACTTTGTTTACAAATTCTGAGGAAGTATCGTCACTAGCAATAGATAAGTTGATATAGAATACAGTAACAAGAATTGAAAGTTTTTTAATCATATTCACTTTATATATAGATTTGAACCATTTTACCTTTTTGTTTAGTCGGTTATTAATGAATAAATGTCAATTAAAGATAAACTGAAAAACTTAACCAACCAACCTGGCGTCTATCAGATGCTAGATAGATCAGGCAAGATTATATATGTTGGTAAGGCTAGAAACCTTAAAAAAAGGGTTTCTCAGTACTTTTCCAAAAAACAGTCAGATGCCAAGACTATAGCATTAGTATCCAACATAGATGGGATAGATGTAATTGTTACCGACACTGAGACACAAGCTTTGCTGCTAGAGAATGAACTCATCAAGGAGCACAAACCAAGGTACAACATACTTCTAAAGGACGCCAAGAGTTACCCTTATATTTATGTAACTAGTGATGATCACCCCAGGGTAGGTTTTTTTCGTGGAAACAAAAACACCAACTACCAATACTTCGGTCCATACACATCGGCACACGTGGTCAGAGACTCTCTTGTGTTGTTAAAAAAAATATTCAAAGTTAGGCAGTGCAGCGATAGTGTTTATCGGTCAAGGTCGAGGCCTTGTTTAGAATATCAGATAGGCCTTTGTAGTGCACCATGTGTTGGCAATATTCTTGACGAGAATTACGCCCACGATGTCAAAATGATGAAGCTTTTTTTGAGCGGTAAGGGTGTAGAGACATTGGAGCTGGTTGCTGAAAAAATGCAGAAAGCTTCGAAGGATATGGATTTTGAGCTTGCTGCTCATTACCGTGATCAGTTGATAGGGCTTAGAACTATTCAGGAGCAGCACGCATCGGACAGTATAAGCGATATGGATGTTATTGGTGTTGCTGAAAGCGAAGGCATACATGCAGTTGAAGTGATTATTGTTCGATCAGGAAAGCAGATAGGTCAGGAATGTATTTTTCCAAAGAACACCAGATCTAAGAGTGTGGTAGATGTGTTGGTAGCGTTTTTGCCATTATATTATCTTGATAAAAATATACCAAAACAGATCCTAGTTAGTGAAAAGATTAAAGACAAGGGTTTGATATCTTCAGTACTAAATACGCAAATAATAGATAAGCCACAAAAAAATAAAAAGAGCTACCTAAAGATTGCTACACTTACAGCACAGGAAAACCTCAAGCAGAGGCTTACCTCTAAACGCAACAAACAGTCACAGTTAATAGAACTACAAAAAACCCTTGACCTTGAATTGCCACCAAAATTGATGGAATGTTTTGAT
>Ga0315319_10000064_pt1 | contig 26789 bp, 27 predicted proteins | sample M1500m3416metaG_FD_203463 | JGI IMG/M metagenome (GOLD analysis project Ga0315319, IMG submission 203463) | Ammonia-oxidizing marine archaeal communities from Monterey Bay, California, United States - M1 500m 3416 | ecosystem: Environmental > Aquatic > Marine > Intertidal zone | place: USA... | reverse complement strand
GGCAGCCGAGAACGCGAAGCGGGCGTGCTGCGACCAGGTCTCGCCGACCGAGGCCGGGTGGGCGATGAACGGTCCGGAGCGGCCCGGGGAGATGGTGTCGTGGTGCGTTGCCATGTCATCACCCTACGGACGACTCGACGGGATGTCCGTGCGTTTCTGTGCCATGGAGGATAAATGATGCATGATCCAACTCCATAGCAGACTATTTCTGCACTAGTTTTGCGTCATGGACTCCATCGACCGTGACCTGCTGCGACTGCTCCAGGTCGACGCATCGCTGTCCACCGCGGAGTTGGGCGATGCGGTCGGGCTGTCGGCCACCTCGTGCTGGCGACGGGTCCAACGCCTCCAGGACCAGGGCATCCTCCAAGGGCGGGTGGCCCTCGTCGACCCGGCCGCCGTCGGTCGGGGCCTCACCGCTCTGGTGGAGATCCGGGCCACCGACCACTCGGCCGACTGGTTGGAGCAGTTCACCAGGGGAATCAGCGAATTCCCCGAGATCGTGAACGCCTGGCGGACCAGTGGCGAGGTCGACTACATGCTCCGGGTGCTGGTCCGCGACATCGCGGCCTACGACGACTTCTACAAGCGGATGACCCGGCGGGTCGACTTCTCGGGCTTCCGGTCGATCTTCGTCATGGAGGAACTCAAGTCCACCACCGCCGTACCGCTGGACGACCCCGCCTGAACACCTGTCCGGAACGGGCGCCCGGAGCAGTTGACCGGTCAGCGGGTGACGCCGACCACCGCACCGGATGTGGCCTTGACCAGGTCCTTCGGCTTCACCGGAAACACCGAGTCAGGCGTACCAGCCGCCGCCCACACCTCGTCGAAATCCATGAGGTGGGGGTCGACCACGGTTCGCAGCGGCACGGTGTGCCCGAGCGGCGGGGTACCACCGATGGCGAACCCGGTGGCCGCCCGGACCTCACTGGCCCCGGCGATCCGGATCTCGGTGCCCAGGTACGACGCCAGACGCTCCTCGTCGACCCGACGGCCGCCCGAGCACAGCACCAGCACCGGCCGGACGTCGGCCATGAACACCAGGGACTTCACGATCTGGTCGACGTGGCAACCCACGGCGTCGGCCGCGTCGGCGGCCGTCCGGGTTCCGCCGGGATACTGCTGGACCTCGATCTCGAGCCCCGAGGCCTCGGCCTCGACGGTGAAGCGCTCGATGGCGTCGCTGCGACGGCTCATGCTGGAGGACTCCCGGGGACGAAGGGGCGGCCGGTGATCGGTCCGCCCGGGTGGTGGTCGGCCCACCTGTGCGGTGAGCCGATCAAACGATTCTAGGGGCGGACGCAGCGCGCGGTACCGTCCGGCGCATGCCTTCCATCGATCCCCGCCGTCTGCTCCTCGTCCACAACCCGGTCTGAGGAAAGTCCCGGGGCGCCCTCGAACTCCTCGAGGAGCGTGGCGTCGAGTTCGACGTCGTCGAGTACCTGGAGGAACCGTTGGATCGCGACCTCCTGGCCCGGATCCTGGACATGGTCGACCTGGCCCCCGCCGAGATGATCCGCCGGGACGCCACGTTCGAGGCGTTGACCGTGGACCCGACCACCCTGGACGACCCGGCGATCGTGATCGACCTGATCTCGGCCCACCCCGGGCTGATGCAACGTCCCATCGGGATCCTCGGCGACAGGGCGGTCGTCGCCCGACCGGCCGACCGCATCCTCGAACTCCTCGACGCCTGACGCGACGCCCGGGACCCGATGACGTCCGAGCCCGCGGGGCCGCTACTGGCCCGAACGGTGACCGAGGCCGCCCACCGGTACGGCGAACGGGCGGCGTTCCGCATCGCCGACGGTACCGAGTTGTCCTACCGGGAACTGGACCGGGCCAGTGACGAGGTGGCCGCTGGGCTGGCCGCCCGGGGACTGGGCGCCGGCAACGTGGCGCTGCTCTCGCTGCCGTCCGGCCCCGGGTACGCCGTGGCCTACCTGGCGGCGGCCAAACTCGGGGTGACCACGGCGGGCGCCAACCCCCGCCTGCGAGCCCGGGAGCGAGCGCTGGTCGTGGACGCGGTCGACCCCGACCTGGTGCTGGCCACCGGTCCTCTGTCGGACGGCATCCCCACCGACCGTCGCGTCGAGATCATCGACACGGACGGAAGCTCCGCCGAGAGCGTCGCCCACCTGCTGGGCGACCTCAGGCGACACGGCGACGACATCCCACCGGTGCCGGCCGATCCCGATCGGCCCACCTGCATCTGCTTCACCTCGGGCTCCACCGGGGATCCCCGGGGAGCCTGGTTCACCGACCGACAGCTGGCGGCTATCCACCAGTTGGACACCGGCGGCGCCTGGGGATCAGGTGGCCACATGGTCAGCGGGACGGCGTTCGCCCACGTCGGGGTGATGACCAAGCTCGGGTGGCAGCTGGCCTCGGGCGCCACCATCCACGTCATGGACCGCTGGACGGCCGGCGGTCTGCTCGATCTGGTGGAGCGCTACCGGCTCCCGGCGGTCAACGGCGTAGCCGCCCAGATCGCCCTGCTCATGCAGGAACCCGGATTCGACGAGCGGGACCTCTCGTGCGTGCGGTCCATCGTGGTCGGGGCCGGGCCGTCTCCCCCGGCGCTGGTCGCCGAGGCCCGCGAGCGGTTTGGTGCCCCGTACGCCATCCGCTACTCGTCCACCGAATCGGGGGGAATCGGCCTGGGCACGGCGTTGGACGCCGACGACGACGAGGCCCTCCACACGGTGGGGCGCGCCCGCCCCGGGGTGGCCGCCGAGGTCCGTGGGGCCGATGGTGGGGTGCTCCCCGACGGCGAGGTGGGCGAACTCTGGCTGCGGACGCCGAGTGCCATGTCCGGCTACTGGAACGATCCCGAGGGCAGCGCCGAGGCACTGGTGGGCGGCTGGCTGCGGACCGGCGACCTGGCTCGGGTGGACGGCGCCGGCTGCTTCCGGTTGGCCGGGCGGATCTCCGAGATGTACATCCGGGGCGGCTACAACGTGTATCCACTGGAGGTCGAGGCGTTGCTGGGTACCCATCCGGCCGTGGCCCAGATGGCCGTGGTGCCCCGACCCGACCCGATCATGGGCGAGGTGGGCGTGGCCGTGGTGGTGCCGCTCGATCCCGGATGGCCCCCCACGCTGGCCGACCTGGTGGCCCACGGCAGAAACGATCTCTCGGGTTACAAGTTGCCCGAGGCCATCCGGATCGTGGACCGGCTTCCGCTCAATGCCGGAGACAAGTTGGACCGCCGCACGTTGGCCGCCCACGAAGCCGACTCCTAGCGGCGGCGTCCCCGCGACGCCCGGCGTTCCCGGGCCACCTCGCGGTCTCGCTGGTCGGCCAACTCGGCACGGAGCGACCGGTAGCGATCCAGGCGCCGGTGGTCGACCCGGCCGGTCTCCACCTCGGCCCGGACCGCACAGTCCGGCTCGGTGTCGTGCACGCAGTCGGCGAACCGGCAGTCGGCCGACCGCTCCTCGAGGTCGCCGAACACCCGAGCGAGGGAATCCTCGGCATCCCAGATCCCCACGGCCCGGATGCCCGGAGTGTCGACCAGCAGGCCTCCCCCGGGGCGCAGCACCAGTTCACGGCTGACCGTGGTGTGGCGGCCCTTGGCGTCGCCGGCCCGGACCGCCCCGGTGGCCAGCACCTCGTCACCCACCAGAGCGTTGACCAGCGTCGACTTCCCCGCTCCGGATTCGCCCAGTAGGGCCACGGTGCGTCCCGGCGCCATCAGGGCGGCGACCCGATCATGGTCCGACCGGTCGGGGCCCATGCCGACGGCCAGCACGTCGACGTCGGGGGCCAGTGCCCGGACGGTGGCCGCCACCTCCACGGCCGCCTCGGGCTCCCGGTCGGCCTTGGTCAGGACCACGACCACCTCGGCACCGCTGTCCCAACCCACCACCAGGAACCGCTCGAGGCGTCCCGGCGGCAGCGGCCGGTCAAGACCGTGCACGATGAGCACCAGGTCCACGTTGGCGACCAGCACCTGCTCGACGACGGCTTCGGAGGGATCCCGGCGCGACACCGTGTTGGCCCGGTCCAGCACCCGCGAGATGAGAGGCCCCAGCTCGGGATCATCGACCACCACCACCCAGTCGCCGGTGACCGGTGCCACGAGGTCCTGGGACCGCTGGGAATCGGACAGCACCCGGAGGTGGCCGTCGTCGGTGACCACGTCGCACTCGCCCCGGTCGACCCGCACGATGCGACCCAGTCGGCCATCGACGGGGCGCGCTCCCCCGGTCCAACCGAAGGCGTCCAGGAGATCGGGGTCCATCAGCCCAGACGGAGGGTCTCGAGCGGTTCCAGGCGGGCTGCCTTGGACGACGGGTAGAGGCCGGCCACCACGGCAACGCCGACCGAGACCAGCGCCCAGCCAGCCAGTCCGGCCACGCTCAGCACCATGGTGTAGCCCCGTTGGGAGGCCACCCCCCAGACCACGCCGGCACCCACCATGGCCCCAAGGATCCCGCCGAACACACCCACCACCAGGGCCTCGAAGAGGAACTGCACGGCAATCGTCCCCCGGCTGTGCCCCAGGGCCCGCCGGATCCCAATCTCCGACGATCGTTGGATCACCGAGATGGACATCACGTTGGCGATACCAACGCCGCCCACGATGAGGGCCAGGCCACCCATCATCTTGGTCAGGTTGTTGAGGCTCTCATCGACCTGGGCCTGGGCGTCCAGCAGGTCGGTGGGCACCGAGGCGTTGGCCCCGTCAGGGCCACCCAGGCTGACCACCGTCGGGATCTCCTTGGCCACCATGGCGGTGTTGGTTGGTGCCCGGACGTACAGGCGGCTCGGGTCGGGGTCGTCGAGGTCCCAGTCGGCGACCGCCGAGGCGAAGGTCAGGAACACCGCCGAGTCCATCGACGGTTCCAGTAACACCCAGTCCAGCACCCCGACCACGCCGTACTCCAGGCCGTTGAGTTCGATGGTGCGCGCCTCGCCGGCCAGATAGCCGTACTCGTCAGCCAGGTCCCGGCCGATGACTGCCACCCGGGCGCCCGAAGCCTCGTCGAAGGCATTCAGGAACCTCCCCGAGACCATGGACACCTCCAGAGTGTCGGGCAACTCGGGGCCCGTGGCGATCACCGGGACGGGGAAGGCCCGGTAGTAGTCCTCGGCCCCGGCGAACGGCACGGTCACGATGTCGGACAACTGTCGGGTGCCGGTCACCGCCATCACGTCGGGCAGGCGCCCCACTCGGGCCACCGCGGCTGCTTCGATCACTGGGTCCTGTCCGAAGCCCAGGCCGGCTGAGGCGTTCACCACGATCAGGTCGGTCCCCAACTCCTGAAGCTTGGCCTTGAGATGACCCTTGGAGCTCTCGTTGATCCCGATGGCGGCCACGATGGCCGACACGCCGAGAATCGGGCCGAGCATGATGAGCAGCGTCCGCACCTTGCGGGCCGTCAGCCCGGCGGTGGCCACACCGACGAGTTCCCGGAATCGCCTCACGATCCGCTTCCCACCACGTCGCCCTCGGAGACCACCCGGCCGTCACGGAGAGCCTCGTCGGCCACGATCCGCCCGTCCAGCATGGAGATCTTTCGTTGGGCCGAATGGGCCACGTGCAGATCGTGGGTGACGATGCAGACGGCCCGCTCGGGTGACTGCAGGTCGGCGAAGATCTGTATCACGTTCTCAGCATTTCGGCTGTCCAGCGCACCGGTCGGCTCATCGGCGAGCACCACACCGGGGTCGGTCGAGATGGCCCGGGCGATGGCCACCCGCTGCTGCTCGCCACCGGACATCTGCACCGGCCGATGGTCGTGGCGGGCCCCCAGGTCGACCTGCTCGAGGGCGGCCAGAGCCCGCGATCGCCGCTCCCTGGTGCTCAACCCCCGGTAGAGCAGGGCCGTCTCGACGTTGCCGAGAGCCGTGAGGTGCGGGATCAGGTGGAACTGCTGGAATACGAAGCCGACGGCCTCACCCCTCAACCGTGACCGCTCGGCGTCGGCCAGGCGGGTCACGTCGGTCCCCCGGACCCTGATGGCCCCCTCGGTCGGAAGGTCAAGCACCCCGAGGAGTCCGAGCATCGTGGACTTGCCCGATCCCGACGGACCCACGATCGACAGGAACTCGCCCGCCCTGATGTCCAGGGTCACGTCATCCAGCGCACGCACTTCCACCTCGGTGCCGTAGACGCGCGACACCCCCTCGAGGGCTAGGACGACCTCGCCGACCGGCACCCCCTCGGTAGACGAGGGATCGGTCACGAGCGGTCGATCTCAAGGATCACGTATTCGCCGGCCGCCAGGCCGCTGACCACCTCGACGTAGGCGCCGTCCAGCATTCCCGTCTCGATGGCCCGTCGCTCGATCACCCCGTCGGGGGTCACCACTCGGACCGTCTCCTGACCGCCGTCCGATAACACGGCGGCGATCGGGACGACCACCGCGTCGACCGACTCTTCGACAACCACGTCGATGGTCACCACGGCCCCGTCCACGCCGACGAGATCGTCGACGGACTCCACCACGCCCTCGTAGGTCTCGCTGGTGCCGCTGACCGTGGCGTTGTCGTCCAGCTCCACGATGGTGCCCGGCGATTCCTGGTCGCCCGCCGCCAGGTTGACCGTCACCGACTGGCCCTCAGCCAGCTTGGCCCGGTCGGTGGGCGAAGCGAACAGGGTGATGGTGAACACCGGCTCGGTGAGATCGAACAGAGGGGTCCCCCGCTGGACGTAGTCGCCCTCCTCGACGAACACCGTGCCCGCCCGCACCGGCCAGTCGGCGACCACCATGTCGCCGGGCATGAACACCACGTCGTCGTCGATGGTGCGGATCTCCACGGTGACCGACCGCTCGCCGGCCCGGAGCAGCGCGGTTCCGGTGACCACGGCGTAGTCCTGCCCGGCCTGGGCACTGCCCGTCACCTGGTAGTTGACGCTGGTGTCGGTATCCGGGGCCTGGTCGGCCACGATGGTCACCACGGCCGTGTCGCCCTCGGCCACGTCGCCCCCGCCCTCCAGGGTGAGCTCGGGCAGGTTTGACGACTCGATCAGCATGGTGGCCCGATCCCGGTCGCTCAGGCGGTATTTCCCCGCCGGATCGACGGTCAGACGCACGGTCAGGGTCTCATCGCCCTCCACGTCGTCGTCATTGCGGATCGGGATGGACAAAGTGACCCGCTCCTGGCCCAACTTCATCGTGATGTCGCCATCCGGGGCGTTGAAGTCGGCGTCGGCGGTGGCCAATCCCTCGACCACGTAGAACACGTCGAGGTCCTCGACCAGTTCCACCGTCGTCTCGATGGTGAAGGTGGCCGAGCCGCCCTCACCGACCGTCTCACCGTCGGCCCGCAGTACCAGGATCGGCACGTCGGGAACATCGGGATCGTCGATGCTGACCCGGACCTCGTCCGCCTCGCCCAGCACGTATCGGGCCGCCTGGGCCACCCGGAGGGTCTCGCGGACCGAGGCCAACCGGTAGTCAAGACGCTGCTGCTCGTCCTCAAGCACCTCGAGGGCGTCCTGGGCCGTCTCCAGTTCGTCGGACTGCTCCAGCGAATCGTCCAAAGCGTTGTCACGTGCCGCCACCGCGGCCAGCCAGTCCAACTCGGTGATGTTCACCAGGGCGTCCTGCGCCGCCTCGTCACGTGCCGCCACCGCGGCCAGCCAGTCCAACTCGGTGATGTTCACCAGGGCGTCCTGCGCCGCCTCGTCACGTGTCTCAATCGCCGACAACCGGTCGAGGACTGTCACGTCGTCGACGCTGTTAGTGATGTCCTCGACGATGTCGATGACCTTCTGGTTCAGAGCCTCGAGGTTCTCGGCCTCTGCAGCGTCAATGTCACCGGACTCGGCCTCGGCCGTGGTGATGATCCCCAACCAGACCAGCCGCTCCTCGACGGTGGTCACCGATGAAAGGCGATCCGAAATCACCTGGGTGTCGTCCACCGTGACCTGCAATGCCTCAAGCTCCTCAGCCTCTGCAGCGTCAATGTCACCCGATCCCGCCTGGGTGGTGGTGATGATCCCCAGCGAGACCAGGCGGGCCTCGACGGTGGTGACCGCCTCGTCCTCAGCCTCCAGGTCGGCCACCTCATCGACCTTCTCGGCGATGTCGGCGATCAACTCGTCGACGCGCTCCAACAGGTCGTCCACGTCCTTGCGTGCGTCGTACACGGCCAGGGTCTGGGGGGCCACGGCGGCCAGGGAGTCGAAGCCGCCGCCGATGGTGACCTCGAGGTCCTCGTAGGGCTCACGGTCTTCGTCGAGGATGGTGGCGATCTCGAAGGTCACCGACGTCAACCCTGCGGGCAGCACCAAGGTGGCGTCGGGGGCCAGGTAGTCGTCGTCGACCACCACGTCGCCGCCGACCGTCACCGGGATCTCCAGATCGGCCACCGGCGCCACGTCCGAGGTGATCGTCACCACCACGGGCCGACCCTCCTGGACGACCACGGCGGCCGACGAGAGGTTCACCGTGGGCACCGGCGTGTCGGCCACGGCCACCGCGTCGACCACGGCGGCCACGGCGGCCACTACGGCGGACGACTGGCTCTCACGCAACGGATTGGCCGCCGACACCGCCGGTCCGATACGAACCGACACGGCGTTGACCGGACCCACCACGTAGCCGGCCGGGTTGCCTTGGAGGCTGACCGTCACGACCTCGTCGGCCTCCGGCGCGGCACCGATATAACCATGGTCGGCCTGCCATGCGGCGAGGCCGGACCGGGTCTCCTCGGTGTAGAGCGCGTCCACCTCGCCCACGTGGTAGCCCGCGGCGGACAGCACGGTCTCCAACTGGCGGACGTCGGCTCCCACGGAGCCCACGTCCAGTTGGCGGTAGAACGAGAAGTCGCCGTGCACTGCGACCCTCATGCGCCCGTCGACGGTCAGCAGTTCATCGCCAGCCTCCACGGTGTCGCCGTCGGAGACGGCCACGTGGCCCACCTTGCCGTCCAGCGCGGCGGTTACCACCTGCAGTTCATCGCGGCGCAACTCGCCGCGGATGGTGATCTCGTCGGTGAGTGTCCTGATCGACACCGATTCGGCGATGGCCCGATCGATGCCGGGATCTACCACGGCGGTCTCCTGGACCCACGGCTGCCACACCACGATGGCCGCCGCGGCTGCCACCCACACCAGACCGATCAGGAACTTCTTCACTGGTCGTCTCCTCCGTCCGCCAAGCTTCGCTCACTGATGCAGTCGCGGACGTCACCGATGTCAAGGTCGCCGTCGGGACCCCGGAAGTCCTCGCCGGGGCCGAGGGAGCCCTCAGCGTCGGGCACCGGGTCGCTGACCGTCCAGCCCTTATCGCGCAGGCAGTCGCTCAACTCGATGAACTGCTCGTTTGCCTCACGGATCTGGTCCGGGGTCCGGCCCGCTCGAGACACCTGGAACTCCTGCATGGCGGTGACGATGCCCGACCGGCCGGCACACAATGTGAGTGCCTCGATGTACTCAGGTTGGTTGACCGGATCCTCGGGACCCAAGGCATCGTCGGGGCGACCGATGAAGGCGGTTCCCTCCTCCTCGAGGCAGTTGTTGAACTCCTCGAGGGCGTCCATCATCTTGAGCCCCGCCGGGACATTCTCCTCGGCCAACGGGATGGTCTCCTTGACCACCTCGGTGGTGGTCGTGGTCTCTTCGGGCTCGGGCTCCACCCCGATACTGGTCTCGGACGCCGTGGCCTCGGACGCCGTGGTCTCGGACGCCGTGGCCTCGGACGCCGTGGACGTCGGTACTGCGGAGGTCGTCGTGGCGGTCGACGTCGTGGTGGGCGCCGCAGTGGTCGTGGACACCACGATCTCCAACGGCGCGTCCTCGGCCAGCAGGATCACCGTGCGGGCTGCCTCTCCGCCGCCCCCGCCACAACCCACGGCCACGAGGGTCAGGACCAGCAACACTGTCCCCCACCGGATGCCATCACCGCAAGACCTGGTCTCCACTCCTCCATGTCGCCTCATCTGGTCACTCCTCGTCCTCGCGGGCCAACGCGATCTCACTTGCGCAGTCCCGGATGTCGTCGGTCACGAATCCTCCATCAGGCCCAGCGAACTCATCGCCCGGGTTCAGGAGGCCAAGCTCGTCCGGCCGCAGGTCGCTGACGGTCCAACCCACACGGCGCAGGCAATCCACAAGGTCAATGAAGTCCTCGTTCTCCTGGCGGATGTCCTCGGGCGACAGGTCCGACCGGGAAGTCTCGAAATCCTGATACGCATCGGAGATCCCGGTCCGACTGTTGCAGAGCTGGAGCGCTTCAAGGTAGGAGGGCTGGTTTACCAGCGCCTCGGCACCCTGAGCGGCATCGGGGAACCCGATCCACTCGTGACCCTCCTCGGCCAGGCAGGCGTTGAAGTCGTCGAGAGCGCTCATGAGCCTCACGCCCGGGGGGACCCTGTCCTCCTCGGCCAGCGGAATCGTCTCCTTGGCCACCACGCCCGCCGTGGTCGTGGTGGCCACCGTGCTGGCGGTGATCGCGCCCTGACCTGGTGTCTGATCCGTGGCCTCTTCCAAAAGTTCATCGTTGTCGGCCCCCCCGATCGACGTCTCAGACGCCGGTTCCTCGGAGGAGGAAGCCGGAGCCGCCGAGGAGGACGTCGTGTCCAACGAGGAGGTGTCGGCGTCGGAGGCCGTGCGTTGTGACGAGACCGGGGTGGCAATGCTCGTGGTGGCCGTCGCAAACCCTGCGGGAACGACGATCTCCGTGGCCTGATCGGCGGTCAGCACCACAACCGTGCGGACACCCCCGGTAGCTGCGGTACCGGTGGTCGCACATGCCGTCCCCATGAGAACGGATACCAGCGTGACGACAGGGACTGTGGCGGCCACGACGCGTCGACGAAGTACTCTCCGGGCAGGGCGGTCCATCGGGCGTGATAATAACCATTATCTCGGCTGATCAAGTACCGGCTGCCCGCGGAGGATATGCAACTGAGCTACCGGAGGACGTAGCCCAACGCTAACAACCGGCCTGTGAGTGACGGCTACCGGAACCGTGAGGGTTTCGTGAGGATCTCGTGAGGACCCGTGCCTCCGGCGCCGACCACCGGGCGCCAGCCGACGAGCCCGTAGCCTCGAACCGTGGCCGACTTCTTCCAGAACGGCGTGATCGCCACGCTCCACGACCTCGGACGGCGCCCCACCGCCGATCTCGAACAGGAACTGAAGTCGTGGAGCACAGAGCGGCCCATGTCGCTGGTCGTCCCCTGCTTGGTGGCCGATCTGAATAGCGCGGCACTCCAGCAGATCGTCGACCAGCTGGCTGCCGTTCCCTACCTCGACGAGGTGGTGATCGGTCTGGATCGGGCCGACGCCGACGACTTCGTCCGGGCCCGCCGGACGTTCGCCCGACTCGGACAGCACCACCGCATCCTCTGGAACGACGGGCCCCGCCTGACGGCCATCCGTGACGAACTCGAAGCCCACGACCTGTCCACCGGCCAACCCGGGAAGGGGCGCAACGTCTGGTCCTGCCTCGGCTACTTCCTGGCCTCGGGACGGGGCCGGATCGTGGCCCTCCACGATGCCGACATCCGTGACTACGACCGTTCGCTGCCGGCCCGGTTGCTCTATCCGGTCGCCCACCCGTCGACCAGGTTCGGATTCGCCAAGGGCTACTACCACCGGGCGTCGGGCGACGGGTCCAACCCCGACCGGATGTTCGGCCGGGTCACCCGCCTGTTCGTGACGCCGTTGGTCCGGGCACTGGCCGTGACGTTCGGGGACCGGGGATACCTCGACTACCTGGACAGTTTCCGGTATCCACTAGCCGGCGAATGCGCCATGTCGACCGACGTGGCCGAAACCCTTCGGGTCCCGTCGGACTGGGGCTTCGAGATCGGCGTGCTGGCCGAGGTGTACCGCCACTTCCCCACCACCCGGGTCTGCCAGGTGGACGTGGCCGACGGCTACGACCACAAGCATCGGGACCTCTCGGCCGACGATCCGATGGCCGGGCTGCACCGGATGAGCGCCGACATCGCCCGGGCCATCTACCGGAAGCTGGCCATCGGTGGCGTGGTACTCAGCGCCGAGGGCTTCCGATCGCTGGAGGCCGCCTACGACCGTACGGCGCTCGACCTGATCGACCGCTACGAGGCCGATGCAGTGTTCAACGGCATGTCCTACGACCGACACGCCGAGGAGTCGGCCATCCAGGTCTTCGCCCGCTCCATCGTGCGAGCCGGGCAGGAGTTCCTGGACGACCCGTTGGAGACGCCGTTCATCCCCAGCTGGTCGAGGGTGCGGTCCGAACTCCCGGATCTGCCCGACCGGCTGGTGGCGGCCGTCGAGGCTGACCACCACGATGGCCCCGGATCCTGATCGAGTCGATCGGCAGGCCATCCGATGGACCGGTGCGGTGGAGGTGATGAGAATCGAACTCACGACCTCTACGTTGCGAACGTAGCGCTCTAGCCAACTGAGCTACACCCCCGCGACCGGGGGCGATGGTATCCGGATCAGTTGGCGCGGCGACTCAGCACGGCCTCGTCGCGCATGGCCGACGAGGCCGTGAGGCCACCCATGAGCGGCCCGTCCATCCTGAAGGGGATGACCGTCTCGCGACGCTCAGCCTCCAGCTGGTGGCGTTGGGTGACCAGCACGGCGTAGCCGACCAACAGCAGGTCGACGAGGAAGTGGACCATCCAGACCGAGCCACCGACGGCCACGCCACCCAGGAAGGTGAAGGCGGCGACGCCACCGAGCGTCAACAGGAGGTCGCGTCGCCGGCGGCGGGCCGAGCCGACGTCACCGGGTACCGAAGCGGCGGTCGAGCGGATCGTCCGCAGGCGTCGGGACTGCACGCCGCCCATCGAACGCCCGGCCGACGCCACGGCGACCAACGGGCGGGCCAGTACGTCCCGGTTGCGGATGACGGGCGGCAGCAGCACCGCCGCCCAGAGGATCCCGAGTCCCAGGAGGATCAGCACCGTCGTGTCCTCATCACACTCCACCCTCCGGTCCGCTCGTGCCCCTGTGGTTAATGAGGGAACGTAGTGGGCCTCCCCTACCAAATGGTGGATGTTCACGCGCTCAGCGCGCGAACATTCGCGCGTAGGGCGCGAAAGCGCCCGAGTGAAGATCACGCAGGGTGGTCGTCCCGCCGCCAGTCGCCAGAGCGGCCACCCGACTTCTCATACAGGCCGAGCGACTCCACGGTCATCGACCGATCCCGGGCCTTGCACATGTCATAGACGGTGAGGGCCGCCACCGAACAGGCGGTCAATGCCTCCATCTCGACGCCGGTGCGGTCCACCGTCTCGGTGGTCACCTCAATGTCCACCCATGACTCCCCGACCACCAGGTCCACCACCACCGAGCTCAGCATCAAGGGGTGGCACAACGGAATGAGCTCCGAGGTCCGCTTGGCGGCCTGGATCCCGGCCACGCGGGCCACAGCCAAGACGTCACCCTTGTCCACCGTGCCGGCGGCGAGTGCGACGGCGGTAGCGGGTTGCATGGCGATCCGAGCCCGGGCCACGGCCCGTCGCCGGGTCACGTCCTTCCCGCCGACGTCGACCATGCGGGCCCGACCCTGATCGTCGAGGTGGGTGAAGCCGTCGGCCCCCACCGGATCAGCCACCTATCTGGGACATCGACCGGGCTGGCCGGATGAACTCCACCCGACCGATCCCGTGGCCGGCCCACTTGGCGGCCACGGCCCGCTCCAGCAGGGTCGCCAACTCGTCGTCGTCAGCCCCCGACCGCAGCAGCGACCGGACGTCGAACTCGTCCAAGGCGAACAGGCAGTTACGGAACTGGCCATCGGCGGTGAGGCGGATCCGGTCGCACGAGTCGCAGAAGCTCCGGGTGACGCTGGCCACCACCCCTATCTCGCCACCGCCGTCGAGGTAGCGGAATCGGCTGGCCGGCGCCGAGGTCCGGCGGATCGGCTCCAGCGGGAACGCCTCGCCCACCCGGGCCAGGATCTCGTCGATGCCCACCACCGACCGGTCGGTCCACGCCTGGTCGGCGTCCAGCGGCATGAACTCGATGAACCGCACCGCCACGCCCCGGTCGCGGCCGAACCGGGCGAAGTCGACCAGCTCGTCGTCGTTGACGCCCCGTATCACGACCACGTTGACCTTGACCGGGTGGAGCCCGGCCGCGAGCGCCGCGTCAATCCCCTCGAGCACCTTGCCCAGTTCGTCGCGCAGGGTCAGCTCGGCGAAGCGGTCGGCACGTAGCGAATCCAACGAGACGTTGATGCGCTTCAACCCGGCGTCGGCCAGTCTCGAAGCGGCCAGGCCGAGCGTGGCGCCGTTGGTGGTCAGCGAGAGGTCCACGTCGAGGGCGGCCAGCATCCCCACCAGACGGGGCAGCTCGGCGCGCACCGTCGGTTCCCCGCCGGTGAGGCGGATGCTGTCGATCCCATGGCGCTCGACCAGCAACCGGGCCACCCGTTCGATCTCCTCGAAGGTGAGCAGTTCGGAGCGGGGCAACCACTGGAGGCCCTCGGCGGGCATGCAGTAGCCACACCGGAAGTTGCACCGGTCGGTCACCGAGATCCGCAGGTCACGGTGCACCCGGTCGAAGCCGTCGATCAGGGGTTGAACCACGCGACCAGCGTACGGCTCGCCGCTCACCGCCGCATCAGGTGCCGCGCGGCGGCCCGGCGTCACGACGCAGGGTCCACGGTACGACGGGACGCAGACACCTCAGCTCAGCAGCAGGACCTCGACCTCGCCGCCCACGGGCACCCCGTCTCCGTCGGGCAGCACGGCCAGACCGTCGGCGGCCGCCATGGCGGTGAGCTGGTGGGAGCCCTGGCCGCCGGCCGAACGCACACGGAACCGCCCGTCGACGACGTCGACGACAACCCGGGCGAAGTGGACCCTGCCGTCACTGCGGCGGCGCAGCCCACCATCGGCTGGCTCCCCGACAACGGTCGCCCGCACCCGGCGCCGATCCAGGTCGACGTGGCCGGCCATGGCCCGCAGTGCCGGTCGGGCGAACAACTCGAAGGAGACCATCGACGACACCGGATTGCCGGGCAGGCCGAACACCGGTACACCGTCGACCAGCCCGAAGGCCAACGGCTTGGCCGGCTTGATGGCCACCTGCATCCAACGCATGTCGCCGATCCGATCTAGCACCACCTTGACGTAGTCGAAGTCACCCATCGACACGCCGCCCGAGGTCAGCACGGCATCGCACCGGGCCACCGCATCGACCAGAGCCGCCTCGATGGCCGCCTCGTCGTCGGCCACCCGACCGAGGTCGAGCGCCTTGACCCCCAACTCGTCCAGCAGGGCCAGCAGTGACGGGCGGTTGGCATCACGTATCTGTCCGGGGGCCAACGGGTAGGGCCCCTCGCTCAACTCGTCTCCGGTGGACAGCACACCTACCCGTAGACGACGGTGTACGACCACCGAGGAGATGCCGATGCTGGCCAGTACCCCGAGGTGTCCTGGGCTCAGCACCGTGCCGACCTCAAACACCCGGTCGCCGGCCACCAGATCCTCGCCGGGGGTCCGCACGTGGTTGCCCTCCGAGACCTCGATCCCCACCTCGACGGTCACGCCGTCCGGCGAGGCCTCGGTGCGCTCGACGATCACCACGGCGTCGGAGCCCGGCGGCATCGGCGCGCCGGTCATGATCCTCACCGCGTCTCCGGGCCCGACCTCGATGCCTTCGGCCACCGGGTCCACACCGGCGGCCACCGTGCCCACCACGACGAGTACCACCGGCGCCCCGACGGTGTCGGCGGCCCGCACGGCGAAGCCGTCCATGGCCGTGTTGGCGAACGACGGCACGTGCTCGGGCGAGTCCACCACCTCGGCGAGCACCAGGCCCCGGGCGTCGGCCACCGGCACCCCGATAGGCGCCGACCCCACGCAGCGAGCCAGAACGTGATCCCGGGCCTCGCCCAGGGGAATCACCGACTCCACCCCTGTTCCTCGCCCGACACCAACCGACGGATGTTGGCCCGGTGCCGGATCAGCACCATGAGACAGATACCGGTGGCCACCAGGAACTCCGGCCAGCCACGACCGGTGACGGCCACGCCGACGGGAAGCGCCACCGAGATCACGATCGAACCCAGGGAGGCCTTGCCCGACAGGCGGGCCACCGTGGCAAAGAGCACGACGGTCAGGACGCCCACCACCGGGAAGAGCACGACGGAACCGCCGCCGCCGGTGGCCACGCCCTTGCCGCCCCGGAACCGGCGCCACACCGGGAGGACGTGTCCGATGGTGGCCGCTGCCCAGCAGGCCAGGCCGAGGGGTCGTCCGTCAATGGCCAGGCCCAGCGCGGCGGCCATCGCCCCCTTGCCCGCATCGGCCACGAAGACGGCCACACCGGCCCGTCGTCCGGCCGTCCGGTAGACATTGGTGGCGCCGGGGTTCCCCGACCCCTCGGTCGTCGGGTCGACGCCTCGACGCCCGGCCACCAGCTGGGCCGACGGCAGGGTGCCCAGCAGGTAGGCCACCACCACGATGGCCCATGTGCCCGGGCCGGAAGGGAAGTCCACGGCGCCAGTGTGCCCGACCGACGCCGGTAGGCTGCACCGTTCTCAATCGGGGAGCCCGATCCGGAGGCCAAGTCCTCACCGTCCTGCCCCTCGACGACCACCGAAACGACAAGCTGGTCCGACCAGCGGAGAATCCGTCGCCATGCCGACCTACCAGTACCGCTGCCAGGCCTGCAAGGGCGAATTCGAGGTGCGCCAGTCGTTCACCGACGACGCCGTGACCACCTGCCCCGACGGCGAGTGCGCCGGTCCTGTCAACAAGGTGTTCAGCGGAGTGGGCATCTCGTTCAAGGGTGACGGCTTCTACAAGAACGACCACGGGGCGGCGGCCAAGGGTCTCTCCTCGGAGAAGGCCGCGTCGAGCACCGGCTCCCCGGACAAGACCTCCCCGGACAAGACCTCCCCAGACAAGACCTCCCCAGACAGGGCCTCCTCGGACACCAGCACCTCGGGAGAAGGCTCGTCCAGGACGAAGGACGCCTCGTCGAGTGGCTCCACGAGCGACTCCAAGGCGGGCTCGTCTGGACCTAGGGCGCCCAGCCCGGCCTGACCGGGCACGCCACCCACCGCTCCCCTCCTCGAAGTCACCCAGCCCCGGGAGGGGTCCGTGTTCTACCGCAGCGCCCGTCTCCGAGCCTGGGCCGCCCACCGCCGCATGGCCTGGTGGTCGGCCGCCACCGCGTTGGCCCTGCTCACCGGGCTGACCGTGCGGGCTACCACCGATGTCCCGACGTGTACCACCACGTCTGCGCCGGCGACGTCAGCCACGCCGTCCGACGCCCCGGGCCCCGGCGAACGTGGAGTGGCCCTGGCCAGGAGTACCGACCCGCTGACCCTGCGACCTGACGACCGCGTTGACCTGTGAACCGTGAATCCCTCCATCGGCGCCTCGTCGATCGGCCCGACGGCCCGACGGGTGGTCGAGGCGGCCCGGGTACTTGAACTGGACGACCGCACCCTCATCGTGGCCGTCCCCGCCGACCGGATGGCCGACATGGCCGGGCCTCTCCGATGGGGCGACCTGGTGCCGGCCCCCGTGGCGACCGGACCTCTGGCGAACTAGCGGATTCCGGTGCCCAGCAGTACCAGCACACCGAGCCCGACCACCACCCGGTAGGCGGCGAACCCGCCGAGTCCCGTGCGGGCCACCAGGCGCAACAGGCCGTGGACGGCGAACCATCCGCTGACAGCGGCAGCCGCCATACCGGCCAGGAACGGAAGCCACCAACCGGCGGGCACGGTCACGTCGACGGCCGACAGCAGGCCGGCACCGGCGATGACCGGCAGGCTCATCAGGAACACCAGTCGGGCCGCCTCGGTGCGTTCCACCCGCAGAGTGCGGGCCACGCTCAGCGTCACCCCCGAGCGGGACACCCCGGGCTGGAAGGCCAGGCCCTGGGCCACGCCGAGCACCACGGCATTGCCGAACGAAAGGTCAGCCATGCCCCGACCGGCTCCCCCGCCCCCGGCCGGACCGTCGCCACCACGGCGGTCGGCGGCCCACAGGACGAGGCCGAAGACGATCAGGCAGGTGGCCACCAGCCACGTCCGGTCCCCCAGGTCGTCAGTCACCGAGACGACCAGCAGGCCGAGGATCCCCGTCGGCACCGCGGTGACGGCCAGCAGACAGGCCGTTCGGGCGTCACCGGTCGGGGCGGCGCCGATGCCGGACCGCATCCAGCCCAGCGCGGCCCGCAGGTACCGAACCACGTCGGCCCGCAGGTAGGCCACGGCGCCAACCAGCGTACCCAGGTGGAGCGCCACGTCGAAGGCGTCCTCCAGCCGGCCGTCCCCGCCGAAGTCATCCCACCCGAACAGCCACGGCACGAGCGCCAGGTGCCCACTGGACGAGACGGGCAGGAACTCGGTCAGGCCCTGCACCAGGCCCAACAGAATGGCGTGCAGGATCGGCATGGGTTCGTCGGGCCGGGTGCCCTACACCCCGGAGACCGTCAGCTCGCCGATGACCAGAGTGACACCGGCTGCCCGCATGGGGAGCCACTGGACGTCGTCGCCGATGGCCACCAGGTCGGCGAGCATCTTCTGGATGGTGGAGGCGATGGTGAACTCCCGGATCGGCTCGGCCAGTTCGCCGCCCCGGATCCGCAGCCCCTCGGCCCCCGTCGAGAAGTCGCCACTGACCGGGTTGACCCCCGAATGCAGCCCGCTGACCCCCTGGACGAGCACGCCGTTGGCGATCCCGGCCACCAGCTCGGCGGGTGTCCGGTCGCCACCCAGGACCGACACGGCCCGTACGCCGACGCCCGGCGTGGACGAGTAGCCCCGCACCGCCGACCCGGTGGACGCGGTGCCGGCCCGGCGGGCCGTCTCGCTGTTGTGGACGAACTGCTCAAGGCGACCCCCCGAGACCAGCACGTTGCGACGGGTGGCCAGGCCCTCTCCGTCGGTCGCGGTGGCCGACGTGGCCGCGGGATCGGTCGGATCATCCACCAGGGTCAGCAGCGGCGCAGCGACCTCGTCACCCAGTCGGTCGGCGAACAGCGACCGTCCCTTCTGAACGGCCTCACCGTTGAGGGTGCCGGCCACGATCCCTAGGAACTGGGCGCTCACCCACGGGTCGAGCACCACGGCGATGCGACCCGAGGCGGGTTTGACGGCCCCCAGCATGCGGGTCGAACGCTCGGCGGCCTCGGCGGCCGCAGTGGCCACGTCGAGGTCGCCGGGCTCGCGACCCAGCGAGAACCCGAAGCCGGTCTGGGTCTCGCCGTCCTGTTCGGCCAGCGCGTGTGCCGACAGGAAGCAGCCGGTCTCCCGACTGGTGGACCGGATGCCCCTCGTGGTGGCCACCGCACTGGCCGACACCGAGTCGCCGTACTCGGCCAACTCCACCCCGCTGACACGCGGATCGGCCGACCGGGTGAGGCCCTCGAGTTCGAGGGCCAAGGCGACCTTGGCCTCGGTCGGATGGTCGACGAGTGCCGACCGGTACAGGTCCAGGTCGGCGGGCGACACCCCGTCGGGGTCGGCGAGCGCACAGTGCTCGTCGGGGGTGGCGAACTCCACGTTGTCACGGGCTTCGCCCAGCACCTCGATCAGGGCGTCGGCGTCAAGCGTGCCGGCGTAGGCGAAGCCCTGTCGGCCGTCTCGTACCACCCGCACGCCGATGCCCCGGGACTCGGCGGAGGTCAGCGACTCGATCTCGCCCTCGTAGGCCCGGACCTCGGTCTCGCGTTCATGGACGACCACGGCCTCGACGTCCTCGCCCGGGGCGGCCATAGCCACCACCCGTTCGGCAATGGCCAGCAGCACCGCCTCGTCGTCACGCGACCCGGCCACGTCAGGCCGCAGTTCCGCCGACGGTGAGCCTCGCCACTCGCAACGTCGGGGTGCCGTCTCCCACCGGGACACCCTGGCCGTCCTTGCCGCACGTCCCGGGAGATCCCATGGCGAAGTCGCCGGCGATGGCATCGATGGCCAGCAAGGCCTCGGGCCCGTTGCCGATCAGGTTCCCCTCCCGGATGGGGGCGGTGATTCGCCCGTCCTCGATGAGGTAGGCCTCGGTCATGCCGAACACGAAATCCCCGGTGGCCGTGTTGACCTGACCGCCGCCCAACTGGGCCACGTACACCCCCTGGTCGGTCCCGGCCACGATCTCCGCGGGGTCGTCGACCCCACCCTCCAGGTAGGTGTTGGTCATCCTCACCATGGGCAGGTGCCGGTAGCTCTGGCGTCGCCCGTTGCCCGAACCGTCACGGCCCTCCCGGTGGGCCCGGAGACGGTCCCACATGTAGTCGGTCAGCACCCCGTCGGCGATGAGCACATTGCGTTGGGCGGGCCGGCCCTCGTCGTCGACGGCGAAGCAGCCCCACTCGCCGGCCATCGTGCCGTCATCGACGAGGCTGACCGTCGGGGTGGCCACCTTCTCACCCCGCCTCCCGGCGAACACCGAGGCCGACTTGGCCACCAGGTCGGCCTCCAGACCATGGCCGCACGCCTCGTGGAAGAGCACGCCTCCGCCACCCGGCCCGACCACCACGGGCATCTCTCCGCTGGGCGCCGGCACGGCATCGAGTTTGATGATGGCCCGCCCGGCGGCCCGGCGGGCCAGGTCATCGACGTCCACCCGGTCGAAGAGTTCGAACCCCACCGTGTGGCCGACCGATTCACGGCCGGTCTGCAGACCGGTGTCGCCCGACGCCACGCAGGACACCGAGAAGAAGGTGCGGATCTGGCGGTCACCGGTCAGAAGGCCCTCGCTGTTGGCGATCTGGATGTGCCGCTGCGAGTCGCCGTATCGGGCCGACACCTGGCTGATGGCCCCGCCGACCGATCGGGCCGACGCATCGGCCCGCTGTAACAGGGCCACCTTTCGGGCCTTGGGCACGTCGGCGGGCAGTACCTCGACCACCGCAGGGGCGGGCCCCGACGGGCCATCCAAGGCCACCTCCCGCACGCCGCCACCACCGGAACGGGCCGCGGCCGAGGCTGCCTCGGCGGCACTTCTCAGGCCGGCGAGCGACAGGTCGGCCGTGTGGGCGAAGCCGGTGGTCTCCCCGACCACCACACGGATCCCGGCACCCCGGTCGCGACCACTGGACAACTCCTCGATCCGGCCGTCGTCCAGCACCGCCGAGGTCGACCGCCGGTCCTCCACGAACACCTCGGCGAACTCACCCCCGGTTGCCATGGCCACCGAGAGCGTGTCTCCCAGCAGGCCAGGATCAAGCATCATCGGAGATCCGTCGCCGTCAGCCACCGTCACGCTCCTTGCCGTCTCCCGCCATGGACCGACTGGCGGTCCGGTGCCGGTGTCCCGGTCGGGTCCGGGCGGATGCGTAGGGTACCGCTGTGCCCCCGATGCCCGGGTTGCGCGGTCGCGCCTCCCACACTGTCACCGATGCCGACACGGCGATCGCCCTCCGCTCAGGCGAGGTGCCGGTCCTGGGCACCCCTCGACTGGTGGCCCTCATGGAGGAGGCCTCGGTCGCCGCGTTGGACGGTTCGCTGGGCGAGGGTGAGACCAGTGTCGGCATGCGCGTCCACGTCGACCACGTGGCCCCCACCGCACCGGGCGTCGGCGTGACCGCCGACGCGGTGCTCGAGGGGGTAGAAGGTCGGCGCCTCACCTTCGGCGCCACGGCGACGGTGGGCGACACGGTGGTGGCCACGGCCAGCATCATCCGCGTCGTGGTGGAGACCCACCGGTTCCTCGGACGGGTCGACGGAGACGTCAACTGACCCGTGAAGGCCAGTCCCACGCACGCCGGTTCCGTGGAAGGGCATGACGGCTCGATCCAGCCGGTCGCGCCGAGCCGGTTTCCGAGGCGGGCCGCCGGGCCGGGAAGCGGCCTCCACTGGTGGGTCGAGGTCCTACTGGTGCTCAGCTTCTACGCCGTCTACTCGACCGTCCGAAACCTTTTCGGATCCGAGTCGGTGTCGGTGGCCGAGGCGCTGGCCAACGCTGAGAGGATCATCGACCTGGAGCGGTCGGTCGGTCTCTACCGCGAGCTCGGCCTTCAGCAGGCCTTCGTGGACCACCGGTGGTTCATCCAGTTCTGGAACCTCTTCTACGGGACGTTTCACTTCGCGGTGACTGCGTTCGCCCTTGTGTGGGTGTACCGACGCTTCCCCCATCTGTACGCCCGACACCGCTCGACCTTCCTGTGCACCACCGGGCTGGCGCTGCTGGGCTTCGCCCTGTTCCCACTCATGCCGCCCCGCCTGCTGTCGGACTGTGGCGAGTTCGGGGCCTGCCTGGCCGGGCTGCACCCCTACGTCGACACGGTGGCCGACGTGGGTGGGCTCTGGTCGTTCGACTCAGGCACCATGCAGCGGATCAGCAACCAGTACGCAGCGATGCCCAGCCTCCACTTCGCGTGGGCCACGTGGAGCGCGGTGGCCATCTGGCCCACGGTTTACGGCCGGACGGCCCGGGCGCTGGCCGTCGCCTACCCAGTGGCCACCCTGTTCGGCGTCATCGTCACCGGCAACCACTTCTGGCTGGACGCCGTCGGAGGCCTAGTGGCCCTGGGTGCCGGTTCGCTACTGGCCGGTGTGCTGGTCCGGGCCTGGGTCGGGCTCCACGGCCCGCCGGTCACCCCCTGACCCGGCGCCACCGCCCGGCCACCGCCCTGGAGCGCTGACCCGGGGCCCGTGTCCCGCGATACCGTTTTCGATCGTGCGCCTCGATGCCCTGCGATCCCCCGCCGACCTCCGCGACCTCGGTCCCGAGGAGCTCCAGGACCTGGCCGCGGAGTTGCGGCAGCGCATCGTCGACACCGTGGATCGCACCGGCGGCCACCTGGGTTCCAACCTGGGCGCCGTGGAGCTCACCCTGGCCCTTCACCGGGTCTTCGACAGCCCCCGTGACGCCATCCTCTTCGACACCGGCCACCAGACCTACGTCCACAAGCTCCTGACCGGTCGGGCCGCCGAGTTCGACGGCCTTCGCCAGGCCGGGCGGATGTCGGGCTACCCGTCCCGCGACGAGTCGGCCCACGACTGGATCGAGAACTCCCACGCCTCCACCGTGTTGTCCTATGCCCACGGGCTGGCCACCGCCCGGGCCACCACCGGCGACCGGCGACGGGTCGTGGCGGTGATCGGCGACGGTTCGATGACCGGCGGGATGGCCTTCGAGGGACTCAACAACCTCGGCCACAGTGGACTACCGGTGACCGTGGTGCTCAACGACAACGGCCGGTCGTACGCCCCGACGGTCGGTCGTCTATCCGAGAGCCTCATTCGGATCCGCTCCAACCCGACCTACATGCGTCGCCAACGCCACCTCGAGGACCTGGCCGAGCGCCTGCCGTGGGTGGGCGAGCTGGTCGAGCGGGGCATCAGCGCAACCAAGGCCGCCCTACGCGAGATGTTCGAGCCCACGGCGTTCTTCGAGGCGCTCGGCGTCCACTACCTGGGACCGTTCGACGGCCACGACGTCGCCGAGGTCGAGGACGCCCTGACCAACGCAGCCGAGTTCGACGGCCCAGTCGTGGTGCACGTCCTGACCCAGAAGGGTCGGGGCCACGCCCCGGCCGAGCAGGACCCGATCAAGCACATGCACGACACGGGTGGCGTGAAGCCCGGCAGCTACACCGAGGCGTTCACCGAGTCACTGCTCAAAGCAGCCGAGTCCCGGCCCGAGGTGGTGGCCATCACGGCCGCCATGCCCGACTCCACAGGCCTGCTGCCCTTCCGCGATCGATTCCCCGACCGATGCTTCGACGTGGGCATCGCCGAGCAGCATGCGGTGACCGCAGCGGCCGGCATGGCCATGGGCGGCCTTCGCCCGGTGATCGCCCTGTACGCCACCTTCCTCAGCCGGGCCTTCGACCAGGCCAACCTGGACGTCGGCCTCCACGGGCTGCCCGTGGTGTTCTGCCTGGACCGGGCGGGCATCACCGGGGACGACGGCCCGTCGCACCACGGGGTGCTGGACATGGTGCTGTTGTCCAAGGTGCCGGGGATGACGGTGCTGGCCCCGTCGTCCTACCAGGAACTCCAGCAGATGTTCGAGGACGCCATGGCCATCACCGACGGGCCGGTGGCCATTCGCTGGTCCAAGACGCCGGCCCCCCACGTGGGCTGGGATGAGGTGGGCCGCGGCCTGGCCGCCCGACGATTGTGGAGCGGCGACGGCTCGGTGTGCCTGCTGGGCGCCGGAAAGATGTTGGCCGCAGCGCGGGCAGCTGCCGACGAGCTAGCCGCCGAAGGCATCGACGCCACGGTGTGGGACCCACGCTGCATCCGCCCGCTGGACGAGGAGATGCTGGACAGCGCGGCCCACCACCGACTGGTGGTCACCATCGAGGACGGCTTTCGCGAGGGCGGATTCGGCAGCGGTGTGCTCGACGCCCTGGCGGCGCGGTCGCCGGCCACCCGCGCCGCTGGTCTCGAGGTGTCGGTCCTGGGCGTTCCGGTTGCCCACCACGCCCACGGTCCGGCCGACGTGCTGCTGGCCTCGTTCGGTCTGGACGGTCCCGGCGTGGCCGCCACCGTGCGCTCCAGGCTCGGAGCGACCGCTCAGGAGTAGAAGGGGTTGTCTCCGGCCGAATGGTCGGTGGCGTCCACCACCTCGATGATCTCCGGCACCGCTTCGACAATGGCCCGCTGGATGCCCTCGGTGAGGGTGGCCTGGCTCATCGAGCAGCCCTGGCAACCACCGCCCATGGTCACGTAGGCCGTGTGGCCGTCCACACCGATGAGCGTGGCGAAGCCTCCGTGGGAAGCCAGCATCGGGTTGACGCTCTTGACCAGCAGTTGCTCTATGCGTTCGGGCACCTCGCCCGACAACTCCAGTTCGCCCACGTCGCCCAGCGGGTTGGGACGGTTGGGATTGCGGATCACCAGGCCGCCCTGCACCGGGTTGCTGGGCAGGTCCAGGGTCGCACCGGCCAGCTTGGACCGGCTCTCGTCGCCCACCGCCATGTCCAGGGAGGCGCCCTCGCCGGCGTCCACGCTCCAGCGGTGGCAGTCGTCGGGCAGTTCGGTGATGGGCACGAAGGCCAGGTCGTAGACGTAGTCCACGCCCGACACGCCGGTCACGTCGATCAGCAGAGCCAGCGTGGTGGGGTCTTCGCCGTCGTCCTGGGAATCGCGGACGTCAAGCACCTTGATCAGCGCGCCGTCGCTGACCTCCATGACACGTTCGGTGGTGAGGGTGTCGCTCATGGCTCCATCGTACCGGTGGTCCCGCTCCGACCTGTGGGGCCCACCGGTGAGACGGCCGACGGCGACCACCGGTAGGTTCGTCGCCCATGAACGACGAGACGACATCGGTGACCCTGCGCCAAGTTGACGGCCCGACCGGGGCCGGGATCACGATCATCAAGATGGACGACGGCAAGGCCAACGCCCTGGGCCACGACATGCTCTGTGCCCTCACCGGTGCCCTCGACGAGGCGGAGGCCGCCGATGCCGACGCACTGGTCATCGTCGGACGGCCGGGTCGGTTCTCGGCCGGCTTCGACCTGTCGGTCATGCAGGCCGGCGGCGACGGGACCCGTGAGATGCTGGCCGCCGGCGTCGACCTGTTCCTGCGGATCTACCAGTTCCCCCGACCCGTGGTGGTGGCCTGCACCGGACACGCCATCGCCGCGGGCGCCATCATCCTGATGTCGTCGGATCTACGGGTCGGCGCAGCCGGCGACTTCAAGATCGGCATGCCGGAGCTCACCATCGGCATGCCGCTTCCGTTCTTCGCCACCGAGTTGATGCGGGACCGCCTTTCCAAGCGTCACCTGGCCAGAGCCACCCTGGGCCGGATGTACGACCCCGAACAGGCGGTGGACGTGGGCTTCCTCGACGAGGTGGTGGAGGCCGACGACGTCGTCGAGACAGCCATCGCGCACGCACGGACGGTGGGCGGTGTCGGCCGCGGCGCGCTGCAGCGGACCCGGATCACCACCCGGGGCGCCATGGCCGATTCGATCCGGACCGGGCTGGTCGAGGACCTGTCCCACTTCGACGTCGAGAACTGATGCCCCGACCATCGCTCGGCTGGACCACACCGTGGCCGATGGGATGACCGAAGGGGTGGCCGACGGGGCCGAGGTCCACGATGCCCTCCTGCTGGTGGCCTTTGGAGGCCCCGAGTCGGTCGAGGACGTGGTGCCCTTTCTGGCCCGGGTCACTGCCGGCCGGCCCATCCCCTCGGACCGGCTGGCCGAAGTAGCCGACCGATACCGGTCCGTCGGTGGCCGCTCTCCGCTGAACGGACGACTCCGGACCCTGCAGGCCGCGGTGTCCGCCCGACTGGTCGACCGGCAGCCCGACCGGGCGGAAGCCGTGCCGGTCTTCTGGGGAAACCGCAACGCCCCTCCCCTGCTGGCCGACACCGTCGCCTCCATGCGCGACGCCGGTGTGGGCCGGGCACTGGCCTGGGTGGCGTCGCCGTACGCCTCCTACAGCACGTGTCGCCAGTACACCGAAAACCTGGAGACGGCCCGGACCGTCGTGGGCCCAGGGGCACCGCTCGTGGATAGGATCGGCCCCCACCACGACCACCCCGGGCTGATCGAGTCGGCGGCCGACCGTCTGACCGAGGCGCTCGACCGCCTACCCGCCGACCGGCGGGACCGGGCACATCTCCTCTTCACGGCCCACAGCATCCCGAGCGCCATGGCCGCCACCTGCGACTACGTGGCCCAGATCCACGACGTGGCCTGCCTGGTCGCCGAACGGGTCGACCCCGACGGCCGTCACGACCGTGAGGTGGTCTGGCAGTCCCGGAGCGGCCCCCCACAGGTCCCGTGGCTGGAACCCGACGTGGGTGATCGGATCGAGGCCCTGGCGGCAGTCGGAGTGGACGCGGTGGCCGTCTCACCCATCGGCTTCCCGGTGGAGAACTTCGAGATCGTCTGGGACCTCGACGTGGAGGCCGCACGGCGAGCCGACGCCGCCGACGTGGCCTTC
>Ga0315319_10000060_pt1 | contig 27239 bp, 36 predicted proteins | sample M1500m3416metaG_FD_203463 | JGI IMG/M metagenome (GOLD analysis project Ga0315319, IMG submission 203463) | Ammonia-oxidizing marine archaeal communities from Monterey Bay, California, United States - M1 500m 3416 | ecosystem: Environmental > Aquatic > Marine > Intertidal zone | place: USA... | reverse complement strand
AATCCATAGCGAAAGTGTTTGTTATAGATTGACAATTAGAATCACCGGGCGCGAAGAGGGCCATATTATTAGACAGAGTTTTATAAGAACCAAATTGTTTATTTTTAGAAAAATCACTATTGAAGCCAGTGCAATCTATTACTAAATCAGGATTATCTACTTTACATAATCTGGGACGCGTTATTTCTTCTAGAAGAATAATCATTTTTAAAGCATCTAAATGATAAGCATGCATATTATTGGGAAACGGGTGTGTCCAATCAGTTTTATGCCAACCATGATGTTTAATACCATATTTAATTACGCCATCACATTTATTAATTACATCATCTTCAGATATTCCACAATAATCAAAAAATTTAACTAGTCCGGGTAATGTACTTTCTCCAACACCTATAGGTTTGGAATTTTTAGGAAGCTTTATTTCAACTTTATTAGTTTGGGATAGATATGCAGCAGCTAACCATCCAGCGCTTCCGCCGCCTAAAATTATTATGTTCATAATTGATTAAACAAATATAATGTTTCTTTAAATGGAATATATACAGGATGTCCATTTTGTGTTTCTATATTTAAAAATTGATATTGGGACATATTATCAAAAAAACCAATATTCGGGTGTAGCATATGTTTCATCCGGTGTAAGGGGAGATCATTTGTATTTGATAATAAAAGCGTGCGATTTAATCTATAAGTATAATCTAATGATTCTTTTTCCATGTCATCCAAAACCAAATTCATATCATAGCTAACTAAATCTCTCCAATGAACATGTTCATTTAACATAAACACCGCTACTTGTTCAGGTATAGAGTTTGGAATAAAATCTGAAGTCAGATCATATTCACTCATATAGTCTACTAATGTTTCTCCGTTAGATGCAGGACAAACACCTCTATCAGGATTATTATGCATACTACATGTCCATGTCTGTAATGTAATAGCAAATTCTTCCATGGTTTTTTTCATCATCTTACACCATGCTTCTTCCACTGTTCAGGATACTTTTCTCGTAATATCTCATCTATAGAGTCTTCAAATGCTTTGCTATTTCTGCCTGGTTTATAAGTACAAGGAAATTTAAAATCTTTTAAATCATCATTCCCAAAGTTTTTTTTCCAAAAGTTGACTATCTTGTTTATTATCATATTCTCTTTCTTTCCGTTAAGCATTCATCCATCATGTACCATAGTCAAAAAATCATCATGTGTAATATTGTTTGAATAATCTATATCGTAATCAGGCTCAGTCCAATCTACATATTTCACATTTTTTGTTTTGTTTAAGTACGGTTTTTCGTAACCAATTAACATTGATGCAAGGTTAAAATGATTAAAAATGGTTTCTCCTTTTTTACAATATCTCTTTTTAGAAAGAAACATATTCAAATAATCATTATATTCTTCAATGTTTTGTTGATTATTCCAATATCTCCAAAATTCGGAATCAGTTCTGTCACTCAATGTATAATGATATTTTACAAATTCTTTTGAATGTTTGAGAAATCTTTTGAGATGTCTAGATAAAACTTTAGATTCTTTTGAAGTCCATTTCTTTTTCTTTTTATATTGGTCTACAAAATTAATTACCGTCACACAGGTTAACATCAATGAAGTCGCTTCCATAGGTTCTATAAAACTCTGTGCCAGCCCATTTGATATGCAATTATCGACCGCAACATTTTTCATAGATCCATTTTCATATTTTATGCAATCAAATACAAAATCTATTTGGCCATTCCAAGCATCTTTTAAAATTTTTCTTGCCTCATCATCAGAAGTAAAATAATCTGAATAGATAAATCCACCTGCAGTTCTATTACGTGTATTCACATCCCACAACCATCCATCAGGTTTTGCAGTCAATTCCGTATAAATTTTATGTTGTTTAGGAACACCTCTGACTTTTCCAGCAACAAATTTATTACAAATCATGTCATCATAACTTTCATAATCAGACAATTTTGAAATCAAAACTCTATTAAAACCAGTGCAATCAAAAAATACATCACCATATACGGTTTGGCCATTTTCTAAACGTAAAAATTCTATACCATTTTCATTTATGCAAACATCTTTTACACCACTGGTAATTAATGTGTAATCATTGAGATGTTTCTGTAATGTCGCTCCAAATTTATCTGCTAATATTTGATATGCATGCCCTGGTCGATCACTAATTGTTTTTGGATAAGGAGTTAAATTTTTATCAAGCAAATATTGTTGAGGACCGTGAAACAAATTAAAATATTTTGTGGACATATCTAAATTATTGATACAATACTCAACAGAATCTACTTTTGTTTCTGAAAATTCGAAAGCATCTTCAAATAAATGATACCACACGCTACCTGAATAATTCCAATCATTAAATTTAATTCCATATTTAAATGTAGCATCACTATCTTTTAACCAAACATTTTCTGAAATATTTGCATTTTCGGCTATCAAACGCAATGTCGGTGTTACTGTTTCACCAACACCAATCGGGTTATTTTGCTCTTCATGAATAACTGTCAACTCACAATCAATAGAATTTTTTATATAACTAGCAGTTGTCCAACCTGCAGAGCCACCTCCAACTACTATGATTCTAACCATGATACCAAATGAGGATGTAAATAATCTTTATAACTTTGTGATCTGGACATATCAAATAATTCTATTTCTCTCTTAACTAAATCTTTCTTTTCAACGTTTCGTAATTTATAAGATTGAAGAATTTGATGATGTTTTCTAGAATCTATAAAAGGTACCATCAATAAAGATCTACTTAAATGTTTAGGACTGATACCCCTATTATCAGGATATACTTCACAATATGAAATAAAAACTTTTTTAGGTAAGGTACAACACCATGACCAATGATTATGAAGATCTAAGATATTTAAAGCAGAAATAACAACAGCAATATTAATTCTACCCAAATTAGTAGAACTATTTAAAAATAAACGAACGGATCTATCTAAATCATCAAAACTAGCAGGATGACGTATATAGTCATATCCTTCTTCTATTGAATCTATACTAATTTTTGGAAACTGTTTTTTGAATTGATTTAACTTACCAATTAATTCATCATTAAATAAGGTACCATTAGTATGATACGCTAAGATGGTATCTTTTGCCCAACCTTCTTTAATATATTTATCCAATAAATCTATTATTAATGAATCAAAAAATGGTTCGCCACCACTAAATCTTAATTCCTTTACTGGATTATTTAAAAGCCATTTATATTGAATCGAATTTTTTACTTTTGGTATATTTAATTCTTCTCTAAATTTACCAGCTGTTATATTTTCAATATCTTTAATTAACCCTTGGGATTTGAAAAACTTCCAATCTAACATTAACCTATGACTTGTTTGTGGATCACACATTCTACAAGCTAAATTACATTTATTAGATAAGGTAAAATCAATTGAATCTAATTGTCCTTTAGGAATTATATCATCATTATGAATATAAAAAGGTTCAATATTCCTCTCTTCCATATCCCAACAGGTTTTACAGAAAGCATGTTTACGATTTTGATCGAAATCATCTCGTAATAACTTAAACTGTTCGGTTTCAAAAATTTCTGGAGGAGTTAATAAATGTGCTTCAATCATACCCATTGGATCTTCCCAATCAGGTCTTGACATATTGCAGCATGGATGAGACCACTTTAATTTATCGCCGTCCCAATCTTTTAATGCAATTTGTTTGTAAGGGTAACTACATAGCATTCCAACCAAGTGCTTTCAAAGATGAAGAATCTGCACAAGTTTCTTCTGATTCACCAGTTACATTTTTAAATGGTAATGCATCAATATCAAATCCTTCTGGAGAATGTGTTTGTGCAAAATCATATACAGACATTGGACTGCCATACCCGATATCATAGACTGGCTTTACAAATTTCCAACTTTTAAAATTTTCCATTAATATTTTAATAGCATTACAAACATCACCTACATGACACCAATCTCTAGTATGTGTTGTAAGATATCCTATTTCTTTTTGTTGAAGTTGTCTATAAAACATATCAGGGCGAGAACGGTCTCCCCATACTGTAAAGAATCTCATTCCTACAGCATTATTAGGGGCCATTGCTTCACACGCAGCTTTTGTCATTGCATAAGGACTTTTCATATCTTCAACAGAAGAACTTGATGCATATAAAATTTTAGAATTTTTATAAGTATCAAAGATACGTTTTGTTCCCTTAATATTTACTTCATAATAGTCTTTTAAATATTCCGGTTTCCAACTATTACGAACACCAGCTTTTGCAGCTAGATGAATAACATATTCTGTATTTAAAAATGGTAAAGGATCTTTAGTAATATCGCAATGAGAATGAGGGACTTCCCTGTCTTCCCAGCCTAACCCGGAACAGTCGTCTATACCTTTAACATCGTAGCCTTCGTTCATTAGGTAGTCATATAAATGATGACCAATGAATCCTTTAACGCCCGTTATCAGGACTTGGTTTTTCACTTCCATTCCTTCAATGTCGTTTCCAAGAGTTTCCAATAATCCGGAGTTTTTTCTTCGAAAACTTGTGGCTCCTCATTCTCAACCGCCATAACTATTACAATATTATTTATAGGTATTTCTGTTCTTTCTTCAAACATTATAGAATATGCTGTTGCTTGTAAAAAATAATCTTCTACCCATTCTTTCTTTTTTGGTTTACCAGAAGTTTTCCAATCCAATATTGCTTTCTCTCCTTTCCAGTCACCAACACAATCACAGCGGCCGGCAATTCCCAATTGTTTGGACCAGAGAGGTATTTCAATACCAGCAATATTATTAAGATGAGAATCTATAAAGGGTTTAATGCTATGAAACATAGCTTGAACATTAGGCAAACTTTTTCCAAAGTAATCAGTTTCGTTAGCAATATATTTTTCCACAATTGTATGCATACTCGTGCCTCGACGAGTTGCTTGTGTAGTTATTTTATTTGCTTCTTCTTCACCAATTCTTTGCCTCCATTCTTTAAAGAATTGCGCTTTTTTACGACCCAAGACTGTTGTAATAGAAGGAAAGTTGCCATCAGGTGTTTGATATACTCTTTGGCCGTCTATATTAGTTGTTTCTAATTCTTCAAAATCTAACTCAACATGATTAAACATTCATATTACTTCCCGGATAATTCCTTTTCATTTGTTTCAAGTGGTCTGTAAAGGCTTCATCTGGTTTTTTCTTATGACCCTTTATAGTTGTACCTGAAATATTATCATAAACAAATCCGGGGCATTGTACTTTCATTTGTACCGTGTCCCCGTTACAAGAAGGACACGGCTCTTCTTCTGGTACATGTCGATCTACTATCTTATACGACTCTTCAAACTCATGGCCGCACTCTTCATTTTTACAAATATAATCATAAAATGGCATAATCACCTATAAAAAATATGTCTGTCAATTTGTACTGTTCTTTTTTTGTATTTAGACCACCTTGGATTATCAATATAATCCGCATGGTAATGAGTAGCGCCATCTGTTATATCTCTTAAATGGTCTCTTTCGTTGCTTTGATAAAACCATTTTGCTAAACCTTGAATATGCTCCCAATTTTTCCCTGGATATGGTGTATCATGTTTACCATCACAATACCAAGAAAATTGACACTGATCTCTCTTGGGAAAACCGGTAGTATGCACTGCTGCTTCATAAATTACCTTACAATAGGTATTTGGAAAATTATTATCTACTACTCTATTGTGTGTAACAAAAGCTACTGCTAATTTGCCAGCAGTACTTTCAATCGCTGCTTCAAAATATATATTATGTGCTAAACAAGATATTTCATCTTGTGGATATACTCTTTCTTTTTGTTTCCAGGTGGTTTGTCGCGGTTCTAGATTAATAATTGGTGATTCTAGATGTTGTTTTAATGTAATATTTTCTACCCGCGGTTTTAATTCTAATTGCGTAGTATTTACTCTAGCATCCGCAATTTGATGAACCACTTTTACTGGATACATTACCATTACTATAGTGATAGCAATAGATAATGCTAATATTTTAAACATATGTTTACTCCGAAATGTTTGTCACACTTCTCATGTATGTATATGATACTACTTTGATTTCTTTTTCGACACTGGCAATGGAGGAATGAGATGAGGAAATGTTTCCTGTACTAGTCGATATGTAAGCCCATGGATGCCTAAATCTTTATTTTTTATACCTATTATCATCTTGGCCTCTTGTGGTGTTACGCTTTCTAACATAGTAATAAACATTACTTCTCGTCTACTGGGATTTATATTTGCGCCTGTACAAAAATCAGGTCCGCCCGGGCCCTCTACAAAATATCTTAATTTGCGAATTTGTCCGTAAAGCAGTGTTGATCTTGGATCTTCTGCTTGAGCTTGAAACGGCGGATCACCTTCAGGCAATAAAAACTTTACATCCGGATGGAATGTATACCATAACATATTTTCCAAATGATCTGTTTTATTTTGTGCAAGTAATTCCCCTCTCTCCTTCTGACTTTTTGCTTTATCAATCGCGTTAAATAATTCTATAAGTGTCATAATCTAAAACTCCTGAATGGATTCAGTCAATTCTTTAAGTCTATGCTTAATAAAATAATTAAGCATTTTATCACGGCCAGTGTACTGATCACTCTCGTACCGTGTTAGTATATTTATCTGAATTGGATCTGGTATACGCGCTAAATCTATTAAAATTTCATTCCTTTTATAGTTCCGTAAAACTTCTCCCTCGAACAATTCTTCTGGATTTCCGTTCAACCAATTCTCAATTTTTTTCTTTGAAAGCGGTTTTTGCCGCAATCCTTCTACTAAACAATTGTCATTTGACAATATATTAGGTATTCCATCACTACGATCACCTTTTACAATTAAAGCCCTTAACTGTTCTTCCGGTTTAGGGTCATTTATAAATTTCTTTGTTAAAGGAGACCATTGTGAAATGTTATTATATTTTTGTAATTGTACAAAATCTTTATCTGAAGAAACAATCAAAATTGGTTCTGAATTATAATTTTTACAAATAACACCTATAATATCATCTGCTTCGCATCCTTCTATATTGACAACTTTATAAGGCAAATGTTCTCTTATTTCACCACGAATATTATCAATAACCTCAAATAAAGATTTCCAATCTATATTCTGTTTGTTTTCTTCTCTAGCTTTTTTACGATTAGCTTTATATAATGGAAAATACTCTTTTCTCCAATTACCTTTATTATCGCAACAAAAAACCATGTCTGTTCCGTATTTGTCACAAAATCGATTACGAATCATCTTAATGTTATTCATAACCATATGACGGATCATATCACTTTCTTTATCAGGATCATATTGCTTTCGATATACCATAAAATTAGCAATTATCATCTGGTTGTAGTCAACTAATATCATTTTTTCTTTTTCTTTTTATTCTTTCTATACGAATTTAATTTAATTTTTACTTTTTCCTTTCTCACTGTTTGAATATTATCACACTCTTCTATTAAATTATCATAAAATTTAATTAATTTATTTTTAATAACCCCATTTAAATGACTATATGCTTCTTTAAGGTCCGGCTCTGTTTTTGCTAATCGTATTTCATCTGCTAATTCATTAATCTCTGTTTTTAAATGCTTAGCAACAGGTCTGGAAATTTTATTTTGTTTTATAAAAGATTTAAAATTAAACTTATTTTTAAAATCATTTTCAAGTTGTTCATCTACAATATCTTCTATATCATAACGTAAGTTTTTCGCCAAGACGCGCATTCTTTCTTGAATATTTGGCTTTACCTTATCCGGACTCGCTGCTTTTTGTTCATGTTGTCTCTTATCCGTAATTAATTCAATCTTTTTTAATTTCTCAATAAAAAGTTTTTCAAACTTTTCAGGTAAAAATCCACAACCCCTTGTTTTTAATCGTGCAATATAACCAACATGCATTCCCACTTCTACTAGGTCTACTGGTTTAATCTTTTTGGGTGAATTTGTCTTAACTTTATTCTTTTTATAGTATTCAGAAACAAATTCCATACATTCTTTAAAATCATAAAACTTATAATACCATCTAAATGCATCATAGCATGCTTCTGTTAATTGATCTTCAGTTAAACCATCCCAATCATTTGGATCTGGCTCTTCACCCATGTGTTGTGCTTCAAGTGATCTTTTTTGAAATGCCATTTTAACTTGCCTCTGGTGGATCCGGAGTTATCTTATCAAAGACTTCTTGTGCTATTCTATCAAAAACTTCATAAGAAACAGGTTCCCAATTTGCCTCTTCTCCATATTCAAAACATAATATTTTACCATCATGAGCTTGTGCTAATATCATTTGTGTTGGACCAAATAAACTTGGAATGCTTTGTGCAATAATATGTACAAATAATGGCAAGTCTTTATGTTTATAAAATTCATTTAATCTCAGAGGAACATGTGTTTCCGAAGTTGATTTTTTAAGATCCTTATTCTTTTTATATTCCGATAGATCTATTACTTTCATATCTTGATTTTAGTTCACACATTATATAATGTAATATAACAGACATCACAGCTTCACATGTTTCCATATGATTATAGTTAATATGTATATACTTTTGGAGTTTTGCCTTTAAAATACCACCAGCATACCCCAAAATACCGCAAGTATTAATCCCATTAGATTTAGCATAATCAACAGCTCTAACGACATTTTCTGAATTACCACTACCACTTAAAACGAATAAAGAATCGCCATGATTAGCATATATTATGAGTTGATTCACAAATATATTATCATAACAATCATCGTTAGATGTAGCAGTAATGAAACCAATGTCGTTACAAAGAGAAATAGCCCTAATCCTAGGTTTTGAACTTCCATTTTCAATAACCCCTTTTGATAAGTCCTGTGCGAAATGACTTGCATTTAATGCACTACCACCATTACCACATATAAAAAATTGTTTTTGAGATTCATATGTTTCCCAAATGCCTTCTATCAAATTATTAATATGATCTTGTCGTACTGAAGACATCACCTCTTTAACCTCAGCCGTATGCTGATTCCAAAATTTATTTCTCATTATTAAATATTATTCTTGATCCTTGATTGTCAAATCGTATTCTGAAAGTATCTAATTCGGGAAACTTTGATTGTAACCCTTGAGAATCTTCTGTCATAAAAAGTAAATATCCTCCACCCCCTGCGCCACAAATCTTATAACCTATAATTTTTTGTGCACATCTTGATACCAACTGAGTTATTTTATCATTTATAATATTTTTAGCTAATTCCTGTTTTATCCTCATTGAATTAGTTATATCAAATCCAAATTCTATATATTCTTTTTTCTTTAGATGATATAATCCTTCTTCAACATATTCTGCCATTCTATTATATTTCTGAACTTTTCTTTGTGTATTTTTTCTCTGATCAGTCAAAATATCTGATGAATTTCTATGTATACCAGTATTAACTAAAACAAGCATATTTTCAAGGGTTTCATCAATTTCTAGTTTATTAATAAGAACCCTACCAGATTTCTTAAAGGTAATAGCATTAAAACCGCCGTAACTGACAGCAAACTGGTCTTGCTTGCCGATTGGCTTCTTTAAGATTTCCATCTCAATATGACATGCTAAATGAGCTATATCAATCAGGTTTAAATCTGCTTTTATTAAAGTTCCAACAGCATGTATTAAGCCAACTAAGATACTTGACGATGAAGCAAGACCGGATCCTTCAGAAGGTATATCTGCTAAAGTTGTAATCTCTAATCCAAAATCTATCTTAAAATGTTTAAGTGTTTCTCTGATATATTCATGCTGAATATCATCAATAGAATTACAAATTTCTTTTTTAGAATAATTACATACCCATTGTTTCCTGTAAAGTCTATTCACTACAACATATGTATATTTGTCTATTGCTGTGCTAATTACTTTACCAGGTTTATCGGCATTTTTATAATATTCAGGCAAATCCGTACCACCACCGAGAAAACTAACTCTTAGTGGTGTTTGACAAACTAACAATTCGTTCCTTTAATTCTGTTGAACTATAATCATGATCCCTTCGACAATAATGAATATCAATATCTCTATCTTGACATATATTATACCCTGTTATTGTTTTTTTATCAACCCAATATTCATTACCTAAAAATCTTATATGAAGTGGAGTTATTGTTTTAAGCATATTCACAAGATCTTCCTCTGAATCATATGGAATAATCTCATCTACATACTTACATCCCTTTAATTGGGTATAACGTTCAAAACACGATTGAACTACCCGATTTTTATGTTCTGGATATGTATGTAATCCAGCAATAAGATAATCACAACGTTCTTTTGCTTCTTCTAACATTGTAACATGTCCTGCGTGAAGTAAATCAAAACATGAAAAAACAATTCCTCTAATCAATCTTCTTCTCCTTTGAGATTATCATCGATTTCATCTTCAATCTCCATTAAATCTAACATTTCTATCCATTTAGGGGCTCTATAATCCCAACTATAATATTTGTCTGCATGTACTTTAGCACGATCAATTACATCGAAGGTATCTTCTTCCCAATAATTATCCATTAATTTATCTAGTTCATCTGCAAACCTATAACAATGTTCAATTTCATCTTTAATATAAGGATACATAAAAGCATGATCTGAACAAGTCTCGGGTAAAGCACCTAAATTATTTGTTACCATCGCTGTTCTTGCAGACATTGCTTCCATGGCGGTTCTACATGAAGTCTCCTCCCAGATACAAGGATACGCCCAAATATTCATATCTTTCCACTCTTCTCTTAAAGGTCTCCCTATAATAGATTTGTGTAAAGTCATATTTTCATTTTGTTCAATATGAGTTAATAATTCATTAAAAGGTTGATCATTCTCTTTCCATCCATAAACACTATAAGATGAATAAACATGTAAATGCCAATCATCTCTTTCAAGTTCATGTAAAGCATTACATAGGATGTGCAATCCTCTTTGAGGTGTAGAACAATATATTAAATTTAACTTGCCATCCTCTCCAAGTTCTTTCTCATAATGATCATGAGGAAAAATCGCTGTTTTCATCACTTCACATCTAGTAGTAGGCAAATCATATTTTGCTATAAATGTCATCATTTGCCAATGACTAGAAAAAATGAATTTTTCAAATTGTGATTGTCCGTTAGGCGCATCAAGAAGTTTATGACATGGATCATTTGCTAAATCATGAAACCACCAAAGTTTTGGTAAAAGAGACTGAACATCATCGTCATATATTCTTGAAATTATCCATTGATAATCATTCTTATATTTTTCTTCTAAATGAGACCATAACTCTAATGTCGTTAATTCTGTTCCTCCAAAAGATTTTTTCGCGATATTTCCCTCACGTCTTTGTGGAATATCTGTTGCTTTATAAATGTCTAAATTCATGTTGTCACCGAAAATGTTTGTGGTACGTTCAAAATATGATTTATTAATTCCCTATGAAAGTCTTTATTAGCTTGTCGGCATTCTTCAAGAGAACTTTTATATTGTTTTTGTTCTTTTTCATTCAATGCTTTCCACCAATCAGGAGCAGGACAAAAAATAGGTTTATGTTTTAATCCATAAAATTTAGATGCCCACGGAAATGCAACTACAACTTTTCCTAAAAGAGTCGCCCAATAAGCACCATGATATGAATTTGTAACAACAACATCCCCACTTCCAATAAATTCTATTGCCTTTTCAAATGTTGTCGTATTATCATTTGCCATATGAGGATAATCCCAAGTTTGTTTTGGTAGTTGATGAATAAGAAACATCGGTAATGATTGATGAGTAAAAAATACAACATCATGTTTCACTTCATATTCCTTATCAAATGCTTCATGCATGCAACTAGCACATGGAACCCATCTGGTTTCAGGAATTGAAGTATAGATCATCGGGTAATGATCTCTAATACCTAATAAATCAAATTTTCTAACATAAAAAGGATACGTTATATCTATTGAAGGAATAAACTGTGTTTGTTCATCCATACTAACATAAGTATGTTCACCTAAACCCCAACCAAATATTCTACAATTTGCATTTTTTTGATTTACTATAACATGGCCCATAGGTCTCATTTGTCCTATAAGTCCTCCACCTCCATAAATGACATTTTCATGTGGTGGTATATATTCATGCTCTAATTTATAGATGTCTTTTTTGTTTCCTGGCAAATCAAAATACATAGCAGGACTACTATACCAATCTCCTATGTTAGTCTCGTCTGCCCTAAATATATTTGTAAATTGTAAATTTTGAGGATACATATGGATGATTTAAATGATTTTGGTTTTAGTACAGTAAGTGAAACTGACTTTACTGCTGCAACTAAAGAACCAGAAACAAAAGTAGTAGAGGCCGCTGTTAAAGAAGCTAAAGCGGGGCAAATAAAAGAAGTTGAAGGTACTGTAAATAAAATATGGAGTCTGCTTGATTATCATTATGAAGATATTGATAAGCATAAAGATAAGTTGAATAAAGAATATGAACGACAAATGAAAGAAGTCGAAGATTTAATAGTACCGTTGTTAAATAACTTGGCGAAGTCTTCAACTAATGAATATATATTTTGGCCGGGTAGGAGAGAGATTTTGGAAAAGCAAATCGAGAAAATTACTGCACATACTCGAGACGTAAATATTTTCACTGAGTAATTCCGTATTTACAAAGGAAGTAGGAATCAACAATATCTGTAGCTGGATTGCCCTCTTCTTGGACTAATTCGAAAGACTCTGGTTCTGCTTTCCATGCTTCTAACATTGCTTCTTTATTAGAATTCCCCTTACCTGTGGCAAACTTCTTAATAACTGTTGGTGGGATAGTTTCATAGCGGAAACCATTCTCCATTAATTTTAATTTTAAAATTCCAACATTTTCCGCGATATGAAAAACTCTGCCTGTTGATCCATATGAATAATCTTCCAAAATAACCTTTTCAACTCTTCCACTATACCAACGCAACGTATCTATAGTCCATTCTGCTAAAAACTTAAACTTATCTATACCTTTTAAATCTTTTGGTAATTTATAACAAGTTACATTTTGAAGGGAGGACCACCTGGGCCTCCACTTATCCAAAGCAAAAAAATTAAAAGTACAATTATTGGGACTAAATATTCCATTTTTATAAATGCACACTGCGGGACTACTAGTTGAATAATCTATTCCTGCACATATCAATTAAAATCCTAACTGTTGCAATTCTTTTATACTATTTTCTGCAGATGTATGTAAGATTGCAATTCCGCCTTTGGCCTTAAACTGGGCCACATTTTTTTCATTATCGTCAATTAATAAATTGGGAGAAAGATTATCCTCAACAGCGAAATACTGTTTTTCTTCCCAAAAACAAACATGAACTTTTGAAGGGTATATATTAAAATGGTTGAGACACCATTTAAATTTTTGGACACGAGCGCCATCAAATTTGCCTCTTTTAGGAATAGCTGTAAGCACGTGAATATCAAATAATCCTCGAACATAATCAACTAATAAATCAGCATCAGATAACTTGGGTAAGGTTTCAAAAAAGTTAGAGGGCAATTTACTCCAATCATCTGCCCATTCTTTTTTACTTCCACATTGTTTAGCGACGGCTCCATCAAAATCACTAAGGACACCATCCATATCAAGAAATACTATCATCTTCAATCATATATAAAATTTGTATCAGGATTTCTTTCCTTATAATTATTATCAAGAACATCCTCCAGCCAGATCTTCCCTTCCCCAGCCGGAGAATCCTCAATAGATTTCCAGATCTTCGAAACAGATGTTTTATTTAAAGATTCCGTATATGTTCGTAAAACGTCCATACAATCGTCACAATATTTTTCGAAGTCTGTTTTCATATTTCCTTTATAACTTAAAATTCGAAATGTTTCCAGAATCTTTTACCAAATATGCATCAAAAGAAACATCCGGATATTTTTTTGAAAGAGACATAAAAGAATTCAAGTTTTGTTTAGAGTCGTCAAACAACCTTGCTCTTTTATATAGTCCTGTTTTTAAATACTTTTGAAATATATATTTTTTATTTTTTGCTGGAGAACCTAGATTTAAATTTCCGGCACGCTCTACATGTATCTTATCAATATCTATTCCATGAGCCCTGAACGTATCTAAAAAAGTGTCTCTGTCATCAAAGTCTGATCGTGCAGTAGCCATAATAACTTTTGAGCCTTTTGGAACAGCTCTTTTAAGTATAGCTTTAGCCTTAGCGATCATTTTTCCAATTGGTGTTGAAGTTTGTTTAAAAAGTTTAGCAGATTTAAACTCTCCGAAATCAAACTCCTCTCCATCTTTAAGTTTATATGTATTAAACTCTTGATTCGTTAATGCATGTATAACCTTATCATCTTTTTTTACATGCACTTTCGCAGTCGTATGAAAAAGGGTATCATCTATATCAAAGATTGTTAATCCTTTTCCAGCAGCTTCTTCTAAGTATTGTAAAAATGACTTCATTGATTTCTTTCTTTATATTATATATCAATGTAATTAAAAAATCAAGTAAAAAGATACTATATTAAATCAACTACTTCACAACCACCAGGAGCCCCGCATGCCGGTGATTGCGCTCCTGCAGTGTGATCTTCTTTCTCATAATCTCCTAACTTACTCCAATTTACATTCTTAGGCATTTTCGTTACTAATTCATCGTGTTGTTTTTTATTACAATCTTGATATGGAGCTTGTTTATAATTATGTTCGCTAAATGGTAAAAATGAAATACCACTAATATTTTCAAAATTATCCCATACCCAAGAACCAACACCTAACCATTCAGGTTCTTTAACTGAAACAGTAACAGATGGTTTATGTTCGCACCAATGATCTTGATATAATTTCCAAAGATCTAATTGTTCGAGTGCGGTCAGATCTGTTCTACAAACAGCACCTTTTGGACTTTTTTGTGGAAACGCAAAAACTGTAGTATGATCTGGTTTTGTTACGTCAGGTTCATTAGGAAAATTTTGATCTTTCATAAATTTACACAAAGGATCTTTATTATCTGCTCGCACTGTTCTGATGTAATAAGGATTATGACGGGCATGAATACCACTAGCAGAATCAACCAACTGAGAAACAGTACCCGAAGGTTTAACACACGTAATGGCGGCTGATCTAGGGATACCGAGTTTATCAGCCCATTCTGCATTCGTTTTAATGGCAATCTTACGAAGTTCATCCAATAATTCACCAGTTTTCTTTTTACCAGATTTACCATTAGTTAATCCATTGTCCATGATCCCGGTAAGAGAAACTCCGAGCAATCGTTCCTCTGCGCAGTTTCTGTTCCACTCTCTTGTAAGATATTTGAAGTCGGTGAGGGTGGACTGAAATGTTCCAAGAATGGTCGCACTGCGAACTTTGTTTTTGAGAGACTCGCTAGTGTCTGATCCTCTGACAACGACTTCGGAGAGGTTGCAGAATTCTCTTGATCGTAAAATGATTTCGCTGCACGGATTTGTGCCAAAATCGTCTCTGGCATCTCGTCTTCTAATAAAATTTCCATTTCCATCTGGTTCTCTTTCATTTAATTTTTGAACTTGGCTTTTAGCCGATACGCTGTTATATATTCCACGCTCTCCAGATTTTGAATCATAGAGAGATAACCATTCTCGCATAAAAGTCCCAACATCTGGCTTTTCTTTATAATTAACTGAATTGTTTGCGAGTGACCGTTGTACATTAAGTTTATACCATTCGCCATGTTTTGCGAATCGCATCTCTCTATCGTTTAAATCAGACAAGCTAATAAGAGCACTTCTACGAACTCCTCCGACAACAACAACTTCTGCTGTTTTACAAATAATATCATGACATTCAATAGGTTTAAGTTTTCTTCCGGCTGAATTTTTAAATATATCTTTAACAAAATTAAATAAATCAACTAATGGTTCGGGTCCTGAAGCCCGACCACCAAAAGTCTTTAATGGCATCCCAGCAGGTCTTACTTTACTAACATCCCATTTAGGTATCAAACCTTGATATAATAAAGCAACTAATTCTTTATATGATTTACACCATCCTAACTTACTATCAGCAACAACAATAACAGTATCTGTTGGATAAAATTCTTCAGCGATTGTCGGCATCTGTTTTGTATATTCTTCTTCAACAGAAAATCCAACACCTGTTCCGTTCATTAAAACATACATAATTTCATCAAACGTTCTTTGATTATCACATTTTACATATGAGCAATTATAACCGGATACATTTTCCTTTTTTAATGGAACCCCGGCTGTCATCATACATCTCATAGACGGCATAATTTCTAAATTTAAAACTTCATCTTCTAATTGTTTTCTTTCTTCATCAGTTAAATCATAATTACATTTTTCATTTAAATCTTCTTTAAAAAAATTAAAATACCTGCCAACTGTTTCTGGCCATGTTTCTCTTCTTTCATTTTCATAATTCCATCTTGCATATCTAGAAAGATGTATAAAGGATTGGTATTCTGTAGGCAAATTCATTCTTCTTTCCCTTCTGGTTTGAGCTTTTGTAAAAATTCCGTTGATTCGCGCTCTGATAACCCGTACTTTGCCATTACCCAACTACCATTTAAATTGTCTTTAATTATACGCATTTCTTTTTGAGAAAAAGAAACTGCATTTAAAATATAATCTTCAAACGCGTCACAACAAAGGGGAAATTTGGGTTTCACTAGATTATACATCACTGATGCATAATCTCTAACTTCTTTCTGTGCGTGTTTGTCCATTCTCAATTTACAAAATCCAAAAAAATTATGTAAATCTGTTTTCCAAATAACTTCTGTATAATTGCCAACAGGCAGTACTGAGCGTGCTAATTCTCGAGCTAAATCCAGATCTAGTAAATTTTTGTAGGCCCAGGAAGCATTATCATATTGGCGATTAAATTCATATTTAACCAGTCCTTTTTTTTCAAGATCTTCGCCCCTACCTTGGTTATTCTGTTTTGATTGCTTTTGAATATCATTATCATGTGGTACGTAAAAATCATTGCTCATAATTGAGTATCGTCCTGAATACTCATTTAAGTTCGCCGTCCGATGCCGAACTATTTGTCTCATCACAAAAATTGGTAACTTAATATGAAACTTAACTTCACACATCTCAAAAGGTGATGTGTGTTTATGCCTCATTAAATACCGAATGAGATTTCTTGTTTGACTAGCCTTCCGAGTGCCAACACCATAACTAATTCGCGCTGCGTTCTCAACTTCTTCATCATCACCCATAACATCTAATAATTTAACAAATCCAAATTCATGGACTTTCACTTCTTCTGTCATGTCCTTTTCCATTGATTTAATTTTACCCGTGCAGGTAAGCCACGAAAGGTGTTAGTATTTATCGTCTCTTCAATCTGCAAAATGTCCATTCCAATCAGCACCATATCGTTAATATCTTTAACTTTAATTGCATCCGGCCATATACAAACTGCAAATCCTTTTTTCATGGCTTTCTCCATCTTAGCCACAATTTCTTTATTTCGTCGTTCGTTATCATAAACAAAAACAACATCGCGAGCGTAAAATTGAGTAGTGTCATCTATATCACTACCGGCCATAGCCAGAGCGTTAGGGAGAAACATACTATCAATAGGGCCTTCAACAATGTAAGTCCTTTGAGTTGGATCATTTCTATCTAATCCAAATATTTTACTTGCATCCTTATCAATCTTAACAGTAAAATACCTTAGAGTTGAATCCTCTAAACTTCTTCCTTGTGCTGCAATTAATTTTTTTTCTTTATTAAAAAACGGGATAATAATTCTGGGGTCATGTGGTCTTAATCGCGCAGCAAGTTCAACATCATATTTACTTACCCAACTTTTAAAACAATCCGCAAAGTACATATCACTATACCGAACTTTAGGTATTTTTCTTAAATCACAAAACTTTACAGCAGGATGATTTGCTCCTAATTCTATTAACTTAGGACACCCTACTTTTGTAAATACAGGTTTTCTAAAGACAGGTACTTTTTCTTCTTTATCTGGATGTGTATCATCACCCTCCTTTTCTCTCCACTTTTCAAAAGTATATTGCTTTGATAAAACAGGATCAAGTTTATCTATTAAAACTTTTAAGGGGCCACCAGAACCACAATTATGACACTTGAAAATTAAATTTTGTTTCTTATTAAAAAGATATCCCCTTGCTTTGAATAGATTCTTAGATGAATCTCCACATAATGGACATCTGAAATTATAAAGATCTCTAGATTTTCTTGTAAAACGTTGAAGGCGGGAGGATAATAAATTAGTATACTTATGATCTATGTAAAGACTCATATCTCTCAATAATTGGGGAATTTAATATAAAATTATATTATAACATAATAAAAAATTAATTTCAAGGATAAAAAAAGGGAATCTCAATGATTCCCTTTTGCCAAGGATGTTCTTTACTTGAACATTCGTATGATCTTAACGATTTCAACCCCCGCATTAATCGCTTCTTCTACCATTACTTCGGTATCATCAGCCAGGTCTTCTAATCCAAATTCGTCCTTGGCAAATTGCACCAATTCTGCGAATTCTTCATCGTCTAGGTCTTGGAGTTCAACTAAAATGTCTTCAATATTATCAATAGCTGGCCCCAACTTTTGTAATGGTTCAATAAATTTGAGAGCATCTGACCAACCAATATCACCGTCTTCCATTGCCGAAGCCGTTGCTTTTCCAAATGAAAACACAAAAGCTAAAACGTCTTTTGTCTCTTGTATTCCTGCCATAATTACCTTTCTAATCTAATTCTAATATAATTTTAAGATGGGAAAACTCTTAGATGTTCTTTAATGCCTTTTCTAGCTAGAATCGGCATAGCATCACCTTTTTTCTTCTTTTTTCTAACAGGTGGATCATCGCCTGCTTCGGCAGAACCTGCGATTCCACCTGCACCCATTGACATTGCGGGCGCATCTTCAATTACTTTTTCTTCGGGTTCATAATTTGAACCTAAAGTTGTTATTACTGGTATGATTGCTGCCAAATACATTTGCATTTTGAGAGGATCTAATCCCATTGTTTGGGCAGTTGCAATTGCATGCATTGCTTTTTTATTAGACATGTTTCTATGAACATCTTTAAATTTTGCTACTAAATTTTCATCAATTGTTTCTTCAATTAAAAACATCTGATCAGGATCATTCATATCTAATTGCCATTCATAACACATGTCTTCATAAAGAATTAAAAATTCTTCTTTCAATAACTTTTCATTTTGAAGTAATTTTAACGCTTTTTCTTCTTTAAGCAATAACAGTGCTGCAGCATAAGTTGCTATTCTTGATTTTCCTCCTGGTACGACAGCTAACAATCTTTTTAAATTGAAAATAAGTGTATCCATCATTGTATAAGCATCGCGTTGATCTTGAGTAGTAAATTTTCTTTTCTTAATAAGATTTTTACCATTCTTATCAATAATGCCTAATGCAAACGCTTTTGTTTTTTCAAAAGGTGTTACTAATCGTTTTAAAAAGGAAAATAGAAAGAATAAATCTGAACCTTGCGTTAATACTGATCTTAATCCTATAGGCATCTTAATTGCTTTATTACAAGTTTATCTAATTGTATATCACTATCTCGGATATCTCTACCCTTGACACCGCGAATAATTTTGGGCATCCTTCTTAAATAAATTAAAAAAGGTTTTAATACTGTCCAACTATTTTCTTCAATTTTATAAAATAATATTCGCGTTCCAGATTCATTATCAAATAAATTATATATCATAATTAAATGGTTAAGAATCAATCTTTCTTTTAACTCGCCGCATGCCAAATAATGATTTAAATGTCTTTTTAAATATTTAAATCGTTTCATGTCATCGCTATAATCCTCTGTACTTATACATTGAGGATTATTATAATGATTCATACAAAAAAATTCGATATTATTTTCATTAATATCATCAAAATTCATTCGCGTCGATCTTTTGGTCTTTCACAAGGCGTTTTGCTTCGACCTTCTTTTTCTTCTCTTCAAATGCTTTATCAACCATTTTATCTTCTTCAACTTTCTCAGGCTGATTATCCATCATAGACAAATAGTGGTTAGATACTTGTATAGCGCCGTTAAGAGAAGCGAGTGTGGACACAAGTTGTGTTTCTTCTGCCCTCACTGCTTCTATTCTTTCCTGTACGCTTGTAACATCTTTGTCTAAAAACCCTATTTGCTTTTCAATGTCTTCACGTTTAAACATAATTATCCATTTTATTAAATATTAACCAATATTATCCCACATTAACAAATACTTAGTTACACCTGAAACTTGGCACTTAATAGCACCATTTGCAGGCGCGGTATAAGAACCAGATGTATTAGCCCCAGTTGTAAAGAAAGGACCAACGTTCGCGCCGGCTGCGGCACCGTAACCACCTCCGGGTGCACAATCCATAGCAAACGAAACATTTTGTGAAGCTCCTGTTAAAGAAGCCGCTACATCCATTTTTAAAAATGCTGTGGGTGAAGCACTTGGAGCAGCTGCACTGTTTGCATGAGCTGCAATAATACAATAGGATGAACCAGCTGAAGAATCAGCACTATCCCATGTATTAAGATCTAAGATACCTTTAACAGCTGATACCTCTGAAGTGAAAGCAACATTTCCATCATGGATCTTTGCTGTAGCTGCAGATGCAGTTAATGTTGCAACATTACCTTGGGCCAATCCTGTTGCTTTAACATCAACAGTAATATCTGAAGTAACAATGCTATCAAAAATATCCGATGAGGAAGGTGCTATATTAGCAGTATGCAGAGTTTTATGAATCATCTCTGTTGTTGCTTGTGTAGTTCCGGTAATTGTATGTGTTACATTTCCGAAAAATGATTTAACGGTTAACTTTTTATTAACCGGGGATCCGGAAGGATCATCAATTACATGTAGTAAATCTTCTGACGCCGCTTCTGACGCGGGCGTTAAAGCGGTAATTTTCTTATCAGCCATCTCTTATCTCCTTGCTGGCTTTTGCGGTGGGACTCACCACCAGTTAAAATCATGCTGAGAATCGCTCTTGCGAAGGGTCTTTCTCAGACATCCAAATATTTAGGATACCAATCCTAAACGTGTCAATTCTGTTATAATATGTGCAGCGGTTGATGCACCGGCAACAAAAGTAGAATTAGCTGCGACGGGAGCTTTTCCATAAAATCCAACTATATCAGTTGCGGTTCCTATTTGTAAGCCACCAACAAATCTAATAACAGTAGTATTTGCAGATATGTACATATCTTTTTCTGTACCATCTTCAAATGCCATATCTATTCCAGATTCTAATTGCATATTACCAGTTTCAGAAAAGTTACTGGTAAAAGAACCATTATCCGGAACACTATCTTCTATTAATAGGCTACCTTGAAAATCAATTCTTGATTCTATTAAACCAACAATTTGCCATCGATCGGCTACCTTATGTCCGGTAACTGTATCAAATTTAATGCTGATACCATTAGCAAGCGCTTGATCAGTTCCATCAATATCAACAGTTGCTGCTCCAGTTGAAGTATCGCCGTCTCTCCACCATTTAAAAGTATCATTAGCAGTTACGGAAGTACCATCAATTTCAACGTGCCAACACGAATTTTCTTCTAAATCTAAAGTTCCTAAAACAACTGTTAAATCATCTACCTCACCTTTTATTTTTTCAGGCTGTAAAACGGTCTTAGCATTTCGTAAATTTAGATCCCTTGCAATATTCGTATCCGCTCGCGATTGAATTTTATTTGAAACACTTCTAGTTGTCGTATCTGTAGAAAGTGCTGATAATAAATTATCTACACGAATTTTCTTATTTACAGGATTTCCAGAAGGGTCATCAACGATAATTAATAAATCTTCCGCTGTAGGACTATCATGTGTATTTAAAGCGGGAATTGTTTTATCTGCCATTTACTTTTCTTCCAATTCAGGGATCTCTACCTCTTTAGATTCAGCGGTTTGTAATAATGCACTACATGCTTGTATTGCACCGTCATAACTATGTATACCTCGTTTAGTACTCTCAACTTCATTCTGTAACTGAGAAAGACGCAATTCAAGTGCATCCTTCTCAGTTTTATAATTTTGCTGTTGTTGCATTATTTGAGCAACATTAACATTTTCAATATATTCCATAATATTTAATTAAATTAAGTTACTGTCAATGTAACTGCAGTTAATCCTGAAAGAACTAACAATGCTACAGTTGATCCATCGGTTGTATCTTTAATTGTTCCACCAGCAAGTAAAACGTTAGCTCCACCTAATGTAAGAACATCGCTTGTTGCAACTGTTTCAGATGCTTTGGTGAATGTAAGTCTATTCGTTCCGGAACCTGAAGCATAAACACAAACGTGTGGTCCTCGACCTGATCCGGATCCTTGGTTACCATTAGCAATGGAAACTGTAGGCGATCCAGTAACTGTAACTCTTTCATCCCAAGTGACCTGAACAGATACTGTTCGAGATCCACCTGTGATTGCTGACGCAGTAAATCTCATTGATGTAATAGATGGTGCGGCAAGTGTTGTACCAAGACCGCCCATAGCAACTAAAATTTCAGGGGCCGCGCCAGAATTCTTACTGGCTTTAGTATTGATGACCCAGCCATTGTCAGCGCCATAGATGTCTTGTTTATTGTATACTGCACCTTCTGTAGTACCTATCCACTTTGGTTTTTGTGCTTGCGTACCAGCAGCGGCTTTTCCCCATAAAGGCATTATGTCTCCTTATTAATTTTTAATATTTATAACAACTTTTTAAACTCATTTATAGATATAGTATCTATATTAGAAATATCTTTATTAAAACATTGTTCTTCCTGAATATGTATAAAGTCAACTTCAGGAAAATAATCAGTAAACATTGTTTCAAAATTTTGAATCCACCCTGCCGCTTTCACTGGCAATGCATAACTAGGAGCATAACAATCAGTATCTTTATATATATTGTTTACTTTTCCGTCATTTATGTTAAAATCGAACCCCATTAAATAAACTTTATCTGGTTTTTCTGTCTCACAACATATCCAAGTTGCAAGTGGTCCGGAATCTAACATAGGTATATGTTTTAAATCATCTACCACATTTATTTTATCATGCTTATCTACCCATGTAAACCAATGACAAGGATTTGCTAGTAAATCCATTGTATGGGTATCATCATGAAAAACTCTACTAATCTCTTGTCCGTAATAGGCGAATTTATAATCTGTTTTCTCATTCTCTATTACTTTTATATCAGGTGTCAATGTTGACCTGAAAACTGGATACATATCAGGATCCAGTAACTGAAAATTTCTAAACCAACATTGATTTGATTTAGGATATTGCGATTCTACCAACTCATGTAACATTTTATTATCAATACATATAAGATTGGTTGGTGTCCAATCTCTATACATCGCATTACAACCATATGTTGTATGATCTAATAATAAACTAAGGTCAAAATCTTTACGACTTTCACCATTCCCAATCACTATATACATATTTTTTAATGATAATCAGCATTTCCTAAAGGTTCTGCTGGTCTAGGTGCGGCATATGAATATGCATCTCCGACACGACTAACTGTTCCTGCTTCTACCATATCGTCCAACATTTTTTGTACTTGCTGTGGACTACACTTCAATGCTCGTGCAATTGAAGTCGCGGAAGCGGGCGCGTCATCAGAAGCAAATTCAGCACCAACCGGTACTGCCCTTTTTACACGACCAAAAGAACTGCCCAAATATTCCAATATTGACGTTGTAAGTTTTATGTCTTTAGATTCTTCTGTTATTTTCTCTTTGTATTTACGTACAAAAGAAACTCCTGCGCTTTCTTTCACCGTTGGCTCCATTTTTACTTTGTTATCAACTTTTCCTGTTTCTTTAATTTTAGATCCGATACTATCAGTATCTTCTTCTTTTTCTTTTTTTGCTTCTTTCTGATCGGCTGCCGCCCTGAATTTTCCGGCTTGTTTATCTCTCTTTGCTGCCCACTCCCCGGACTTCTCTCCTTTACCCACAGTACTTTTGAGGCCATACTTGTCTTTCACCATCTTCGCGTGAGCTTGTGTGGCTCTGTGTACTTCGGCATCCTTCTTTGCTGCACCGGCTGCGCGGTTTAATGTCTTTACTGAGAGTTCATCAACAGGTTCTTCTGTATGAGCAAAATCAGGCTCTAAGTCTTTTTTACTACGATTTGCAACTATTGCTTTAGCCTTTTCATATGCAAGTTTTTTTAGTTTTTCTTTAAATACTCTACGTCTTGCATCAATTGTTTCAGGCACTTCTTCAGCATTTTCTAATGCGGCATGAGCTATACCAACCAGTTTAGAACGCATAGTTCGATCTCTTGTATCGACTTTCACTGAAGGATCATCTACTTCTCTAGCACGTGCAGTGGCTTGTTGCTTCTTTTTTGCTGCTCTTTCTTTTTCTGATTGTGCCATTCGTTTTTCTTGTTCTTTATCATTTACATTAGATTGTGTTTCACGTTCTTTATCAGCTGTATTAGCATCTGATTGATTATCTTGATTTGTCCCAGCAGCCTTTTTTGCATTATCAGCTTTATTCTTATCTGCAATTTTTTCTCCTTCGGATTTTGCCTCATCTAGCTCATCATCTTCATCTATTATTGAGCCGGCTGCTTTTTCTAAATCCTCTAATTCACATTCATCTGCTAATCTTTGTACTTCAGGCGAAGGAGCATCTATTGTTCCCATCTTAGTTGCATATGCAAGCGCAACTAATCTACGTTCTGGTGTTTTAATTAAACGTTCACCAATTTCAGTCCATGTAAGTCCATCATACTTCTGATGCATTTCAGACATTAACCAGCCATGATAATTTTCTGTGTTCATTTTCTTCATGACTTTATCAGCAATCTTTTGATCATTCATTAAGATCATTAAAATAGATTGCCGGGGTTCTTCTTCCATACTATCTAAGTAAGGTGCTAACTTATCATAAGAACGTTGCTTTATTAACTTTGCAGCACCTTCAAGAGCCAATTTATCTCTACCTCTTGTTACTTTTGCTAACGCTAATGTTTCTTTATAGATATCAATTACGCCTGGTTTTCCATGAGAGACTGATTCCATATTTGTAACTGTATCCTGTTTCTTGGAATACTCAACCTCTTCTGGATCACCTTTCTTTTTCTTCTTCTTCTGTTGCTTCTTCATATTATCATCTTTATATTCATCCTTAGACATTTCATCTACGTCTTCAACCTCTTCTTTTTTATCAATAGCTTTACTAATAGCTTTTCTTTTAGCGTGAATAACTTCATCAGAATCATCTGTATCGCCATCATTGTCGATATCTTTATCTTTACGATCATCAAACTTTTTCTTTAATGCTTTAGGTTGGACCTTATCTATTTCTTCTCCATCATCTGACTTATCATTAGTATTGTCTTCTTCAACAGGAGGTGTTCTCTTTAACTCCTTTATCATCTCAATATCTTCGGGTGTTATCGCCGTATAATTAGCGGGATAATATTTTGACCAATCCATTATTTGCTCCTGTTGGCAATAATTTTGGAAATCATCTTATCGAATCTTTCCATTTGTTGTTTCCTAATTTTGTCTTGTTCTGATTTAAAATCCTCTCCGGGAGTTAAATCGACAACATATTGTCTATATTTATCTGTTCCTAATTCTAACTGTTTACCTTCTTTAGCTCTATCCTTGTGCCATTCCTTTAATCCGAGTATTTTCTGCAATTTTGGGCGTACTGGCTTACTAATATCAATTTCATTAGTAGGTAATTCATCTATTCTTTCGTACATATATGAAAGATTTGCTACATCATAATTAACATCTTCACCTAATAGGGTAATAAAATCAGCTGCTTTTTTCGTATGTTCTTTTAATTTAGATACTTCCCATAAAGCTATTGGTGCTCCAAAAGCCATTTCAAATCTTCCCCAAAAATCCGCTGCTTCTTTTAAAGCGCGCTTATAATATTCTTTTGTTGTTTTAGTAGTTGCGAACTCTTTTAAATATTCAAATATATCTTTAGTGATATCATCAACCCAATATTCCTTATTTTCAAAAGTGACCTTGTCCATCATTATAGATTCTTTTGGAGCACTTTTTTCTAAGGGACTTTTTCCCGCGGCCGCTTTTGCAAGAATGTCATCTATATTTGTACTGTGCTGTTTTTTTGTCTTTGGTTTATTTGCATTAATAAAATCAGTTTCTGCTTTTTTGGGATCCTTTATTGAATTTTTCATTTTCCCAATTGGCGCACCAGGACCTAACTTTTCTTTTATTTGCGCTTCAACAACTGCTAATTTCATATTTTTTCGTAAAGTTTGATATAACAAACGTTTATCTCTTTCAGCTAATGAATCAGGCAACCCTTCTTTAAACTTATCAAAATCAGCATCAACTGCAAGAGATCTTAAATTAGATGCTGACATACCCGACGCATCATCTGCATCAGGGTCTCTTTCCCCTGCGCTTTCTATATCTATTTTTTTAAAATCATAAAAGCCATGTGGTTTATCCTTAACACCATTGTATTGAGACAAAAGCTTTTTAAATTCATTTATCCTATCACTTCCAGCAACCATAATGATTTGTTCATATCCATCATCATGCAATAGTGAAGCGACTCTCATAACATCATTGGGTTGATCTTTGGAATATTTGAAAATATCTTGGCCTCTAGGCTTAAACATTTTCTTCATCCATTTAACTTTATCTTTATAATCCAATGGATTTTTTTTCGAATCTTGAGAGGAACTTAAAAAAACAAAAGCGTCGGCTCGATTTCGTTTAGCCACAGTTTCAATTTTATTAACTAAAACTTCATGTCCAATCGTAGGGGGATTGAATCGACCAAATGTAAATACAGCGGTTTTTAACGAACCTTCCCGCAATTGCGTAAATGAGATCAATTTTCTCCTTGAACCTTTTCAAGATAAGCGTCTGTAACGGCTTTGTTTACTTTATCATCAGACATTTTTTCAAATCCTATTTCTTCCTCTTCAATACCTTCTTTTGCAACTTTTTTCGCGATTCTTAATACGGCTGTCGCAACATCACTATATTCGCCCGAGAACGGTCCGCTACCAAAATATTCATGTGATTGTGGTTTAATGCTCTCTTTAACAACTTCTCCCGCTCTTGCCCTTTTAAGCTTAGCTTGAGTTTCTGGAGAGGAAGGAGTTTCTCTAGCCTTCTTCCTCATCTCTGCTTCTTTTCTTTTATTATCATACATATCAACGCCTTCTTTGGTATCTTTCTTCTTTTTCAGTTC
>Ga0315319_10000056_pt1 | contig 28325 bp, 24 predicted proteins | sample M1500m3416metaG_FD_203463 | JGI IMG/M metagenome (GOLD analysis project Ga0315319, IMG submission 203463) | Ammonia-oxidizing marine archaeal communities from Monterey Bay, California, United States - M1 500m 3416 | ecosystem: Environmental > Aquatic > Marine > Intertidal zone | place: USA... | reverse complement strand
CCGCCATCATGCCATCAAAATTCCGAAACAGAATCGTTTCGACCTCATCAATATCATTAATCGTCTCGGCAACCCTTCGCGTGATATCCGGGTCACCCATGAGTTTGGACGGATCCGTACTGCTGGTACTGGCATTGTCTGTGAATAGCGTAACCGCATGCTTCAGAGCACCAATGGCTGAAGTTGACACGACTCTGGTAAAAATTTGTGCCCATGGAATGTTGTACATTGGATTAGGCTGGTTATGGATGCAGTTAAAGCCGTCCATTTGCTTGTGTGTTCTGTGATCAGGCACGAACACCGGTTGCTCAATGACAATATCGTTAGAGCCTGTGGCCTGCAGGCCAAAAACAAACCAGGTATCTTCTATCTCATAGTCCGTTCTGGGTAACAAAAAGGTTCGATAACCTTCACCGGGAATAACGCCACCCAGCAATACCCAACTGCAATGTTCTGAACCGGAGCTCCAGCCCCACCTACCGTGGAGCATAAAGCCGCCATCACAGGCTTCAACCCTGGCTCCGACGGGATTATAGGAACTTGAGATCAACGTGTTCGGACCTGCCGAATAAACGTCATCCCGGGCTTGTTCTGACATGAGGGCGAGTTGATAAGCATGCACCGCGACAACGCCAGCAACCCAGGCGGTACTCATATCCTGCTCGGCAATAGCGATTTGCGCCGCGAAAAACTCCTGAGGTGTTGCTTCAAGCCCACCCCATCGCTTTGGCAGCAGTGCTCGCATGAATCCTGAAGCCTTAATCAGGTCCATGGCTTCAACAGTTATCTGACGATCTAGACGGGCTGGTGGCCCGAGTTCTTTCAGCCGCGCCAAATGAGGTAGGATGTCAATTTCCGAGTTAGCGACAGTTTCTGTGATGCTATTGGTGCCAGATACTGCAGCCGGATTTAAGCTGGATTGAGCTGCTGTTTCCTGGCCCATGGTGTGTACCTCGTAAACTCAGTAAATTTAGCCGCAATATTTCACACATAAGACCGCGAGTCTACCCTTTTGCGCATTTATTTCTAATTTTATTACGAATTTAGGCAATTATTGTAGATTTTTATTTCCATTTTGAACATTATTGATAAAGAAACCGACAGAGGCAACCCAACATGTTCACCATTCGAGATAAAGTCGTCCTGATCACAGGCGGCTCAAAAGGAATCGGCCTTGGCATTGCCAAAGCCTTCTCAAAGGTTGGAGCGCGCGTCCACGTCTGTGGACGCAATGAGCCTGCCCCGGATACTTTTCCGGAGGACTCCGGTATCCAGTTCGCGAAGTGTGATGTAAGAGACCCCGAAAGCGCCCAGGCATGGATCACAGGGGTCAGGGAAATAGAGGGCAGAATCGATGTACTGATCAACAATGCTGGTGGTGGCCCCCCTGCTGAAGCGGCAACTGCATCACCAAGGTTCACCGAATCTATCATTCGCCTGAACCTTCTGGCACCTCTCTTAATGAGCCAACTCGCTTACGATGCTTTGAAAGAGAGCAATGGGTCCATCATTAATATCGCCAGCGTGTCAGCGATAAGGTCGTCACCCGGCACGATGGCCTACGGCGCCGCAAAGGCGGGACTGCTCAATGCAACCATTTCACTCGCCCAGGAGTGGGGGCCTCATATAAGGGTCAATGCCATCATTGCCGGGCTGATAAAAACCGAAGCCGCAAACGAGCACTATGGCGGTCCAAACGGGATTGAAAGGCTTGAAGCAAGACTGCCGGGACGAAGAATGGGTACGCCAGAAGATATTGCGAAAGCTTGCCTGTATCTGGCCTCCGATGACGCGGCTTATGTGTCAGGCGCCTCTCTTGAGGTCTACGGCGGTGGCGAACCACCAAGTTTTCTAACGTTTATCGCAGAAGCACAGCAATAACATCCCGGCTCAGCTCAGGTAGGCGTCTATACTTGTCGCCATCATCTGATAGGCACCAAGCAGCATCTGCTCCACCTGTTCTGGATCTTCCGGACGTTCGAATCTACCCGTAAACCGGAGCGCCGATCCTTTGTCAGACACACAAAGATTCACTTCTGCCCGATAACCATCCACAGGCACAAAAGGATTTCGAACAACGCCATATTCCAGACACATAGACTGAGGGTCAACAGAAAACAGATATTCCACGATTGGATCAACACCAGCGCCCTCATCAAAATGCAGCACTCTGGCTAGATAACCATCATGTAGCCCTTCAGTCACCTTACTCGGGCCCGGCAGCCACGGCAGGTTCGTGAAATCAGCCAACAGTGCCCAGACTTTTTCCGGGGGGTGCGCAATAACGCTTTCGAAAGTGACTTCCATATTACTCTTCAGCGCCGACGATCCTTCCCCAGCGATAGTCGTACTTAAGCCCTTTCACGGCAAGTGTTGTATCCGCATGCTTAACACCGGGGAGCGTCATGATTTCTTCATTAACCAGGCTAATCAACTCACTGCCATCTTTTACCAGGGTAATGACCAGAATGTCATACCGACCCATCATGGTCGCGACGAAGCGCACGAATTCCATTTTTGCTATTGCCTTCGCTACCTCCTCCACGAGTGACAGTTCGGCGCGAACCCCTATATACGCAAGTTGCTGTGGCTCCGGTCCAGCGAAGCTGGTTAATGCCATGATCTTGATGATGTTGTTTTCCTGCATACGCTTGATACGTCCGCGAACCGTTCCCTCTCCAAGACCGAGCTCACTGGCGATATCTCTGTTACTGCGACGGCCATCCTGCGCCAGATGCTCGAGGATTCTTCTATCTACGTCATCTATTCGAGGCTTACTCATAAGTTGGGCACCATTTCTGACTGATACTTATATACCTCTATCGTCAACCCGGGAAAGAGCCGCCCGATGCCCTCGATACGCGCGACCTCCTTATGAAGGAACACCGAAAGCTCATCAAAAGACCTCGCACCGACGAGAAGCTCGATATCGTTCGCGCCGGTGGTCAAGTTCACTGAAAACACCTCAGGCAACTCAGCCAGATCCATCGCAACATCCTCTGCACTGCGACTGTCGACTTCGATACCGATCGCCAGTAGCAGATCGTATCCCGCGGCTGCAAAATCTGTGACTGCAACCACCTTCATCGTGCCGGTATCTTCGAGTCGACGAATTCTCTTACGGATAGTTGAAGAGGTGGAGTTCAATTCCTTGGCAATGTCCTGAGTAGAGGTTCGCCCATCCTCCTGCAGGAGCCTGATGATTTTCATATCCAGATCGTCAGGAATGTATCTGTTCGTTTTCAAACCCGCTTCATCTTCCATAAACACTGTTCTCAGCTATTTTCACGTATTTAGATAAAATATTCACTATTTTTAATCGTTTTGCGTATTTTTATTCGAATATAATACGAAACATGCTAATATTTTTGCTATGAACAAGTTTTCGTTATCGACAGAAGACCGCATTGATCGGCTTGAATCCACTGATGAGATTCGCCAGCTTGTGGCGAAATATTCACTGTCCCTGGATATGCGTGATCTGGAAGCACACGTTAACCTTTTTGCACCGGACATTCGAGTCAGCAGGTCAGAGACTGGTCGCAGACATCTGAAAAGATGGCTTGATGACACATTACGCCTGCAGTTCACCGGCACCTCTCACCATACCGGCAACCACATCATTGAGTTTGACGATTCAGACCATGCCCACGGTGTCGTCTACTCGAAAAATGAACATGAGACCGGTCCCGAGTGGGTCATCATGCAGATGTTGTACTGGGACAACTACGAACGCATCGATGGTCGATGGTTATTCAGGCGTCGCCTACCCTGCTACTGGTACGCCACTGACCTCAACAAACCGCCAGTCGGTGACTCGAAGATGCGCTGGCCAGATCGCGAATCCTATGATGGTGCTTTTCATGAACTCTTTCCATCATGGGAAGCATTCTGGCAGACGCCACCCAATGAGGACGAACCAGAAGTCGCCGCCCCGGCTGAGCTGAACGAGTTTCTAAACACCATGCGTCGCGGTGCACCAGATCCCAGAATTCGCATCCGTTAATCATGCATTTTGAACCGACGCTACCAGCAGCATTGGACAACGCTGCATCGACCTGGCCTGGCAAACCAGCAATCGTTGAACAAAGCTCGGTTATCACCTTCGGCGAATTGAACACCCGGGCACGACAGATGGCGATGGCTTTCATCGGCAACGGTCTCAAATCCGGCGACAGGTTCGCCATCTGGGCACCCAACAGCAGTATCTGGCAGATTACCGCTCTCGCAGGCCAGCTTGCCGGTTGCGTTCTGGTCCCCCTGAACACACGTTATAAATCCTCGGAGGCGAACGACATTCTCACCCGCTCCGGGTGCAAGACCATCTTTTACGCCGACTCGTTTCTTGGCAATGACTACAGAGCGATGCTTGATGACCGCAACATCCCTCACATGATCGACATCAACAGGACTGAAGACTGGGCAGCAAAACCCGTCAGCGAGGAGATGCTTCAGGAACGCATCAACACGATCACCCCTGACTCGATTGCGGATGTCCTTTATACATCAGGGACAACCGGCGCGCCCAAAGGTGTCATGTGCAATCATGGCCAGAATCTCCGCGTTTTCGAAACCTGGTCTGAAGGTGTGACACTCAATTCAGCTGACCAGTATCTGATCGTCAACCCGTACTTTCATTCTTTTGGTTACAAGGCTGGATGGTTGGCCGCCCTGATTCGCGGCGCAACTGTGCACCCGGTACCGGTTTTTGACCTTGATGAAGTACTAAACCTGATTCAGTCTGAAGCAATCAGTTTCCTGCCTGGCGCACCAACAATCTTTCAATCGATACTGGCTCACCCGAACCGGGATGAATACGACCTCTCATCGCTGCGTTGCGCTGTGACGGGCGCAGCCTCGATACCCGTGCAACTGGTAAGAGACATGAAGAGTCTTCTGGGTTTTGAGGAAATCTACACCGCCTACGGTTTAACCGAATCAACAGGTGTCGTTTCCCTTTGCAGATCGGGCGATGATTTTGAAACCATCGCCACCACTTCAGGGCAGCCAATGGATGGCATCGAAGTGCAGACAACCGGACCCGACGGCAAACCTACAGGCCCCGGACAGCCTGGAGAAATATGGGTTCGCGGTTTCAACGTGATGCAGGGTTATCTGGATGACCCTGACGCAACAAACGAAACAATAACACCCGAAGGCTGGCTCAAGACCGGCGATATCGGTGAGTTTACAGATTCCGGATATTTACGAATTACCGATCGAATTAAGGACATGTATATTTGCGGCGGTTTCAACTGTTATCCGGCAGAAATCGAAAATGTGTTACTGAACCATGTCGCTATTCTGGACGTCAGCGTAGTCGGCGTCCCGGATGAGCGGTTGGGTGAGGTTGGCCATGCGTACATTATTGCAAAGCCCGGCGAAGAACAGGACGAAGACGAACTGATCACCTGGGCACGAGATCACCTGGCTAACTTCAAAGTACCCAGGCGCATTAGCTTCGTCAATGAACTGCCACGCAACGCCTCAGGTAAGGTTCAGAAATTTCTACTAAAAAACAAGTGATAGAACAATGACCACACTAAAAGTCACCGACCGCGATGGCGGCAGCCACACACTGGAAGCCAATAAAGGCAGTTCAGTGATGGAGTCTCTACGCGATGAAGACATGGGAATTGAAGCTATCTGTGGTGGACAGTGCGCCTGCGCCACCTGTCATTGTCTGCTGGATGAAGCGTCGTTCGAAAAACTCACACCGCCGGGTGAAGATGAAACCGAGTTGCTTGAATCCCTGGATCACTACGAAGCAGGTCGCTCCAGACTGACCTGCCAGATAATAGTCAGCTCGCAGCACGAAGCCCTCGAACTGACTATCGGCCCCGAAGAATAACCTCAGAAAAAATAGCTGCCGCCGTTAGCCACCAATACGGAACCGGTACACATCGATGAAGCATCACTGGCAAGCCAACTGACCGCATCGGCAATCTCATTGGGCTCTGCCATTCTGCCCAGAGGAATTGCAGCTTCCATGTCCTTAATCCACTGCTCGGGGATGCCATTCATAATCGGCGTGTTCGTAGGGCCAGGTGCTACTGCATTAATTCGGATGCCACGGCTGCCAAGCTCCCGTGCCAGCGCACGAGTAAGACCCACGATCGCCGCCTTTGATGTCACATAATGAACCGGGCCCTCTCCGGATTGTGCGGCGGTGGAAGAGATGCTGATGATAGATCCCTTGATGCCTGCATTGACCATCGATCTGACTGCTGCACGCGTGCAATAGAAAGCACCATCGAGATTGACACCCATCACATCTCTCCAGCCTTCATCTTCCATAAAGACGATGTGGTCTACATGTGTCTTCGGCTCTTCTCCATTGGCCATCTCTTCATTACGTTTACCCATCAATTCGTACATCTGATCGCTGCCATCACCCGGCGCCCGGCCAATACCAGCGTTGTTTACCAGTATCGCAACCGGTCCCAACTGTGACTCAACTGCTGCAAACGTCTTGTTCACCGCGTCGCTATCTGAAACATTACAGGCATAGGCCATGCAAACAGAAGGGTCGGCGCAGCCGGCGACACTCTCCTGTGCCTGTTCGAAATTCAGATCCAGCGCTGCAACTTTTGCGCCTCCAGCGGCGAGGCGTTGCGCTATTGCCCTCCCCATACCTTGACCTGCTCCAGTGACAACTGCTACACGCCCAGCTAATTGAATTTCGCTCATTTTTCCCCTTCTTGTGATTTCGTTATTTTGTTTGTGTGCTTCACGCGGCTGGCGGTGGTGGTACAACCAGTTGAGACGCTTTTCCGCCATCGACTGACAGACACGTCGCAGTAATGTAGCTGGCTTCATCTGATAAAAGGAACGCCGCTGCGGCAGCAACCTCTTCCGGTTCGCCCAGCCGGTTCATCGGTACGCCACCGGCAACTGCTTCGGTATATCCCGGAATGCTACCGAGTGCCGCGAGGTTGCTGGCAGAGGCGATCACACCGGGCGCAATCACATTGACCCGGACACCCGCTGCCGCGCACTCCATCGCTGCAGCTTTCGAAAAGTGGATCAACGCTGCTTTCGACGCCGAATAGGCAGCCATGTTATCAATCGCAAGCAATCCATTGATCGAGGCAACATTGAGAATCGAGCCACTGCCCTGGCTGGTCATATGTCGAAGTGCCGCTTGCGTGGATACAAATGCGGCATCGACATTAACCTTAAAGTCTTGCCGAAACCCTTCAATGGAGGTCTCTTGGATTGCGCTCCACCCAACATGCATCGCATTGTTCACCAGAAAGTCCAGCCGGCTATGCTCGGTATAAATTTCATCGATCAAACCCGACAGACCCTCTGAGTCAAGAACGTCAAGCTCCCTGACGTGCAATGCATCACCAGCACTCGCTTTGGCCGCATCCAGCACTTCCCTGCGACGACCGCACACATATACCTGCGCACCTTCGGCCATTAATCTTTGCGCAACAGCAAGCCCAATTCCTTCACTGCCGCCGGTTATCAAACCAACTTTTTGGAAAAATCTATCCATCATAAACTTTCCTAATTCGCTATTTATTAACAGTTTAACTGCGCATAAAGATCATTCATAGTCTAAATATAGTCATTATGCACAATTTTACAGATTTTGTGATATCCTCGCTCCCGGAATCCAGATCAACCTTCGCAGAGGCAACCTTATGTCGGATGGGTCGACAATTATTGAAAAACAGTTTGCGCTCGCCGAAAAAGTCATCGACGGCCGGGCTTATCTCGATTTCGCGGAAAATCACGCCTGCCTGACGGGACTGTTCGATTCTTTCAGAGAGTTCAAAGATCAAGAACTAGTGATTTATGAACACGATCGGCTCACCTATGGTGAGGTCGCCGACCAGGCAGCCCACTTCGCGCGCATTCTCGCCAACGAGCACAGTATTATTGCAGGCGACAGAATTGGCATTGTGTTGCCTAACAAACCAGAGTGGATTATCTCGTTTGTTGCTGTTGCAGCCCTGGGCGCAGTACCCGTGCTGATTAACGCCCGCGCAGCTGAAGACGAACTCGACTATTGTCTTTCTTCAGTCAACTGCCGAACGTGCATCACCGAAAGAACCACCGCTCTGGACATCAGAAAAATACACCCTAGCGAGTGTCGATCAAATACAGCAGGGGACACTGCTCTGGAATTAGTAGAACGCGATCCTTCCGACGAAGCCATACTCATGTTTACCAGCGGAACGACTGGCAAACCAAAGGCAGCGGCGCTTTCTCACCAGGGGCTAATGTCTGCAATGAAAACCATTCACTATTCTAGTGCTCTGATCGCCATGCAGATGGCTGAAAAGTATGGTGTCGACTATGAGACCCTCGTGCAGATGAGACCTCCTCCCGTGACGCTGCTGGTCTTTCCACTTTTTCACGTCAGTGGCTGCCATGCTGTTTTTCTCAGTAACCTGATGCAGGGTGGCAAGATTGTACTCATGTCTCGCTGGCAACCAGAGCAGGCGCTGGAGTTGATTGCGGCCGAAAAAGTGACAGGCCTGCCCGGCGTGCCGACCATGCACTGGGATATGCTTCGCCTGGATAACCTCACCGAATACGATCTATCCAGTCTGACGACACTTTCAATCGGTGGCCAGGCCACCTCTCCGACGCTGCTTGAAGCCATGCACCAGACTTTCCCCAACGCTATACTTGGGACAGGCTATGGCATGACTGAGTGCAACGGCGCGGTCACAATCACCGTTGGCGACGCCTATGTGGCCAATCCAAAATCGGCGGGTCGACTGGTGGCCACCGTCAAGGGAGAAATTCGTGATGAACACGGTCAGCCGCTTCCAAAAAGGTCGGTCGGCGAAATCCACGTTCGGGGACCTTCGCTGATGTCTGGATACGCCAATGATAATGGCGATGGCGTCTTCGATGAAGACGGCTGGTTTGCAACAGGCGATATCGGCTATTTCGATGAAGATGATTTTCTGTACATCGTCGATCGACGAAAAGACATGGTAATTTCAGGCGGCGAAAACATCTACTGTGCCGAAGTAGAGCAAGCAATCGAACGTCACCCTGCTGTCGTTGAATGCGCAGCTATCGGGCAGCCGGATGATCGACTGGGCGAACGGCTCATCGCTATCGTTACACTCCTGCCTGGGACAGATGCGAGCGAAGCCGACATCCTTACCAGTTGCAGCGCACATCTGACAAAGAACAAGGTACCAAAAAGTATCATCATTGGCAGCGAGGCCATGCCACGCAACGCCACAGGCAAACTGATCAAACCCCAGATCAGAAAACAGTACGAACAATCTTAGAGTAGACGACGATGAGCTATCCCAATTCGATCAAAATCGTAGACCTGATGATGGGCATACCCGTCAGCGAAACAAATCAGGAATGGTACGACAGTTTCCTGCCACTGCTGAAAGACAATGAAAGCATCCAGCAATTTAAGATGCCGGCACAATATTTGTTTCGTGACATCCCGCAACTCGAGGTAACTGATGATTACGTTGCGTTTTTAGTGGGCGAAATGGACAAGTACAACATCGACGTATCCCTGGTCGGGTATTTTGAAGACTCTGAAGCCGCAATCTCTGCGAAGGAAAACTTCCCGGATCGGTTTATCTTCGACTTTCCCGTAGACCCTAATCATGGCATGGACGCAGTTCGCGCTATCCGCCGGGCCCACGCGGAGTTCGGTATCAGAGCAGTCAGTGTTTTCCCCTGTGGCTGCAACCCCCAGGTGCCTATCAATGATCGTCGAATGTGGTTGATCTATGGCGTCTGCTGCGAACTGGATCTGCCAATCCTGGTTAATGTAGGCGTTCCAGGCCCGCGCGTTCCGATGGCACCACAAAAAACAGAGCTGGTCGATGAAGTTTGCTATCACTTCCCTGAACTGAAATTCGTTATGCGCCATGGCGGCGAACCGTGGGATGAACTCGCGGTCAAACTTATGCTGAAATGGCCGAATCTTTACTATTCAACTTCCGCATTCGCGCCACGACACTATCCAAAATCTATCATCAGATACCTCAATACTCGAGGCGCTGACAAGGTGATGTACGCCGGTTACTACCCCCAGGGCCTCAGCCTGGAGAGGATATTCAAAGATTTGCCAGATGTTCCAATCAAAGATGACGATATCTGGCAAAAATTTCTAAGTGACAATGCACGTAAACTGTTTGGCCTGCCCACGGCCAGTTAAAGGAGAGATCCACAATGAGTGAAGCGAAACAGGTTCAGGATGCACGAACCGCGCCGGTGCTGGTCTGGAATCAGCTCAAGGACCTGACTACCGAGGAACTGAACCGATGGCGAATCGATCCTATTAAAAATAGTCGTTCACCCGAGGAGCGAGGCATTAATCTGCCCATGCCCTGTGGCTGGTTTGTCGTCTGCTACAGTGATGAACTGGCGATCGGAGAAGTAAAACCAGTCAACTACTTCGAGCGCGAACTTGTCGTGTGGCGCGGCGAAGATGGCAGCCCCAGGGTGCTTGACGCCTATTGCCCACACCTTGGAGCCCACATGGGCTATGGGGGCAAAGTCAATGGCAATGACTTGGAATGCCCATTCCATTCCTGGCAGTGGAATGGCGACGGCGCCTGCGTTGACGTTCCTTACTCGAAATCAATTCCACCTAAAATGAAAAAGCCATCCTGCGAACGCGCTTACCACGCGCGTGAAACAAGCGGCTTTGTCTGGATGTGGTACCACCCGGAAGGTACCGAACCAACTTATGAACCCCGTACATTTGATGAAGTCGCCGACCCTGACTGGTCTGATTACGAAAAACACGAATGGATCGTTTATGGCCCAATGCAAACCATTGCAGAGAACGGTGCCGACGCTGCCCACTTTCAGTACATCCATGGCGTCGCTGACAGCCCAGACTATGACATCAATTTCGACGGACATTGTCGAACCGCAGAAGTATACGTCAAGATGGGAACACCTAAAGGCATTGTCGATGGCACCATTGCTTATGGTGTTGACGGACCGGGCCAACCCTGGACGAGGTTTACGGGTATTTGCGAAACACTGATGCTTGCAGGCGTGACACCCATTTCAAAACACATTACCCACCTCAGATTTGCTTTTACACAGTTGAAGTCAGACAGAGATGGTAAAAGCGGCGGTGTCGCCAAAGCTGTCATCAAGGACATCTGCAAACAACTTGATCAGGACAAGGTGGTCTGGGATCGCCAGAAATACATCGAAAACCCGCCGCTATGCCAGGGTGACGGTCCAATCAACGATTTCCGAAACTTCTTTCGTCAGTTCTATGCCGGCAAAGAATTCGATAAGTTTCGGGAAAGAGCCGCCGAGCAACGCAATATCAGCCGTTAATGACGAAGGTAAAGTACGACGACATCATCGGCGGCGGTGGATCTACGGGCTGCGTTCCTGCCGACCGTCTTTGCGCCGATAACCCGGTCCTGGTTCTGCTGTCTGAAGCTGCACGATCGCATCGGCACCCCCTGATATCGATTCCTCCTGGCTGCGGAGTAACCGCGCACTCCCCCGGGCTCGCGCGTGATTGACGCGTCTGTCATGCCTAACCTGATATCAGGCAACACTCATGCAGCGACAGTGATAATCGCCGAAAAAGCGGCAGACGAAACCCTGAACACCAGGTTAACTCTATTATATAAACAGATTCAGACAGCAGGAGAACTCTCATGGCAACAATCGCACTGACAGGCGGTGCCTCCGGAATTGGTGCAACCCTCTCAGAACAACTTCGGCATGAAAACCACACCGTCATCAATGTCGATATCAGGGATGCTGACATCATCGCTGATCTGACAACAAACAAGGGTCGAAGTGCGGCGCTCACAGAAATTGCAGCTCGTGCGCCTGACGGTCTCGATGGGTTCGTTCCGCTGGCGGGCCTTGGCTCAGCAACCGGTCATCCGGCAACGCTCATTACAGCACTCAACTATTTCGGTGCGGTTTCTCTGGTTGAAGGACTGCGGCCTCTGTTGGAAAAAAAATCGGGTGCAGTGGTCCTGCTCTGCTCGAATTCTGCGCCCATGTCCTCCCGCGAGGACCTACTGCTTGAGCCACTGCTGGACGGTGACGAAACCGCCGCATTGAAAATCGCCGAACAGGAAACTGGCATGGAATATATGGCAGGAAAAAGAGCTCTCGCATACTGGATGCGTAAAAATTCCTTTGATTATGCTCGCGCTGGCATCCGTATAAATGCCGTGGCCCCCGGCCCCATCCAGACCCCCATGGTTGAGGCACTATTTGAAAAACCCGGTATGAAAGATGTGGTCGACAACCTGCTGCAGATGACGCCAATTGAACGCATGGGACAGCCTCATGAAGTCGCAAACGCCATTCGTTTTCTACTTAGCGGGGACGCAGGCTATATCTGTGGGACGGTGCTTTTCGTTGACGGCGGCTACGATGCTGCAACTCGGCCTGAAAGCCTATAGCCAACCTGAAGAACCAGAGCAGAAACATGCGTCCACTTAGTACATGGCGCTTGATTTATCCTCGCGGTTCTTTTGGCATCTGCAGCGCACGCTCTGAGATCACGTTTCGTTGAATCTGATTGGTACCTGCGTAGATCGTGTCAGCGCGAGAAAAAAGATACATGAGAGACAGATCCGTTAGCTCGTAGTCCGAACCGACTATTTCACCCCGCTGACCCAGGACTTCCATCGCCAGCTCGCCCAATTCCCGATGCCAGGTTGCCCAGAAGATTTTGTAGGTGAATTGAGGGCCGCTGAGCGCACCTGATTCAGCACCGGACAGCATCCTGAGGGCACTGGCTCGCATCGTCTGCAGACCTCGCCAGGCTTTGGATATTTTCTGTCGTATGAGTGGATTTCTATTCTGTCCGTTCGCATTGGCAGCATCAATGATCTCTGCAAGCTCGTTCCTGAAATGCATCTGTTGCGCCAGTGTTGACACACCCCGCTCAAATGAAAGTGTGCCCATCGCTACCTGCCAGCCCTGCCCCGGTAGGCCGACGACATTTTCTTTCGCCGTAACGGCACCATCAAAAAACACCTCATTGAAATCTGCTTCACCTGTCATCTGCCTGATCGGCCTGATTTCAATGCCCGGCTGATCCATCGGTACCAGCAGGTAAGAAATTCCTTCACGCCCCTTGCTGCCAGCTTCTGTTCGACAAATAACAAAACACCAGTGCGCGAACTGTGCGAGCGATGTCCAGATTTTTTGACCTTCGATCACCCAGCGCTCTCCATCTGGCCCGTCTTCAAGCGTGGCCCTGGTGCGCACGCTCGAAAGATCCGACCCGGCTCCCGGTTCGGAATAACCCTGGCACCACATCTCTTCACCTGACGCCATCTTTGGCAGGAATCGCTCTCTCTGGGCATCGTTCCCGAAATGAAGGATGGTTGGTCCGGCGAGCTCCACACCCATATGACCCAGCCTGCCCGGCGCCCTGGCCCGGGCATATTCCTCGGCAAAAATCACCTGGTGAGCCAGATCAGCGTTCCGGCCACCATATTTTTCTGGCCAGCCAATGGCACTCCATTTTGCGGCACCCAACACCTGTTCCCACTCGAGTCGACGTTCCGCGAAAGCGGTCTGCGACGTCACTCCCCGGATATCCGCAAACGGCCCGGACAATTGCTCCTCAAGCCAACCGGCAATCTCTGTGCGAAAGGCTTCCTGCTCAGTTGTAAACCCAAGCTTCATGCGTACGCCTCCAGACCGATTTCCTGGGCGATGGTTTCATCAAGATCCGAATTGAGACCAAAGAGGGTCGACGTTGATCTCGCACGCTTGAAGTAAAGATGGGCGTCATGTTCCCAGGTAAATCCAATGCCACCATGAAGCTGGATCATCCGGGCGGCACAGTGACTGAGAGCTTCACTCGCCTGAACTTTTGCCAGGGCAGCCATATGTGGCGACTCGCCAGGATTTTCAGACACGGTACAAGCTGCGAAATAAACCGCCGAGATAGCAGCCTCGTTAACCACCATCATATCTGCCAGCTGGTGCTTCACCGCCTGAAAGCTGCCAATCGTCCTGCCAAACTGAACTCGCTCACGAGCATACTCAACCGTTCTGGCCAGGCACTCCTGAGCTGCCCCCATGGCCTCGGCACCAAGCGCGATGCGGGCCAGATCAAAGCCTGCCTGCATCGCGGCCAGAGCTTCAGTGCCGGTTGCCACTTTGTATTCTTCAATGGCACCAAAGTCGGTAACGGAAACACTCGCCATACGTCTGGTCTGATCCATCATGTCGATGGGCTCGGCAATGAGACCGGTTGTCGAACCAGGTTTATCTACGATGTAAACAGAGGAAGTATTCATGTCTGCCAGAATTAGATGGTCCGCACCTGCAGCATCCAACACGAATTGGGCGGTACCTTCTACAAGGTAAGCGGCAGTGCACCTGGATTCTCCACGGGCAATTTTCTCCAGCACAGACGTCTGCCCAAGTTTATCAAGAATCGCCACGCTCAAGACGCCAGTCGTCAGTAGCGGTGAGGGTAGCAGTGTCTTTCCGAGCTGTTCAAATACCAGTGCCATTTCTACTATGGTCAGACCCTGACCACCTGCGGATTCCGGTACCAGAAGCCCGCACAGGCCCAGCTCTGTCGAAAGGGACCGCCAGACTTCAGGCAGATAACCTGCTTCAGATTCCATCGCCTGGCGCACTTTTTCACTGGTACCTTTTGCACGCGAAAACTCCTCCGCCATTGATGCGATCATTCTCTGTTCTTCTGTAAACTCAAATTGCACAATAATTCCTCTGTCGTTCAGCCAGCAGATCGCGCCAGGCGACACCAATAAACCATATGCGTATTTTTTGTGAATATTTTAACGAATAGTGATATATTTTTCTTCTATTTTTTCTATAAATCGCAATAAGAGGTGCTAATGAGCGCGCAGACCGATCACAACGACGCCACCTGGACCACAGACCTTCTTGTCGTCGGCTCTGGTGCGGGTGCACTCACTGCCGCGGTCACCGCGGCGGAACTTGGTCTACAGGCGATGGTGATCGAGAAAGGTCATCTATGGGGCGGTACCTCGGCGACATCCGGTGGTACACTCTGGATCCCCTGCACCCGACACATGGCGGAAGCCGGCGTACCCGATTCCCCCGAAGACGCATTCGCTTACCTAAAAGATCTGATTGGCGATGAAGTGCCTGAAACTAAATTACGAGCCTACATCGAAAACGCCAGTAAGATGCTGCACTTTCTGGAAGACAAGTGTGGCGCAAGCTTCCGCTGCGTCCAATACGCGGATTATCACATGGACCTGCCGGGCGCCAAAGAGAACCGGTCTCACGAGCCCCTACCTATTACAGCAAGAAAACTTGGGCGTCTGTACAGTACTCTGCAACCAATGCATCAGGCCGCGCAGGCATTTGGCAGAGTCAATTGGACCATCGGCGAAGCCCGCCCAATGATTACCAAACGACCTGGCTGGATGTGGAACACTTTCAAAGTAATGGCACGCTATTACCTGGATCTGCCACAGCGATACCGAACCATCAAAGACAGAAGGCTGACCGCAGGGAACTCACTGCTTGGCCAGCTTCGAGTCGCGCTCAAAAAACGGGACGTTCCCCTGCGCCTGGGTATCTCCCTTAAAGAACTCATTCGTGAAGACGACAGAATCACCGGCGCGGTTGTTGACTACAGCGGACAGGAGTTCACCATCAAGGCTAACCGCGGCGTCATCCTCGCTGCCGGTGGATTTGAACGCAATCAGGAAATGCGCAACAGTAACTTCGTTACTGAATCATCACCGCAGTGGAGCGGGTCTCAGGTCAACAATACAGGCGATGCTATTCAATCCGCCCAACGAATTGGTGCCGAGTTGGAGTTCATGGATAGTGCCTGGTGGGCTCCATCAATGAAACTCGGCGATGAAGACAGAGCCCGGCCCATGTTCGTTGAACGAGCGCTGCCAGGATGCCTTATCGTTAACCAGCAGGGCGAGCGATATATGAACGAGTCTGCCTCGTATCACGTCGCGGGTGGAGAGATGATGCGTTTACATTCCGACACTTGCTCCACGATTCCATCCTGGTTTATCTTCGACGCCAGATATCGCAGCGAGTATCCGGTCGGTCCTCTTCTCCCCGGACCTCCAGAGACAGACGGCCTGGTAAAAGCCAGCATGAAAGACATCATGCACCGAAGCCAGAGCATCAGTAAGCTTGCTGATGAAATTGGCGTGGACGCGGCGGTTCTCGAACAAACCTTCAACCGTTTCAATGAGTATGCGGAAAAAGGCGAGGATCCGGATTTTAACCGTGGCGTCAACGGCTACGACAGGTACTATGGAGACCCGAGAAGCGAACCGAACCCTTGCCTTGCCCCCCTGGTAAAAGCACCGTTTTATGCTGTAAAAATATTCCCCGGGGATATCGGCACAAAAGGCGGCGTCCTGACCAACGAAAATGGACAGGCCATCGATACAAACGGCAACTTGATCAAGGGTCTGTACGCCATCGGCAATACATCCGCTTCAGTTATGGGACGCAGCTATCCAGGCGCAGGTTCCACCCTGGGCCCTGCTATGACCTTTGGCTATCTTGCAGCACACCACGCCGCGCAATCTTGATTGGAAGGACGACATCATGAACCACCCCCACTCTCTGGAAGGCAGGATCGCTATCGTTACCGGCGCTGCCAGAGGTATCGGCCTCGCCATCGCTAACGATTTTATTAAGGCAGGAGCGAAGCACGTAATCTGCGCTGACATTCTCAAGGAGGAGCTGGCCAGTATCTCGGGCCCGGGCCTCTCAACGGTGGAGCTCAATGTCTGCGAAGAAAAAGCCTGGCAAGTCCTGATGGAAAAGACGCTATCTGAACACGGCGGAATCGACATCCTGGTAAATAACGCAGGCATTCTATCTTTCGGACTTATTGAAGATATCAAACCGAACGACTTTCGCAGACTAATGGATGTCAACGTCACCGGCACTTTTCTCGGTATGCAGGCAGTGATCCCTCCTATGAAAGCCGCCGGGAAAGGCGTCATTATCAATACGTCGTCGGCATCAGGCATGATGCCAAGCAACTTCGTCAGCGCTTACGCTGCCAGTAAATTCGCCGTCAGGGGACTCAGCAGAGCGGCCGCTTTGGAACTTGGACCTCACGGCGTGCGGGTTAATACTGTGCATCCCGGTGGTGTCAACACGCCGATGACCAATCCCGGCAAAGCACCACAGGAAGATGTCGACAAGGGGTTCGGCTTTGTTTCCATGCAACGAGGTTGCCAACCCGAGGAGATCGCCAGAGGCGTAACCTATCTTGCCTCTGACGCCGCGAGCTACTGTAATGGCACTGAACTCGTCATCGACGGCGGAATGACAACCGGCGTTTACTTTCCTGGCCTTCCCGGATCGCCAATGTAACGAGGCATGAGATATTGCATGAGCAAAAAATTCCAGCACCTGACCAGCCCCGGCCGAATAGGCACGTTAGAGACCAGGAACCGCATGGTGGTATCCGCTATGGGTATCAACCTTGCCAACGAAGATGGTACCTGCGGTGATCGTATTGTTGCTTTCCACGAGCGGCACGCGAAGGGAGGCATCGGTCTCATCGTTATGGGAGTCACCAGCATCGCGTGGCCTAGCGGCGCCAGCATTCCCCGCTCTGTCGGCATCTCAGAAGACAAGTTCATTCCCGGCCTGAAAACAATGACGACTGCGGTTCATCACCACGGCGCAAAGATCGCGGCGCAGCTGCATCACGGAGGCCTGAGTGCCGCCCAGGACATGAAGGCCGGCAGGCCCATTCTGGTGCCATCCTATCCTTCGCAGGGCATCAGCAACCTGGCCGAAGGGATGTTGAAAAGCGAAATGGCAGCCTTTATGGACGCGGATATGCCAACCCCAAAGCTACAGGTGATGAACCAGGATGATATCGACCAGATCGTCGCCCAATTCGGCACCGCCGCCGCACGAGCAAAAGAAACCGGGTTCGATGGCATCGAGATTCATGGAGGGCATGGCTACATGATTTCCGGCTTTCTTTCCCCGGCATTGAATCAACGCGACGATCGCTATGGCGGAAGTCTTGAGAATCGCGCCAGGCTGCTCACCGAGATAATCGGAAGTGTCCGCAGCGCCGTCGGCGATGACTTTCCACTCTGGTGCAAACTGGACTCAATTGAGTACGGCAAAACCGACGGTATCACGTTGACCGATGCAATCGAGGCAGCACGTCTCGGCGAAAAGGCGGGCGTCGATGCAATAACTGTCTCCGCATACCATGACGCGAATCGAGGTGCACTGCATTCAGAGTCAAACATCCCTCATGTACCCAATCGGATGGTCAGCAACGCGTCCGCAATCAAACATTCCCTGTCGATACCAGTAATAGCATCCGGGCGAATCGAACCCGACTCGGCAGAAAAACACATCGCTTCAGGCCAGTATGATTTTTTTGGCATGGGTCGAAAGATACTCGCAGACCCTGATTTACCCAACAAACTGCAAGCCGGAACAGCCGCTGACATTCGCCCCTGTATCTATTGCTACTGTTGCGTCAGTCAGATCTATGTATCGAAGCAGATCAAGTGCGCGGTGAACCCGGAGGCTGGCTTCGAGAAAGAACGTGAACTCATCACAAGCGACTGCCCGCGCCATGTGGCAGTCGTTGGCGGCGGACCTGCCGGTATGGAAGTTGCACGAAGACTATCGTTGCGCGGCTTCAAAGTGAGCCTGATCGAAAGCGGCAAAAGACTTGGTGGCACCTTGCCTTTTGCAAGCATCGCCTATAAACCAAACGAAAAACTGCTCAAATGGTTGCGCCGCCAGGTCGAACAATCGACAGTAGAGATACACCTAAACACCGAAGCCACGGTGGATACACTACGGCGAATGAACTTCGATGAGGTCATCATCGCCACTGGCGCACAAAGAAACATGCCTGAAGGGATTCCAGGATCTGATCGGGACTTTGTGTTCTCAGGAGAAGAGATGCGGGCTCTCGTGCTGTCTGAGTCACACCCCGGACTGAAGCGAAAGACCAATCGGTTCACACGGCTGATGGTCAAGGCAGGCGCCCTGACCGGAGCGACATCCATCCCTGAACTGGTCAGACAGGCGTCGAAAGTGTGGCTGCCACTCGGTAAAAAAGTCACCATTATCGGCAGTGAACTGGTGGGGCTGGAGCTTGCCGAATTCCTGGCGGAACGTGGTCGCACGGTAACCGTGATGGACGAGTCAAGCGATGTTGGCAAGGGGTTGTACCTGGTCCGTCGCATGAGACTGCTGGAAGAACTCAATCTCCTGGGCGTTGTGCTAATCAGAAAAGCAAACGGCATCGTCATAGACAACCACAAGGTCAGCTACACTAATAGCCGCGGCCAGGTTCGGAGTCTTAAAGCCGATCACGTCATCGTAGCCAAGGGTGCTTCCGGCGACACATCGCTGGCAGAGACATTTAAAGAAGCAGGGTTTACCACTCATACTATCGGCGACTGCGACGGAATCTCTTATATAGAAGGCGCGATGGAATCAGCAGCAGAACTGGCAGCCTCACTGTAGTTGTTCGGCAACAGACTTCGCCCACTTGTAGTCTGGCTTGCCAACAACAGTACGCTGAACCTTCTCAACTCGAATGAACAACTTCGGAACCTTGTACCCCGCAAGAGAAGCACGGCAGAAATTCCGCAGATCGTTCTCACTGACCTCATCCGTATTCGCGCAATAAACAGCAGCGACCTGCTGCCCCCACTTCTCATGGGGTATGCCGACAACAAGCACATCGTCAACCGCGTCATACCCTTTAAGTGTTGACTCAACTTCTTCCGGGAAAACTTTTTCGCCGCCGCTATTGATACACATTGAGCCCCGACCAAGTACTGTAATGGACCTGTCTTCCTCAAGACGTGCGGCATCACCACCGAGTGCATATTGAACGCCATCAATAGTCAAAAAAGATTCACGAGTTTTCTTCTCATCACCAAAATAGCCCACGGGCAACATCCCCGAGCGCGCCAGAATTCCCTCTTCACCTCGCTCAGCAAGACGCTGCCCATCAACGATCACCCAAAGGTCGTCTCGCGGAGCATAACGCATGATTCCTTCGTCGGTATGTACATCGCTGGCACCCACATTACCCGTTTCAGTTGCGCCGAGAGAACTCATGACGAAAAGATTCGGTAGCAAAGCTGTAAACCGCTGCTGCAGCGTTTCTGAAAAAACAGCGCCGCCGGACCCAATAGTAAAGAGATGATCAAGAGCCCAGTTATCCGCCACCGGTTTAGATCGGTTTTGTTCGAGTGTTTCAATCAAAGGCAATGCCATGGCATCACCGACGATCGAAACGATGTTGACCTGATAATCCCGTATTAATTGCCAGGCGTGGTTCGCATCAAAATTAACCCTGTTCGAAAGAATCACCTTGTGCCCTGCAAACAGCGCAACCAGTGACGTCCAAAGCGCTGCACCGTGCATGAGCGGCGCAAGGGGCATTGTCGTCAGCGCCATGCCGTCGTTCACTCTTCCGACGAGCTCTTCAGGATTGGTAACAGCGCCATCGGCATGAAAGAATCCCCCACCACCCAGCGCCGAGAAAAATAAGTGCTTGTGAGGCCACATCACCCCCTTGGGGTAACCGGTTGTGCCGCCGGTGTAGATGATGATCTGATCGTGATCGTGACGAACTGCATCGATGTCCGGGAGCGCCGACTCAAGGATCCCTGTCAGGTTTTCACCAAAGCGAGCACCGCCGACCTCCAGCAGAACCTCTGGACTGGACCCTTGTTTACACGCCTGCTTAACGTCGTCTGAAAATTCACTGTCGAACAGCAAAGCTTTGACCTGCGAATCTTTATAAAGATAGCTTAGTTCAGCCGATGAATATCGATAATTCACATTGAAAGGCACAGCGCCAATTCGGCAAGCTCCGAAAAAGGCAGCAAGATACTCTGGTGAATTTGTCAGTTGCAGGCCAACGTTATCGTTCGCCCCCACACCTTTGGCCACCAGCACACGGGCAATCCGATCGGCAAACTGGCTTAACTCCGTATAAGTCAGTTCAACCTCACCATGAATCACCGCTGTTCTGTCTGGAACGGTGTCAGTAACAATCTGCAGGAGATCCGAAAAATTGTAAGTTGGCATTGTCAATCCTCTCTCGACAGGTGATCTGCGACTCTTAACCCTGAAAACACACAGTCAGCGATGGACAGACCACTCATATAAAGCCATGACGGAATGCCTACCGCTGTCCTACCGGCAGCATAAAGCCCCTCGATATCATTGCCATCGTCATCTCTGACCTGACCTGTTTCTTCGTTCACCACCAGACCGCCCATTGTCAGAACGGTACAAGGTAGCAACCTGGCACCCAGGGAAATATCAATTAAGTGTAACGGCAGTTTTAATTCGTGCAGGTCACTTGCAGGTTTCCCGAACGGGTCAGCCTCACCAGCATGGACAGCTGCAGATTGCGCGCTAAGCGTGTTACGCAAGACTATTTCATCAAACCCATAGTGGCCGCAGACTGCTTCAATAGATCGAAATTTCTTTTTCGCAAAAAGCATATTCAGAGCACCAAGTTGCCACTGGAAGGGCAATACTTTTGTTGGCCAGATCTGCCGCCAGGCTTGCCGCACCAAATCATCATCCAAAATCATCCATGCACTGCCACCCGCCTTGCGCACAATCGCTTCACCAATGGTAGCACCGTAGGTTGATTCGTTAACGAATCGCGCTCCCGTCCCATCTACTACAATTCCGCGAGACCAGGCTTTAGGCGGGTTGATAAAACGCCAGGCTGTCGCTCTGTCCATATGCGCGGTCTTACCACCAACGGATTCACCGAGGCGTATGCCTGCGCCATTATCAGCGGAGGTTCCAAGGGGCATCCCTGGCCGAAATTCAGGACAATGATGACGGACCATCTGACGATTGAAAATGAAACCACCGGCACTCAGGCAAACGCCTTTTTTCGCGCCGAAACTAACCCAGATGCGCTCTTGCCTTTCTATCTGTTCCGCCCTTGCGAGTATTCGTTCCGCCCAGGCATGAACGACTTTCGCACCCGGAAGAAAGAAGGGGTAGACAGCTTTAAGCGCGTTACCGCGTGACTTGCACTTCCTATGCTCATGATATGCATCACTGTCCGGCGGAAGTTGCAAAGCTCTGACACCAATGACTTTGCCGCTTTCATCGCATACAAGCTGCCTTGCTTCCGCGTTTGTACGAATTTCGACACCCGTCTCATCACATCGCTGCCTGAGTGGATCGTAAATCGAACCACCCAGATTGACCGCACTACGCCCGCGCTTCATCACCCCACGATGGCCCCGCGCAGCTGGGGTCGCGTCATTCATGTAATCGGGCAGTAGGGAATTATCAGAATGATAGAGAAAGTAATCGACATTGGGATAGGAGGTCTTCTCTTTCCAAACCGGTCCACTAAACTGAACGCCCTGTGCCATCAACCATTCCAGATTATCTGCGCTCTGCTCGCAAAATCGTTGCAGGGTTTCATCTTTAACGATCCCCTGCGTTTCCAGCTTCAAGTAGTTGAACATGTTCTCGGGTGAATCTTCTTCTCCGTTGGCATGCTGGACGCTGGTCCCGCCCCCGGCATAGAAAACCCCACCACTGGCACGGGTAGCGCCACCACCTTCGGCACAGTCGAGCGCAATGACAGTCAACCCGTTCAGTCGGGCTTTTAACGCCGCCGTAACACCTGCGCCGCCGAGTCCAACGACGACAACATCCGCCTGTTCATCCCATTTCTGGGTATCACCCACGGATCTAACAGGTGCTTCGACTGCGGAATACCAGTGAGGGTCTTCGGGGTTCATTCTCTTCTTCAATTTACACTATGCGTATTATTTTCCTACTATTTCGCGTTTTATGAAAGTTCAAAAGTATTTATATTGTCATATACACGTATTTTGGTTAACTTACCGACCTGGTACACAGTCAGGAGTAACAGCATGCCAATCCCGAAAGTTGCACTGGTCACGGGCGCGACTCGTGGTGCAGGTAAAGGTATTGCCCTCGGTCTCGCGGCGAAAGGAATGACCGTTTACATTACCGGCCGTTCGGGTCAGACCGCGACAGCAACCCTCAAGGGCGAAACGTTATCTGGAACTCTGGATGAAACTGTTGCAGCGATCAATGAAGCCGGAGGCATCGGCATTGGTATCACCTGCGATCATGGGGATGACGAGCAGACCCGACAGGTTTTTGAACAAATAGGGCAGGAACAAGGCAGGCTGGATGTTCTGGTCAACAACGCTGCATACATTCACGACAGCTTGATTGATCCTGGGGGGTTCTGGGAAAAGCCACTCGACCTTGTTCGCATTCTCGATATTGGATTGCGTTCTGCTTATGTCGCCAGTTATTACGCGGCACCGCTGATGATCATGAATCGATACGGCCTGATCACCTTCACTTCTTCCTTTGGTTCGGCCTGCTATATGCACGGCCCAGCTTACGGCGCTCAGAAGGTTGGTTACGATAAGCTGGCCACTGACATGGCGATCGATCTCGAAAATGAAAATGTCGCTGCAGTTTCGCTCTGGCTTGGACCGCAGCGTACAGAGAGGACAGAAATCGTTTTGCGACACCGCGGCGAACAGTACGATGACTTTATGGCCGTTGCAGAAACACCCGAATTCAATGGGCATATCATTCACGCTCTGGCAGCCGATGGGGCGTTAATGGAAAAGTCAGGTCAGACTCTGGTAACCGCAGAACTCGCAACCCAATACGGCATTACAGATACCGGAGGGAAACAACCACCGTCTTATCGCGATCAACTTGGCGAACCTCGAATTCCACACCCTGCTCGGGTTATTTAATCGAGCAATCAGCGAGGGCCGCCTGTCAGTACTTTCCCGCAGCGGAAACGGTTTTCGGCGCAGGCGGCAGCCACTTAACCGTATAGAAGCCATTGACCTTTTCCTGACGTTCCTGGGCTTCGCTTCGTGGGTTGTAAAACTGACCGTACCATTCACGGGTCTTGTGAAATGCACCATCACTCTTGATCTGAAGAATCTGGATAACCGGCTTTTTGTTCGCCCAGACCTCAAAATCCTGCGCAAAAGCAAGGCGACTGGACTCCTGAAATTCTCTGGCAGATGCTACGTCTTCTTCCGTTGGCTCAACATTGTCAACTTTCACCAATAATCCATGCCAGGCTTTCAGCGTTCCGTCTTCAACAGGCGTATGTGTAATGTACATGATGGCACTATAAAGTCCTGACACTCTTGAGAGCAGGATACCGGGTCCCGTGTACCAGGTATCGGTCTCCAGCATGTCGGCGCCCTGGGAAAGGGTCTTATGTCCACCACCCTGTCTCTGGATAGCAACGTGATCGCGGAACTCATTTTCAAAGTACTCGAGTGTGGAGCCATGAATCGGCCCCAGATGACCGCAGTCGCAAATATTGTCTATGATCTCCTGTGGGTGTGAAGGCAACTCTCCCAGCTGGTCGATCTTCCAGCGCACCCAATACGGTTCATCCCACTCGGGCAGAGCAGGCAGGTCGTACTCGGGCTTACCGCCCTCCGGGTCATACCAGACATAAACACAACCGTATCGCTCCACAACTGGCCAGGTTTTGATACGTGCGGATGCCGGAATCGGGCCATCATGATATGGGATGTCATCGCACTGGCCTTCGGCATTGAAGCGCCAGCCATGATAAGGACAACGAATCGAATCGCCTTCAATCTGACCATCGAGCACGACATAAGACGTCGTGTTTTTTGCGATATGGGTCCCCATATGCGGGCAATACGCATCCATCAGAATGAGATTGCCAGTCTCACCACGATACAGCGCAAAGTCCTGGCCAAAATATCGCAACGCAATCGGTGTATCCCCAACTTCGTCTGCGACTGCAATCATGAACCAGCCACGAGGATATTGAAAAACCCCAAGGCCATATTCTTCTGTCGTTGCCATAACTACCTCATTGTATTTTTCATTAGTAAAACGTCAGACCACCCAGAATATCCTACGCCAAACCTGCCCCGTATATACCAGAGTTGAATCTGCTAAAAATCTAAATTTGGTGATATGGCGACAGTGTCATTTTCACGTTATAGTCATTTTATGTCAATATTTTCACGAATTTAGTTAACATGAAGCTCATAATATACCTCTTTGCACATTTTTAGTCGAAAATATACCGAAAACAATGTCTGGAAACATCAGGGGGTGATGCTGCACTATCCTCGCTAGGTTAATAATTTCATCTGCAGATGGGAATGATCCAAATCATATTTCAGTATCGCGCTTCGCCAAAAGATAAGACAACTGACCTGGGCTCAGCGCCATGCATCCCATCGCCTTCCTGATCGACTCGTCTGGAGACCTGCTCTGCGCACCTTCGAACAAGTCGCCTGACCGTACAGGATATCGCAATAATCCGGTCGAGACTGTCAACAGAGTCGTGTTCAGATCACCGAACTTTTAGTCCAGGTAAGGCAAGTTCCCTCGACGTCGATTTGAAGACGCTAACGGCCCATCATTAACCACCAGGTAATCAACGATCAAGTCTTCGCAACCACCCTGGTTATCTTGCTGCTGCAGGCAAGTCATGCGTTGCAGTAAATGAGGATCATCTATCAAGTGTTATGCCGGCGCCAACATCCGCCCGGGTTAACGAAGGAAAATTGGAGGCTCAGGCATGTTTAGACCCATCGTGCAAAGCGACATTAAGCGCTTCTCGACTGGTGCCAGGCGATAGCTCACTTGCCGGTCATTTCTTCAACAAAAATACGATCCATCTCTCACACTCATATACAATATTTCGTAATAGGGTGACCAATTCGTGACCACGGAAATCACGAGCGTAAATCTCAGTACAATCGACTAGTCTGCCGTTAAGGGAGTAGGCCAAATGAAAACGACACCGCAGGTCCTGATAGACCAATACCGTGCCAAGGGCTGGTGGGGGGATGAAAAACTTTGTGATTGGCTCGATCAGGCGGTCGCTGCAAGACCCCGGCAGTGGGCGCTCATCGATCAACCCGAGCGAGCAGCAATTGCTGACGGAAACCCGCAGAGACTCACCTTTGATGATCTGGCTGGAAAAGTCTCAGCATTATCAAGTCAGTTCTATGCCGCCGGCTTGCGAACAGACGATATTGTCATTGTTCATTTACCCAACATCGCAGAACTTGCCATCACCTACTTCGCACTCGACCGGCTTGGTATCATCATCAGCCCTGTACCTGTGCAATATGACCTGTTTGAGCTCAGACACGTCGCCAGTGAAGTTAATCCCGCCGCGTACATCAGCACCTCTCATCTAAAGGGCGAAGCGTTTGCCGAAACCAGAATGCCTGCGCTCGAAGGCGTTTGCCCAACGCTGTGTTTCGGGCAATCTGTCCGAAACACAACCAGCATCAATCTTGACGATCGGAGCGACCATGAAAGTTGGCGGGCTTACACCCGCTCACTGGACAGAAGCGCGGACGATATTCTGACGATCTGCTGGACCTCAGGCACCACCGGGCAACCCAAAGGGGTACCCCGGAGCCATAATCACTGGCGAATTTCCGCGCTTGCGACATCCAGTACTGCGGATTTCACCGCTGAGGATGTCATGCTTAATCCGTTCCCCCTTGTCAATATGGCTGCGCTGGGCGGGTTTCTATTCCCCTGGGTGATGTGTCAATCGACACTCGTGTTGCATCATCCATTTGATCTGCCGTTGTTTTTAAAACAACTAGAAAGCGAACGGATCACCTACACCATTGCTGCGCCAGCAATATTGAACATGTTATTGAATCAACGCGGCCTGCTCGATCAGATCGATCTGTCCGCACTTCGGGCGATCGGCAGTGGCGGCGCTCCCTTATCGGAATGGATGGTCAGCACTTTCCAGCAGGACTACAACATTATCGTCGCGAACATTTTCGGTTCGAACGAAGGGCTTTGCCTGACTTCCAGCGGCCTTGACCTGCCAGACCCTAATGAACGCGCACAGTATTTCCCGCGCTTCGGTCTGCAGGGCAGACAGTGGAACAATCAGGTCAGCCCGATGGTGAAAACGAGATTGGTGGACCTGGAAACCCGGGAAGTTATTTCCGATCCTGGCATTCAGGCTGAGCTCGAAATCTCGGGACCTTCTGTCTTTGATGGCTACTGGCGGGCAGAAACAACTAATCGTGAAGTTTTCTCCGAGGATGGTTTTTTCAGGACCGGTGATGTTTTCGAAATCCCATTGGAGCCCGATAAATCAGACTACTACCGCTTTGTCGGTCGCTCGAAAGATATCATCATACGAGGCGGCATGAAGATCTCACCGGACGAAATCGATAACCTGTTGGCGGCGCACCCGGCACTAACATCTGCCGCTGTGGTGGGTTACGAAGACCCCGTACTCGGAGAGCGCATTGGTGTAGCCGCCGTACCGGCTACGGAGGCTGAACTGACACTGGATATGATTACTGGTTACCTCAAAGAACAAGGGCTTGCCATATTCAAGCTGCCAGAGCGACTGCTTGTTGTTGATGCACTGCCACTCAATGCAACCGGAAAAGTTCTGCGCAGGGATTTAAAACTACTATTTACTTCAGAGACGTCATCCTGATGACCAGACCACCACAGGCGGCAGTCTCAACACCTACGTTATCTGTTCGCCTATTGCTGGCAGGGGTACTACTGAACCTGATGCTCGGCTCTGCCTCGGCCGCAACCGATCGAACCGATACGCAGTCTGCCAATCAGCAGTTCGCGGACATCGTATTTTTTGGATCGAATATCGTCACCGTTGATCCCGAATTTCCAGAGGTGCAAGGCGTCGCTATCAGCGGTACGCAAATATCAACTGTCGGCACCCGTGATCAAGTCGCGGGGCTTGTCGGCGAGACCACCCGGGTCATCGAACTTGGTCAACGGAGCCTGGTGCCCGGCTTTATCGATGCCCACGGCCATTTGTCATTTGCCTCCAAGCTCATTGATATGGTCAATTTATCTTCTCCTCCGGTTGGTCAGGTTAATACGATCGACGATATGGTCATGCTCCTGCGGAGTCACATCGCCAGGAAAAAACGATCCGCAGGCCAATGGGTTATCGGCTACGGCTATGACGATTCCCTGATCAAAGAGGGGCGGCACCCGACCCGGGACGACCTGGATCGCGCATCAGATCAAATTCCGATCGTGTTGATGCATGTTTCCGGCCATTTGGCTGCGGTCAATTCTGCAGCCCTGACAGCGCGCAAGGTAACCAGCGAAACACCAGATCCACCAGGTGGTGTCATCCGACGAAAGGCCGGCTCGCAGGAGCCCAACGGCGTGATGGAAGAAACGGCTGCATTCATTTTTAACGGCGCGCAGTTATCCGCGTCGGACCCGGAAAAACCGGCAGACTCGATCCGCCAGGCAGCGCGACATCAGGCGAGTTACGGACT